>ERZ857521.1106-NODE-1106-length-34919-cov-11.854951_pt1 | contig 34919 bp, 30 predicted proteins | sample MGYA00519701_ERZ857521 | MGnify/ENA primary metagenome ERZ857521 (study PRJEB31778, sample SAMEA3449346) | human gut metagenome | biome: human gut; feature: human-associated habitat; material: faeces | place: United Kingdom | collected 2010/2012 ...
AATCATTTTCAAATCAAAAAATCAATGAACGCTTATATTTGATTAAAAATTAATCATTTAACTACAGTGAGGTGGTTTTTATCGCACCACTAATAATATTAGAACAAAAAGTATAAATGCTTGTTTTTATGAAGATAGTAAACCTGTTTTTGATAACCGTATTTTCAGTAATGTTTTTCTCGTGTGTGGAAAAGGCGTCCGACGACCGTGATGTTACTGATATAGATTATCTTGACAATGAGGATTTACCGATGAATGCTTTCGTTGACGCTATTGAAGTGGTGCCGCTTGAAACAGACAGCACTTGTCTTATTGACCAATTTCATAAAATAGCGTTTTACGATGAAATAGGCGTTTATCTTATTATAGATAAAAAACAGACAGTATATTTATTTTCAGCGGACGGCAGGTACATTTCCAATTCAAAAGCATGTAGAGGAAATGGGCCGAATGAATATACCATATTGACAGACGCTGTTTACAACCCTTATACCAAGCACATCGAAATCCTGAATCCGTTCGGTATTATATATGCGTATGACTTGTCCTTCCAATTTCAAGGTAAGAAGGATTTGAAAAATGGGAATATCCATACGTTTTCACGTTTTTATCCATTAGATGACATTTCGTATATTTTATTGCCAACCATGCTTGGAGAGAAAGATGCCGTAATTTGTTTTTGTGATTATTCCAGGCAAGAGATAGCTTCAACCGAAGTTTATATTGATGATTTTGTCTGTACGTTGACTATGAATTATAACCCTTTTGTACAGATGAATGACCGGTTGTATTTCTTGCCCTTGTGTTTGGATTATACGATATACAATATTGGTGAGAACCGGCAATTGAATAAATATATCACCTATTCGTTTGGTGGAAAAGATGTACGGAAAGAGGAAATGGAAGAACGTTTTGGCGATGTGTCGGACAAAAAGACCAGTGAAAAGAGCTTGAAGAAAACCGTTCAAAATATGGAGAAAATAAATGATTATCTTCTCCGTTCCGATTACCCTGTTCCGGTCATTAAAATGATGGATGATTCGTATCTGTATTTTTATATAATGAGGAATGGCGGCAGGGAAACTGTTATATACGACAGGATGTCAGGGCGGATTATATTGCATTCGAACAAGCAGAACCCCAGTCTTAATTTTTGCTTACATTTAAACGGCAAGCAGCTTTATTCAATTATGCATCCGTACGAAATAGACAGGTATATAGACAAACACTTGTTGGATGCAGATAATTTGGACAAGATTAATAGCATAAAAGAAGATGATAATCCGATAATTATCAAATACAGGTTGAAGTGAGTGCTTGGATGTATAATTGTAGAGTGGAAACGATACAGCGTGCATTTGGAAGACAACCTGTATGTTCCCACTCCAGTCAAACCCTAAAATAGAAAGGAGAATTGACCCGTTGCAAAGTTAAGAAGAAAACAGAAGATTCGCAAATCGGTGATTTGCGGCTTCGCAGGTATCAATGAAAAACAACAATAACATAAAAAATTAGCAAAAGATGAAAAAGAATATATTGAAAATCACGTTTGCAGCCGCTTTGGCTGTAGTCGCCGGAGTAATGGCTTACCAAGCTCAAGATAAAGAAGTGATGTCTGACTTGGCTCTTGCCAATGTGGAAGCGTTGGCGATGATTGAAGATCCAATGGAAGAAGGAGGGTATAGTTCAATGCATATCAGATGTTTTGATAAGTATGGCAATTCAACAGGGAAGTGTACTGCGACAAGTTATTGGAGTCCGATAGGTAAAGGCGTATATCATTCCCATGGTTGTTCCTATTGCTGTAGTTAAAATAGGTGTTTGAATGAAATACCTCTTTTAATACCTGATTGGCGTAGATTATGAATGTGAAAGAATCGTTATGTTACGGAATCTGTTTTATGTAGGAGTATTGTTCTGTCTGGTGGCTTGTAAAGATACTAGCCATCAGGAAACGGATGTCCGTACGATTGAGGTGACGGACTTTTCCGGACAGAAGCAAGAACTGAATGAGTTGTTCCGGACGGAAGTGCTGGCGTTGCGTTCGGATTCGTCCGGCTATGTGGCAAATGTGAAAGATGTTGCAGGCATCGGAAATTCGGTGTATGTGCTGGATGAGGTGACTTTGTCTATGGCGAAGTTTGACAGACGTACAGGACGTTTGGAGCGGGAAATATGCCAGCGTGGCAACGGTCCGTTGGAGTACATACAGCCGGTAGCCCTTTCTTCAGACTCATGCCGCCTTTATATGCTCGATATGGGTGGGCTTTCGGTGTATGTATATAATAAGGAGTTGGAGGCTGAACGTAAGGTCTGGCTTGGTTTTCCTGCCTTGGATTTCGTACGGGTTTCCGATGGTTTCCTGTGCTATAACCTGGCAGTGTCTGATACGTTGCGTCAGGTGGTTTATGTGAACGATTCAGGCAAGATAGTAGATTCTTTTGGTGCTTCGGAAGTGTCGAACAGCGGATTTACCGGTTCAAAGCTGTTTTCGAAATCTGGGGAGGACGATGTATATTGTGTCTTGCCTTCCGGGCGTACGGTTTACCGTTGGGATGCATCCGCACACCTTTTGTCTCCTTATGTGTCTTATGATTATGGGGATGCCAATTATCAGGGGGATGCAACACAGGCAGGTGCCGTAGGGGCATTGGATGTCATGCCCTGTGAATTTTTCAAGGTCGGTTCGTCTCTGATAAACAGTTTTCTGTATGCTGATAAAAGGTATTACGCTTGTTCTTCACCGGACATGGCTGTGCAGAAGACTGGCATGGTGGTGGATAGCAATGGGAAAATCCCTTTCTTTCCCCGTTGGCAGATAGGGGATACCCTGATTGGTTCTTGTTCGTATGAAGAGATGGATGATATGTCGGAAGGTGAAGAAGAACGATATGGCAATATGCTTTTGCTGTTTACGTTAAAGAATGAATAAACGATAGTCAATTCATGAACTATATAGGTGAATTGTATTAAAAAAGTGGGATGGAAAGAGAATGAAAGTATATGTTCTCTTTCCATTTGATAAGTTGAAACGACAAATTTGTATGAAATATGAAGTTATTAAAAATTAGTATGTTCAGCATGATTATGTCATTAATGATGGTGTCGTGCACAGAAAAAAAGTCAGATGTGGAAGCCAGTATGATTCGAGTGAATCTTGATGATGCCCTGCCGCTAAAGGAGGCGGCATCATCTATAAACGTACTTATGCTGAACGATTCCTTGTCAAGTCATTTCCCAGGTAACATAAACAAGATTGAGTGGATGGGAGATTCGATACTGATTCTGGACTCTTGGAAAGACCCCGGCCTTTACCTGTATAATTCCGAAGGCGTGCTTGTAAATTCGTATACCAAGAGAGGAAACGGCCCGGATGAATTTGTCGGGATTGTAGATTTCAATGTCGTACCTTCAGGAGTCGTGCTCCTTGATACCTATTCCACCTCCCAGCGGATTTATTTGGACCGTAACTTGTCATTTCTCTATAAAGACGATGCCGAGGCCCAGGCGAACCATTTCTTCTGTGAGTCCGGTGCCGGTGGCGGTGTGTGGTATGACCGTGGTAATGTGGCGTATGGTCCGAATAAGGACAAGCTGGTTTATGTGGAAGGAGGCAACAGGAAAGCGGTCTTGCCGGTTCCTTCCGAAGTGGAAAACGTGACGTTTGCCAGCTACAATGTGTTTGTAGGTGTATCGAATGATACCATCCTGTACTTGCCTGCTGTAGAACCGAAGATTTATAAATGTTATGGCGGACATGCCGAAGTGTTTTGCGAACTGGATTTTCATGGTTTGTGGCCAGACTTTTCGGGAATGACCAAGGAGAACCCGCTGGATTTGATGCGCAGTATCGCAGCTGATGGAAAGATTTATTCCACCAACATGCTTTCGGATGGAGACAATGTGGCTGTTTCTTTTTTCTGTAAGGAAGATTTTTATGTGTTGCGGTTCAGCCATGATGACTTGTCATCTCCTAAATTGTTTAAGGTTGATAAGGATACGTTGGATTCTTTAGGTGCTCTGGTTGCCATGAAAGACGGTTGCCTTGTTTTTGGTGGACCTGAAAAACTGCTGAAAATAAGAACCAATTGATTTGTTTTCCTTGCTTTTCAAATTTTCCGATGAAAAATTCCGAACCGATGAAACCTTTGTTTATCCCTTTGATGTCGCTCCTCCTGCTCTGTGGCTGCGGCAGGCAGAAGACTTTTATTCCCGGCGTGGACGACGTGTTGGCTGAGAACCCACAGCTTCAGCGTGTGCTTGACCACTGCAAGGACGATTCGCTGAAATACCGTGCCGCCTTGTTCCTGATAGCGAACCTTCCTTATCATGCCACGAACGATGCTCCCTCAATGGACGCGCAATTGAAATTGTACGAGCTGCACTCCACCGGCAGGTACACGCCTGCGGCAGTGCTGGACTCGGTCAGACGCGCTTACGGCAGGCTGGACGTTTCCAGCCTGCGGCAGACAAGTGACGTGGGCATCTCGCCCGAGTACCTGATAGAGAACATCGAGTGGGCATTCAAGGTGTGGCGTGAGCAGCCTTGGGGCAAGAACGTGCCGTTCAGCCTGTTCTGTGAATACATCCTGCCTTACCGGGTGGGTGACGAACGGCTTGTATCGTGGCGTAAAGAGATTTACGAGCGGTATAACCCGCTGCTGGACAGCATACGTAAGCTGCCCGAAGCGGAGGACCCGCGCTTTGTGTCGGAAGCGTTGTTCGACTCGCTGCGCAAGGTTCCGATATATTTTACCGGACAGTTCGAGCCCAGTCCGCATATCGGGCCGAAGACGGTGGAATGGCGTTCGGGCAGCTGCAAGGAGTTTACCGACCTGTTGTTGTATGTATATAGGGCGGTGGGGCTTCCGTGTGCCAAAGACATCATGCTGATGCGCGGCAACCGCAACGCTCCGCACAGCTGGAACGTGATGTTCGACAAGGAGGGTCGTGGGTATTATTTCACTTTGCTTGACAACATGACCGACGGAGCCAATCCAGATGCGTATTGGGATCCGAAAGGGAAAGTGTACCGCTCCACGTTCAGCCTGAACCGGCGGATGACAGATTCGCTCCGCACGGCACCTGAAGACCTGCCCCCCGCCTTCCGTTATCCTTGCATGGAGGACGTGACCGCTGTATATGCTGGCAAACAGAACCATACCGTTCGGATAGCGGAGGACCGGATTTATCCGCCTGTACAGGAAGACGAACTGTTGTACCTGTGCGCTTCTTGCCGGATGGACTGGACTCCGCTGGCATGGTGCCGTTTGTCGGACGGCGAAGCAATGTTCCGCGATGTGGAGGGACAGATGGTGTTCCGGCTTGCCTCGTATGCCGGCGGGCAGCTGCAGATGCGTTCCGACCCGTTCGTGCTGGAGCGTCCCACGGGCGAGATACGTTTCCTCTCGCCCGGAGAACGGGAAGAGCCGGTGACGGTATTCCATAAGTTTCCGCTTTACCTGGACGGTGTGAGCGGTCGCATGATAGGAGGCGTGTTCGAAGGCAGCAATGACAGCCGCTTCCGCCATGCCGATACACTTTTTGTAGTAAAGGACCGCCCTTACCGTTTATTTACTAAGGTACAGACAGACCACCGCAAGCCCTACCGCTATGTGCGCTACCGGGGTAAGGCGGGCAGCCATTGCGATGTGGCTGAAATAGCCTTTTACGGTGTGCAGCCGGATAGCTTGCCGTTGAGGGGAAAAGTAATCGGCACGCCGGGTGACAACAGCGGGCACGAATATACGAATGCTTTCGACGGCGACCCCTATACCTCTTTCGACTATCCGGAAGCCGATGGCGGCTGGACAGGACTCGACCTTGGGAAGCCTTATATAATAAGGAGTATCGTCTATACGCCGCGCAACCGTGACGACTACATCCGTCGGGGCGACCGTTACGAACTGTTCTATTGCGTCGGCGAGTGGCGTTCGGCTGGTGTAATGACTGCCGTGTCCGACTCGCTGGCATACCGTGTTCCTGCCGGCAGCCTGCTGTACCTGCGCAACCATACGCGTGGGCAAGACGAGCGGATTTTCGAGTACCGCGACGGGATGCAGATATTCTGGTGAGCATAGTTGGCAAATTGATATTGGACGGATGAAACGGATACGGATAAACTTCAAGAAGTGGTTAGGCAGGGCGTACACGGCAGTGATGTGGTCGGTATGCCTGTATGCGGCATGGATTGTGTTGCGCATCGCAGGTCAGGTGTTCCTGTTTGCTTCGTTCTCTATCCCTTCCGATTCGATGGTGCCTGTGTTGCGTCCGGGCGACTATGTATGGGTGAACAAACCGCTGAAAGGGGCACGGATATTCGATGTATGGGATGCGGCTGAGCACCGTCCGTTTGAGATACGGAGATTGCCCGGCTTGGAAGAGTTCCGCCGTGGGGAAGTGCTGGTATTCAATTTCCCTTACCCCGAACGTTGGGACAGCATCGGGTTCGACGTCATGTTGTATTACGTGAAACGTTGCATCGGCGTGCCGGGAGATACGGTGGAGATAAGGGATGCATGTTACCTGGTGCGTGGAACAGATGTCCCGGTGGGGAACACGGAGGCACAGGAACGGCTTTCACGGCTGTTGTCCAAAAAATCGGGCAGGGAGGAGATGGTGCGTAACCGTTCTTATTACACGTTTCCATACGATTCGTTGCTGGGCTGGACGGTAAAGGATTTCGGTCCGTTGTATGTTCCTGCGCGTGGCGATTCGATAGAAATGAACCGGAACCATTACCTGTTTTACAGGAACCTGATAGAATGGGAGCAGAGGGGAAAGTTGGTGCAAAAGGACGATGGCTTCTATTTGGAGGGCAAACGGATAACGGGTTACCGTTTTCGCGAGAATTATTATTTTATGGGCGGCGACAATTGCTTTAACTCGCAAGATTCGCGTTACTGGGGCTTGTTGCCCGAATGTTACATCGTGGGCAAGGCTACAAGGATATGGAAATCGGTCGATCCGTATACGGGTTCGGTAGACTGGAAGCGGGTATGGAAGCGTATTGAGTGAAAAATAGCCCGTATGTAACATTTGTGTACGGGTGAGAACGGTTTGGCATATCATTGCATGAATGATGTAACATAGAGAAAAATAAACGGAATATAAATAGAACCTAAACTCAATCTAAACGGAACCTGAAATAAGATTTTATGTTGAATTTATATAAGATATTTGTCCGGTTGTCATGAAATCTTTAGGTTTGTAATCCGGACAGGATGATGGAATTAAAAAGATAAGGAATGGATGGATATATGATTTTGAAAGACAAGGCGGCAGAGATTATTATCTTTGTGGTGGTAGCGATGTCGCTCAGTGTGCTGCTGATGAACGCGGGCGATATGCCGATGGGAACGCAAGAAGAAGCCTGGCAATGGATGTATGGTTGCTGGGCGGTTGTGCTGGCGTTGTATTTTATTTGTATGCTGGTAAAGAAAGGTCGCGAGTTGCTTTATGACTACGTGGGCGACATGGCAGCGTTGGCGCTCATGCTGTATGGGATAGTGGAAGCCGTGTGGGGATTGGCCCAGCTATGGGGCTGGCTTCCTTCCAATCATGCCCGTTTCGCCGTGACCGGGTCGTTTGCTAATCCCGGACCTTATTCGGGCTTCCTTGCCATGGTGTTTCCGTTGGCCTACTTCGAGTATATAAGCCGTACTTACCGGGATATCCATAAGCCGGTAGCCCTTGTCGCGATGATTTCCATCGTGCTTGTGCTGCCTGCGGGGATGAGCCGCACGGCATGGATTGCCGCACTTGTCTCGACAGGGTGTATGTATTACCTTTGGAATGTATGGAAGATAGACGAATATTATCCGCGGTATGAGAAGCCGTTGAAATGGGTGATAGGGATTGTGGCGGTACTTATCCTTGTAGGAGCGGGGGCAGGGCTTTACTACTTGAAAAAAGATTCGGCGGACGGACGTGTGCTGATGTGGAAGGTGGCGGCGACTGCACTGCAGGAACATCCGTTGTCAGGGAACGGATGGAACGGAGTGCCTGCGGTTTACGGGCAGGCACAAGAAGATTACTTTGCCATGGGAGACTATACGGAGACCGAAGCACGGGTGGCGGACGCGCCCGAATACGTATTCAACGAATACTTGCAGGTGGCATTGGCTTGGGGCATTCCGGTGCTGGTAGGAGCATGCCTGATAATAGGTTGCTGCCTGAACCGTTTGTATGGGAACTTTAACTATGGGTTGTACGGGGCGTTGCTGGCTTTCCTTATCTTTGCGTTCGCATCTTATCCGCTGCAGTATCCGTCGATGGTGGCGGTGCTGGCATTGCTGGTGCTTTCCGGTATATCGGTCGTGCTGCGATGGCAAGACGGGTGGTATTGGATTGCTGTTCTTTTGATTGGTTCGGGATGTGTGGTCTCTTTTATAAAATATGGTGACAAGAAGTATGTGGCGGAGCTGTACCGTTCGTGGGGGCAATGCCAGGTGTTGTACAATGCCGGATTGTATGAGCGTGCGGCGGAGGCGTATGGTGATTTGTACGAAAAGCCGTACTATACGTATCATAACATGGACTGGAATCCCCGTTTCCTTTTCGAGTATGCCCGCTCGCTGCATAAAACCGGGCGATGGGACGAGTCGACCGATGTCTTGCAAGAGGCTTTGAAGGTGAGCGGAGACCCGATGATACTGAACCTGATAGGGAAGAACGAGTCGGCGATGTACCGTTTCGACAGTGCCGAGCGGTATTACCGGAAGGCTGCGGATAGGGTGCCTTCGCGCATCTATCCGCATTACCTGATGGTGAAACTCTTTTCGTACCGCGACAACTACCAGCCCGAAAAACTGAAAGAAGCGGCACGGATGGTGCTTACCAAAGAGCCCAAAGTGCCCTCGACGGCTATCAGGCAAATGAAAGAAGAAACCCGGAAAATATTGAAAGAAAAACAGATTGAGTTATGAGTGTTGTTTCTGGTGAGGCGATGCGGTATGGTTTGCGCCAGGGGGACGCCAACGGGAAATGCATGAAAAATGTATCTTCCGAAAATGAGAAGATAAGAAGGGAGAAGATGGATTAAACTGTGGAGAGTCCATTCATCTTCCACCCGATGTTAAACCTAAAAAATAAAGGAGAGGTAGCTATAAACCTTGACGGGGATGAAGATATTTTTATACATAATAAGCGTACTTTGTTTGGCGGCTTGTTCGAAGTCGCCAAGCAAAGGCATTTGCGTCGCTTTGCCGGCTGATGTGCAGGTGTTTGAAATGGACAGTGTAGATAGCGGCGTTTTGCTGAACGCTACCGGGATGGTTGCCCTTCCGGATTACCTGATTATATCCAATCTTCATAAAGATACGTTGTTTGATGTCTTTGACGTTCACGGTTTGGAATACCGGTATAGCGGTTTGATTTATGGCGGAGGTTCTAATGACATGCTTCCTTTCAGATGGATACGGCCTCTTGACAGTCATCGTTTTTATGCTATAGGATTAGGTGTTCCGCTTGTTACTGTTGTAAATGTTGAAGGCGGATTGAAAATAGATGGGCGCAAGCAACTTGAATGGGAAAAAGATGTCTGTCAGAATTTGTATCCTTTGAAGAACGGAAAAGTCTTGATTCAACCTGGTAAAAGACAAGGAGGGTGGAGTCTGTATGATGTGGAAAGCGGTGATGTGTCTGATATGCCTGATTCTCCTTTTCAAGAGGACGAGCCGGAAGCTGATATGATACAAGCTTTTCAGTATCGGGCAGTAAATGTGGCGGTGAATGCGGATAAAGAACGCATTGCGTTTTTTTATAGTAAGTTTCCGTATGTCCGTTTTTTTGATTTTGACGGTAATTTGTTAGTTGAATGTAGTGTAGGGGAAAAAATATCCGATCCGGATAAGTTCTTTCGTAGGAAAGGTATGTATTACTGGGGATGTTCGTATACGGCGGATTTTATTTTCGTAAAATATGCTCCCGATAATGAAGTTTCGGATGTGACTTGTTTTCAGGTGTGGGATTGGGAAGGAAATTTATTGTCGCGGTTTAATGTTGCGGATAAAATAAACCTGTTTACAGTATCTGCCGACGGGAAAAGAATGTTTGCGGCAAAGAATGATAATAATCATATTTTTTGGTGTAATATTGCACCTGCCTTAGACTACAAAACGGGAATGAGTAAATTAATAGAAGATAAATAAATATGAACGCACGCTACGGATATGTGATGCTGCTGCTTGCCGCGGGAATATGGAGCGGGTGCAGCGAAGAGAACAAAGATGCCTCTGAAAAGGAAGGGGTGGCAACAGTGCTTCCTGCCCAAGTGGCAGAGGTAAGTGTAATGACCTTGAAGAAACAGGCTTTCGAGCACGAACTGGTGAGTAACGGGAAAGTGGAGGCGAAGCGGTATGCCGCCTTGCAGTTTCGGACTACGACCGAACCGGTAGCCCGCATTTATGTGAAGAATGGCGACCGGGTAAAGAAAGGACAAAAGATAGCCGAACTGGACTTGTTTGCCCTGCAAAACAAACTGACACAGGCGGAATATACGTTGGAGCAAGCCCGGCTGGAAATGCAGGATGTGCTGATAGGGCAAGGATATGCTCCCGACCGGATGGAAGCCGTGCCTGAAGAGATGAAAAAATTAGCTGCCACCAAAAGCGGATACGGGCAGAGCAAGGCTGCCTATGAACTGGCAAAGCGCGAACTGGAGCAAGCTACGCTGACGGCACCGTTTGACGGTATCGTTGCCGACCTGGATGGCAAGGAATACAATATGCCGGAAAGTGGGAAACCTTTCTGCCGCATTCTTTCGACAACCGATATGGAAGTGGCATTTACGGTGCTGGAGAGCGAGCTGCCGTTGGTAAAAGCGGGCGATAGGGTGGAAGTGACGCCCTATACGGTAGCTTCCGGCAGCTTGCAGGGGCGCATTGCAGAAATCAATCCATCGGTAGACGAAAACGGGATGGTAAAGGTAAAAGCACTGGTAAACGGGAAAGGCAGGCTGTTCGACGGGATGAACGCAAGGGTGAGCGTGAAGCGTTCGGTACCTGGCCAGTTGGTTATCCCGAAAACCGCAGTGGTATTGCGTTCGGGCAAACAGGTGGTGTTTACCCTGAAAGACGGAAAAGCGATATGGAACTACGTGCAGACCGGACTGGAGAATATGACCGAATATACGGTGACGGGTGACGGTATGGAAGAGGGTGCCGTAGTCATTACGACAGGGAATGTGAATCTGGCACATGAGACACCGGTGAAAGTAGTGGAATAACATGCGGAGATTTACTATTTTCCGATTTACGAAGTACGATTTAATTATCAAACCGTAAATGGTTGAATGGTAAATTGTAAATAGAAAAATCGTAAATAAAAAAGATGGTTAAGTTTTTAATACAACGGCCTATAGCCGTATTGATGGCGTTTACCGCTTGTTTTATCATAGGGCTGGTCACTTACTGGTCGCTCCCTGTATCGCTGTTGCCCGATATTGACATTCCGCAGATTACGGTACGGATGGCTTCGGATAATATGTCGGCACGGGAAATGGAGAATACAATGGTGGCTCCTGTGCGGCGTGCCTTGCTGCAGGTGTCGGGGCTGGATGAAATGAGAAGCGAGACACGCGACGGTTCGGGAGTCATTCATCTGACATTCGAGTTCGGAACCAATACTGACCTTGCTTTTATTGAAGTAAACGAGAAAATAGATGCGGCAATGAACAGCTTGCCTAAAGATGCCGAACGTCCTAAAGCCATCAAGGCTAGTGCAACGGATATACCGGTGTTTTACCTGAACATGACGCTGAAAAAGGACAAGCCTTATCAGCATACAGATGAACAAGCATTCCTGAACCTGTCAGAACTGGCAGAAAACGTGGTGAGGAGGCGTATCGAACAATTGCCCCAGATAGCCATGGCAGACATGACCGGGGTGCCTGAAAGGGTGTTGCAGATAGTGCCCGACAGGGAAAAAATGAACAGCTTGGGCATCGGTATAGATGATTTGGAACGAACACTGGAAGCCAACAATGCAGAGCCGGGCAGCATGCTGGTGCGTGACGGATATTACGAGTATAACATCCGTATCGCTTCTTTCCTGCGTACTCCAGAGGATGTAGAGAACATCTATCTGAACAAGGGAGGACGCATCATGCAGCTGAAAGACCTGTGTAAGGTAAGCCTGGTGACACAGCATGAGACAGGACGTTCATTGGCTGGAGGAAAGCGGGCAGTGACATTTGCCATCATCAAGCAATCGGAAGAGAACATGGATAACCTGAAGGCGGAATTGCAGCGGACTACCGAACGGTTTGCCGCATTGTATCCCGATATAGAATTTTCTATTACGCGCAACCAGACAGAACTGTTGGATTATACCATTTCGAACCTGCAACAGAATTTTACCCTGGGTTTCCTGTTTATCTTTATCGTGGCGGTGTTCTTTATCGGCGATGTGCGTTCGCCGTTGATTATCGGCATTACGATGGTGGTATCGGTGGTAATCACATTTTTCTTCTTCTATCTCTGCAAGATTTCGCTGAACGTCATATCGCTGTCGGGACTGATTATGGCGGTGGGTATGATGATAGACAATGCAATTATCGTGACCGAAAACGTGTCGCAGTACCGTGAACGGGGCTATTCGCTGAAACGGTCGGCGGTAATAGGCACCAGTGAGATGATTACACCGATGCTGAGTTCTTCGCTGACTACGGTAGCAGTATTTGTGCCATTGATATTCATGAGCGGTATAGCCGGTGCCATCTTTACCGACCAGGCGTTTTCCATTACGGCTGGGTTGGGAGTATCTTACTTTACAGGCATCATGCTATTGCCGGTCCTATATGTCTTGTTTTTCCGTTTGGGAATGCGCAGGTACCGGTGGATTAATTTTGATTTTCGGGATAAACTGAAGAATGACTGGCTGGAGCGCGGATACGATGCGGGCATCAACTGGGTATTTTCGCATAAGCGTATCAGTTTGTGTGTGGCTGTGGCTACCCTTCCGCTATGCGTGGTTTTGTTTGGGGTGTTGGATAAAGAGCGGATGCCCGAAATAGACCAGAACGAAATGATAGTGAAAGTGGCATGGAACGAGAATATTCATGTGGAGGAAAATAACCGGAGGGTGGATGAACTGCTGAAACATACTGATGGCATTGCCGTCGAACATACGGCGTATGTAGGTATGCAGGATTATGTGCTGAATACGGATGATGCCTTATCGGCAGGTGAGGCTGAACTTTATTTCAAGACGGAAAAACCTTCGGACATTTTGCCGTTAGAGCAGCATCTGAAAAAATGGTTCGGAGCGCATTATCCGGAAGCCACAGTCACTTATTCGCCTCCAATGACTATTTTTGAAAAACTATTTGTAACGGGGGAAGCCGATGTGGTGGCACAGGTCCGGTCGAAGAATAAGGCTGTGAGTCCACAACCTGCCGAACTGAAAGAACTGGAGAGGCAGATAGCCGAGGAGACCGGAGTATATCCGGAGGTTATTGCTTTCCGCAACCAACTGAATCTGGTAATAGACCGTAACCGCCTGTTGCTTTATCGGGTGGATTACGATGAAGTGGTACGCACGTTGCGGACTGCATTTAAGGAAAACGAAGTATCGGTCTTGCGTTCTTACCAGCAGTATTTGCCTATCAGTGTGGCAGGAAACGAACGTACACTTGAACGGGTGCTGGCGGAAACGCTGGTGGAAAATGTGCCCCAAGAAGGAGAGGAACAGGCTTATGTCCCGTTGAAGGAACTGCTGTCGGTACAACCGGCTGAAGACTTGAAAAGCATTACAGCAGGGAGCAACGGTGAATATATTCCGCTACGTTTTTATGATGTGGACAATGCACCTGGACTGATAGCCGGCATACGTGATGTGGTGGCACGGTCGGGGAAATGGGATGTGGACTTTTCGGGCAGTTTCTTTTCGAACCAGCGGATGATGGGGGAACTGATGGTGATACTGTGCATATCGGTCTTGCTGATGTACTTCATCTTGTGTGCCCAGTTCGAAAGTTTCTTGCAACCCCTTATTGTCTTGGCGGAAATCCCGATGGATATTGCTTTTGCCTTGCTTTGCCTGTGGCTGTGTGGAGATACGCTGAATCTGATGTCGGCTATCGGTATTGTCATTTCAAGCGGTATTGTGATAAACGACTCTATCTTGAAACTGGATACCATCAACGAACTGAGAAAAACCGGTATGCCACTTACTGAAGCTATCCATACAGGAGGAAGAAAGCGTTTGCGGGCAATTGTCATGACTACGCTGACCACTATCTTTGCCATGGTGCCGCTGCTGTTTACTTCCGATATGGGTTCGGAACTGCAACGTCCGCTTTCCATCGCCATGATAGGGGCGATGACCTTGGGAACCATTATCAGCTTGTTTATTATTCCATTAATATATTGGTTAATCTATAGAAAACATGAAACGCAGAAATATTAGTATATGCCTGGTACTGGCACTGAGCTGTATGCCGCTGTTGGCGCAACACACCGTGAAACTGGATTTGCAGGAAACGATAGAATTGGCGAATGACAGTTCGTTGTCGGCTTTCCGTTATCAGAACATGTATTTGTCCGGTTACTGGGAATACCGTACTTTTAAAGCGAACCGTTTGCCCAGTCTGACCTTGAACCTGACGCCGGCACAATATTACCGTTACATTACCCAACGCTATGACTCGAATGAGGATATGGATGTTTACCGTGAACAGCAGATGTTCAGTGCAACGGCTGGATTGAGCCTGGCACAGAATTTCGACTGGCTGGGAGGTACATTCTATATAGATACCCAACTGGACTTTATGCGTAATTTTGGTGATACGAAATCGACTCAGTTCTCTACTGTTCCTTTTCGTATCGGGTATCAGCAGGAATTATTGGGATATAATGCTTTCCGGTGGGACCGCAAGATAGAACCGTTGAAATTTGAAAAGGTGAAAAAGCAGTTCATCTATCATACAGAAGAGGTGGCGGAAGAGGCGGTCAATTATTTCTTCAGTCTGGCGATGGCACAGGCTGACTATAAGCTGGCAGAGGATAATCTGGTTACGGCAGATACATTGTGTGACATCGGAATGCAGCGCCAGAAGATTGCTTCTATCTCGCAGGCAGACCTGCTGACATTGAAACTGGATAAAGTGAATGCGCAGAATACATTGACCAATGCACGGATTGCACTGAAAAGGGCGATGTCGGCATTGGCTACTTTCCTGAATATGGATAAGAATACAACCATCGAATTGGACTTGCCGGGACGTCCGCGCCACCTGGAAGTGTTGGCGGATGAGGCTTTGCAGAAAGCCAAGGAGAATAATCCGACTTATCTGGAGCAGCGGCAGAATGTACTGGAAGCGGAGCGTGATGTAGACCGTACGAAAAAAGAATCGCGCTTTAGTGCCAGTTTCAATGCCAGTGTCGGGTTCAATCAGGTGTCGGATAATATCCGTTCTGCTTATAAGAATCTGTTGCAGCAAGACCTGGTGTCAATCAGTGTCTCTATCCCTTTGATAGACTGGGGGGTGAGGAAAGGAAAATATAACATGGCAAAGAACAATCTGAATGTTGTAAAGATTGCGGCAAGGCAGGAAGAAATCAGTCTGGAAGAAGATGTGGTGATGACCGTGAGCGACTTTAACGTGCAACAAGACCTGATAGAAGGTGCAGAGGAGGCTTTGGACCTGGCAGAACTGGCATACGAGCAGACCCGGCAGCGTTTTATTATCGGGAAGAGTGATGTAAACAGTCTGACCCTTGCCTTGAACAGGCAGCAGGAAGCGCAGAAGAATTATATTCAGGCTTTGCAGAACTATTGGCTGAGCTATTATAAAATAAGGAAGCTGACTTTGCATGATTTTGAAACTGGCTTTTCTTTGTCTGACCGTTTTGATTTTAAAAATAGAATCCGTCAATGAAACAGAAATCTCGTAAAACTGCTTCTTCCTTTACTCTGATAGTCAGTTTTATCTGTCTGGCTATTGTGGGACTTTCGCTGGTGCCTTTGCTACCGGTAAAACTTTCGCCTTCGCATGAACTTCCGGCACTGACGGTTTCATTCTCTATGCCAGGCAATTCGGCAAGAGTAATCGAAGCAGAAGTTACCAGCCGGCTGGAGGGAGCCTTGTCGCGGATAGAAGGTGTACGGAAAATCCGTTCCACTTCCGATAATGGATATGGCAGCCTGCGCATTGAGATAGACAAGCATAGCGAAGTGGATATCGTACGCTTTGAAGTCTCTACCGTGATCCGTCAGGTCTGGTCGCAATTGCCCGAAGGAGTGAGTTATCCTTTGATTTCTACTCAACGTTCGGACGACCGCTCGACAAGGCCTTTCATGACTTATACACTCAATGCACCGGCTACCCCGATTCTGATTCAGAATTATGGGGAAAATTATATCAAACCGTTGCTTTCTGCCATTAAAGGTATTTATAAGATAGAGTTGAGCGGTGCTACCCCCATGGAGTGGAGGCTGACATACGATAACAGCCAGTTGGGCTATCTTGGTCTGTCGGTAGGAGATCTAGGACAGGCTATCCAGGAATATTATGACAATGAATTCTTGGGCATCTGCCAGGTAGATGTGGGGGATGAATGGATTAGGGTGGTACGCACTTCGTCTGAAGGACGGGAAGGCTTCCGGCCTGCCGATATCAGTTTACGTACGTCAGAAGGAAAATTGATTTCGCTGGACAAACTGGTGAAAGTGACACATACAGAGGAAGAACCTACCGGCTATTTCCGTATCAACGGGCTTAATTCTATTTATCTTTCCATTACGGCAGAGGAAACGGCAAATCAGCTTCGGGTGGCAGCCCAGGTAAGGGATGCCATGAGGCAGATACAGCAGAATATGCCTCCGGGGTACGAGGTGCATGTCAGTTACGATGCTACGGAATACATTAGCAAGGAACTGAATACAAATTACTTCCGTACAACAATAACTGTGCTTATCCTGTTGTTGTTTGTGGCAGTCATTACCCTGAATCTGCGTTATCTGTTTTTGATAGTAGCCAGTCTGGCTGTCAATATGGCAATTGCTTTTATCTTTTACTACATCTGCGGAGTAGATATTCAGCTTTATTCGCTTGCCGGCATCACTATTTCGCTGAACCTGTTGATAGATAATACCATTGTGATGACCGACCATATCCTGCACCGTCGGAACCTGAAAGCGTTTATGTCCATCCTGGCAGCGACGTTGACTACTATCGGAGCATTGGTCATTATCTTTTTCATGGACGAGAAGATACGCTTGAACCTGCAAGATTTTGCAGCTGTAGTTATTATCAATCTGGCTGTATCATTGTTTGTGGCACTGTTCTTTGTCCCGGCATTGATAGAACGCATCCGCTTGCGCAGGACTTCGGTCTTTAGGCGTTCGTCGCGTATCAAGCGGGGGGTGGTTTATTTTACACGTGGTTATAAATGGATGGTAAAGGCATTGTGTAGGCGTAAGGCTATTGCATATGCCGTACTGGTATGGGCGTTCGGACTTCCGGTATTTCTGCTTCCCGAAAAGATAGAGCATGCAGAACAGAAAGGTGGATGGGCCACTTTATATAATAAGGTGTTTGACCGTCCTGTTTATAGGGAAGAAATAAAACCGGTGATCGACAAATGGCTGGGAGGTACGTTGCGGCTGTTTGTGGAAAAGGTGTACAACGGAAGTTATTTCGGCAACCGCGATGAAGAAGTGGTGCTTTCGGTAACAGCCACACTTCCTAATGGCAGTACGCTGGAACAGATGAATGTGCTGATAAAGCAAATGGAAACTTATCTGAGTGAATTTCGGAAAATCAGGCAGTTTCAAACTTCTGTCTATGATGCCCGTCATGCCGGTATCGAGATATTTTTCAAAAAAGAATATGAGCACAGTGGCTTTCCGTATGTGTTGAAGTCGAACATTATCAGTAAGGCTCTTACGTTGGGAGGCGGAAGCTGGAATGTGTATGGATTGCAAGACCAGGGCTTTTCGAATGATGTGCGTGAGACGGCAGGAAGTTTTCAGGTGGAGATGTACGGGTATAATTATGACGAACTTTCTTATTGGGCGGAAGAGATGAAGCGTTTGTTGCTGTCTCACAGGCGTATCAAGGAAGTGCAGGTCAATGCTGAATTCTCGTATTGGAAGGATGACTATGACGAGTATGTCTTGCAGTTCGACAAGGAAAAGATGGCAAAGGAAAACCTTACGGCAAGCACTCTTTTTGCTATTTTGCAGCCGATATTCATGTCGGGTCAGCGTGTGGGGAATATTGTGTACGATAATCAGAGCGAACGGCTTTCGTTGTCTTCGGTACAGAGCGGTGAATATGATGTATGGGGGCTGATGGAAGTACCTTTTATATTCGGAGGCAGACAGTATAAATTATCCGATTTTGCCAAGGTGAGCAAAGAGCAAGTGTCGAAGAAGATTGTGAAAGAGAATCAGCAGTATGTATTGTGTCTGCAATTCGAATACATCGGTGCACACCAGCAAGGGCAGAAAATCTTGGCAAAGGATGTTGAGGTCATGAAGGCTGCTCTCCCGATGGGGTATAGCATCGAGAACAAGAGTGATATATGGTATTGGCATAACGATAGCCAGGGTCAGTACGGGCTGTTGCTTATTGTGATTGGCATTATTTTCTTTATTTCGGCTATCTTGTTCGATTCGCTGAAGCAGCCACTTGCCATTATCGGTGTGATTCCTATTTCATATATCGGGGTGTTTCTGACTTTTTATCTGTTCGAACTCACGTTCGACCAAGGTGGTTTCGCTGCTTTTGTACTTCTGTGTGGTATTACGGTCAATGCCAGCATTTATATTCTGAACGAGTATAATGCTATCCGGAGGCGTTACCCTTATCTGGGAAAGGTTGAGGCATACACCAAGGCATGGAATGTGAAGGTTGTTCCGATATTTCTGACGGTGACTTCGACCGTACTGGGTTTTATTCCTTTTATGATAGGTGAGAAGGAAAGTTTCTGGTTTTCTTTGGCGGCGGGTACAATAGGTGGATTGATAATGTCTGTTGCAGGCATTTTCTTTTATTTGCCTCTCTTTTTGTTGAAGAAGCGGGAGTGTTAAGACCCTGATAGAATATTGGAAACCGTTTTTCAGGAAACCGTATGTACGTAGCTTTGTGCATCTATGTCCGTAGGCCGGTGTATTTATCTTCGTAAGGCAACGGACATAGATGCATTCCTGTCAGTAAATACTTGCAGGATTTGGGGTGCCGGAAAGGGTGTCTTGGTTATCAAACGTTCCGTTTATTTGGGATTCGCTTTCGGGGTTCAGTTCGATGGCTTTTTTCAAGTCTTCGATGGAGCCATTCTTGTCTCCTTCCAGTAACCGGACACGTCCGCGTTCCTGGTAGAATGTAGCGTTCTGGGGCATCAGTTCCAAGGCTTCGGTATACAGTTCGATGGCTTTGCCGTATGCTTTCTGTCCACAGAGCAGTTCTCCTTTCAGCTGGTAAGCTTTTTCGTTGAAAGGATTGGTTTCCATGACCAGGTCCAGACACCGATATGCTTCGTCGGTTTCTCCTAATGTGGCTTTGACGGTACTTTTCAGCAGCAAGGCATCTTCTTCTTCCGGATTTGCATTCAGGATATAATCGAGGTCTTCCAGTGTTTCTTTCGCCTGTTTCATGCCCCAAAGCACTTCGGCACGGAGCAAGTAGGCAGAAAGAAAGCTTTCGTCTTGTGTGATGGCTTTGGTAGCCATTACGATAGCTTGCAAATCGTTGTGAAGTCCGTGGGCTGCCCTGGCTGCCAAATAGTAGGCATGGGCATTGCTTTCGTCCAGCTTGATGGCTTTTTGGCAGGCTTTGTCCATACCGTCATAGTCTTCTTGTGCAAAGCATACGTTGGCAAGGAACAGATATCCCTGTATGTTGTCCGGTTCCAGTCCGGTCAGTTTGTCCAAAGTTGTCCGGGCATCATCGGTACGCTGGAGTTTTACATACGTGTCGGCAAGGTACTGGAGTGTTTCAGCATCGTCACGCAGGGCAGACGCCTGTTCCAGGCATTTGGCGGCGTAAGCCAGTTGGTTCATGTTGTGTGCCCGTATGCCATCGTATTTTAAAATCTCGAAATTCTTTTGTGTCTGTTTTTCCTGTTGGTTTTCTTCGGGCTTTCCGTTGCCGAAGATTGCTGATAATAAACCCATGTTTTTCGTATTTTATGATTGAATGTTGGGCACAAAGATAGAGAAAATCAGGTATATGCTTGCATTTGCTGAAAAGAAATTTGTAAGTTTGTGGCGTAATTAGAAAAAAAGGAACGTAACATGAAAAAGATGCTTTTGTTTGTTTGTGCGGTGTTGGCTTGTTTCAGCCTGCATGCACAATATTTTTGTACGGTAGAGGGAACGGAACTTCATTATGTCAATTACGATGAGGCGGGACAAAGTGTTTCGAATGAGACTGCTACCGTGTCGTTTGTCGGGAGAAACGATGGTAAGGTAACTGCCTGTTATATCAATAAGATTGTAACCAACAAGTTGAAGAACAATACCAGCTATACGCGTTTCGACTGGAGTTATGATGGCAACCAGACTGTGTGTGCCGAAGATCTGGTGTATGGACCTTATATTGATTCGGATTCGGATCCGGATAAGTATGATACGGCGGCACGTACTGCCATGCGTGAAGAATTGAAGTATAAAGGCGACAACTCGTTTGTGCTGAAGGAACATGCCGAGGGAGGAGAAAGTATGCCCGACCGCTCGTATGCACTTATTGTGAAGATGCTGAAAAATGAAATTACGATTTCGGGAGCTGCTTATATGGGAGAGGAGCAAATCAGTACTACGGCTGGGAAATTCGACTGTATAAAGATTACTTACTTGAAACGTACCAAAGTAGTGTTGAAAAGCACCACGCACCGGGTGACTGAATGGTATGCCGAGGGAATAGGTCTGGTAAAATCGGAATCATACGATATGAAAGGAAAATCTGCCGGCAAGACGCTGCTGGTGAAAATCGTGAAATAACGAAGTATCCTATGCTTATATAAGACCTGATAGTTGATAACTTTCTAGAAACTGTTTTGAATTTATCGCCCAAAGCACACACGAAAACGAATACATCGGGAAGAGAAAGACATTCAAAGCAGTTTCTTGTCACTATCTTGTCATAAACTGCCCCTTATCTCACTTTTTTGTTTTATCTTTGTCCCCATAATAATTTATTACAGATTAGATTATGAGCATATTTTCGAAACTATTAGGTAAAAAACAAGTTGAAGAAGAAGGTGCACGGGTAGGAGGTGTAGAAGACTTCATGACTTTGATACGTGTATACTACCAAGCCGTTATGGCTGCGCAGCTGGGCATCAGCAATATCAATTTCCTGCCTGATATGGCAGTATTCAAGCGTACATTGAAAATCCCTACCCAGAACAACAAGCTGGGAGTGGCAGAACGTACCAGATGCAAAAAGATGCTGATGGATATTTACGGCATTAATGAGTTCTTTTTTAAGGAAATAGATACATCTGTCAAAAAGCACTGCAAGAGTGTGAATGATATCAAGAACTACCTGTTTATGTTTCAGGGCTTCAGTCAAGACTTGATGATGGTAGTGGGGAATCTGATGCAATGGAAATTCCGTATGCCTGGCATGTTCAAGAAATTATTGCGTTCGATGACCGAAAAGACCATTCACGATATCCTGACGAAAACCAACTGGAAAGATGATAGTGTGAGAAAGACTTGTGTAAACATCCGCCAATACCAGCATGCACTGGGATATAGCGAAAGCTGGATGAACGAATATGTTTACAACATCGTTGTACTGGCAAAAAAAGAACCTAAACCCAAAGAAAACTAAGATGGACAGCCTCATCGAAAATCATCCGTTGGAACCGTTTCTTCCTGCAGAAGCTACTTTGCTGATGCTGGGAAGCTTTCCTCCGCAGAAGAAGCGCTGGAGCATGGATTTCTTCTATCCGAACTGGAACAATGACATGTGGCGGATTTTCGGACTGATTTTCTTCGGTGATAAAGAACATTTTGTACTTTCCGGTAAAAAGGCTTTCGATAAAGAACGTCTCATACACTTCTTGAAAGAAAAAGGCGTTGCGCTTTATGATACGGCTTGCACAGTGAAACGTTTGAAAAGCAATGCTTCAGACAAATACCTGGAAATCGTGGAGCCTACGGACATCGGCTTGCTTCTGAAACAACTTCCGGCATGCAAATCTATTGTAACGACCGGGCAAAAAGCTACAGATACCTTATGTGCACAATTGCATATTAAAGAACCTCCGGTAGGTGGAAAAAGCAAATTCGAATATGCTGACCGCCAACTTTGGCTTTACCGGATGCCTTCTTCCAGCAGGGCTTATCCGCTCAAGTTGGAGAAAAAGGCAGAAATATATCGGTCTATGCTGTGTGAAGCGGGTATTTTTATGCCATGAAGCAAAAAAAATGCCAAAGCATTTGGCAATATCAAAAAATGTCGTACCTTTGCATCCGCAAACACGGGAATAGCTCAGTTGGTAGAGCATCGGTCTCCAAAACCGAGTGTCGGGAGTTCGAGTCTCTCTTCCCGTGCAGGAAGTAAGAAGCCACAACTGATGACGTTGTGGCTTTTGTTTTTTATAGACTTGACTTGTAAAAATAAGGCTCTTGTTATAGTTTGGAAACTGTTTTGAATTTATCGCCCAAGGCACACACGGGAACAAATACATCAAGATGAGAAAAACTTTTTGTAGAAATTCAAAACAGTTTGTTAATATGATGTCCGATTGGGGAGGACTGGGAAGGTTGTTTATACTTTGGACGGTATGCAATTGTGCATTTTAATGGAATACATACTTCCGGTGTCGCTTCTGTTGACAGGGTGTCACGCTGGATTGTAAATCCGTTTCTTCAATTATGCCGGATTATACATCCGGCATGACAAGTAAGCTTTGGTCTTTTCGCAATATAGCTGCATCGCTTGTAAGATTATTAATCTTACAGCGTGAAGATTAATAATCTTTCGGCATGAAGATTAATAATCTTACAAGCAAGATAGCTATGTGGCTTGGATTGTCGGACTAAGCTGATGAGGCTGTCTCAAAATGGTAATTGAGTATCAGAAAGTAATTTCATCCTGAGTGCCTGTTTCTATTTTGAGACAGCCTCTTCTGATTCGTGTAATTTATTTTTTCGTTTTTTTCTCCCTCTCTGGTCTTAACAAATGGCGGTGGAATTTCATTTCCGCCCGCTGGATATCGTATATCTTTTTAGATGAGAGGAATTTCTTATATTTCCGTACGTATTCCAAGTCCAGCTGGTCAATGGTGATTCGGGTTTGTATTACGTCTTCTACGATACGGTTGTATTCTTCTTCGCTTACGTTGGGTTGTTTTCCTTTTCTTATTTCTTGCCAGGCTTCACGGTTATACTTGCTTTTTTTATCTTGCAGTTCGAAGTAGAGTGGAAAAAACTCTTTGGCTTCTTGTGGAGTGAGTCGGGCGTTTTCGGTAATAAACGCTTCTTGCCGTGCACGGAATTCTTCTTTGCTCAATTTGTTTTTCTGCGCATGCATGTATGTGCAGAAGCAGGTAAGAAGAATCATAATCGAAAATAGTTTCTTCATTGAATTGGTCTTTTAGTTATAGATACCGGCATCGGCATCCGTTAAATATTGGTATAATTCATAATCATCCATCATCGTTTGGTCTACGATTGATTCGATGTATTCATCCGGCATATCGGTAAGGTTGTCTGAGTCATCTGCCGATTGGGTAGTGCCTACAAAGGCACGGACAGTGAACATCAGGCCTACGAACATGGCCGCCATGTAAATCCATGGTTTCACACGGTCCCATAACTTGATTTCAGGAAGTGCTTTGACTTCTTTTTCGGGAAGTCGTTCCATCAGGTTTTCGGTAAAATGCTCGAAATATCCTTCCGGTACGGTGAATGGATTTTGTTTCCCGTATTTCTTTTGTAGTTCAAGGTCGTTTTTTTTCATCGTATCATCCCTCCTTCCTTTGTTTATTAGATTGATAATCCGGTACAAGGTTTAATCGTTTTGGTTTAAAAATTCTTCTATTTTTTTCACGGCATGGTGGTAAGAGGCTTTCAGGGCACCTACGCTGGTTCCTAGAATCTCCGACATATCTTCGTATTTCATTTCCTCGAAGTATTTCAGGTTGAACACGATACGTTGCTTTTCCGGTAAGGTTTGTATGGCTTTTTCGAAAAGTAGCTGGGTATGGTCACCATCGAAATAGGGGTCGCTTTCCAACTTGGCAAGTGCTGTTGTTTCGGCTTCATCCAATGAGAGTTGGTTTATGGCACGTTGTTTGTTCAGGAAATTCAGTGATTCATTGATGGCAATGCGGTAAAGCCATGTAGACAGGCGTGCTTCTCCCCGGAAATATTCCAAATTGCTCCATGCCTTGATGAATGTGTTTTGCAAGAGGTCGTTTGTATCATCGTGGGAGAGTACCATACGTCGTATTTGCCAGTACAGTGGTTCGCTGTAGTGCCTGACCACTTTCCCGAAAGCTTCCCGTTGCAGCTTTGGGTCTTGTAGCTGGGCAATTATCTCTTCCTCGTTATAGTTATTCATAATGGTGTCTTTGTATATGTTTTTAGATAAAATGAAGTGCCAACGTTTAAATGGGATAAGTTTTTTTAACTTGCCTATAAGTTGATTTGCAGGTTTTCTTGTGCCAATAAGGTTGCAGGGAAAACTTCCTGTGCTTCTTTTAAAAGTTGCTTTTCATCGTCGTACCGTGCCGAAAAATGACCGATGACCAAACGTTTCACTTCTGCATCATGGGCTATTTGGGCAGCCTGACGGGCGGTGGAGTGTTGGGTTTGGCGGGCACGCGTTTCATCGGCATTGACAAATGTGGCTTCATGGAACAGCAGGTCGGCACCGTGTATTTGAGGGATGATACGGGGATAATAGGCGGTATCCGAGCAATAGGCGTATGTGCGTGGCGGGTCGGAAGGTGTGGTAAGCCATTTGTTGGGGATGGTTTCACCGCTGTCCGTGATAAAATCTTCGCCTTCTTTGATGCGGTTTATCATCCATAAGGGTATGCGGTAGAAGTCAATCATATCTCGCCGGATGTGGTTTAGGGTAGGTTTTTCGCGGAACAGGAATCCGCATGTAGGCATACGGTGGCATAAAGGAATGGTTTCTACAGATATGGAACGGTCGTCATAAATAACAGCTTGTTCTTTCGGGTTAAAAGGATGGAAAATGACCTTGTAGCTCATTCCTTTGCAAAAGAATGCGATTTGTGCTTGAAGTAAGGATATCAGGTCGGGATGACTGTAAATGTGCAGGTCGGCAGTACGTTCCAGCATGCCGAATGTAGAAATCAGTCCAATCAGCCCGAAGCAATGGTCGCCATGCAGATGGGAAATGAAAATATGATTCAACCGGCTGAACTTCAGTCGTGAACGGCGCAATTGTACTTGCGTGCCTTCTCCACAGTCTATCATAAAAAGTTTTTCCCGGATATTGACAATTTGTGAGGTGGCTTGGTGACGCATCGTGGGTAGTGCTGACCCGCATCCTAGAATATGTAATTCGAATTTTTCCATACATATTGTTTGTTCACCACAGAAAGACAGGCAAGTGGTATTGGAAAAACCGGAATGTCTTTGTGTCTTTCTGTGGCGGTAACATCAATCTTTGTTTATTTGTATTTTTGCAATAGCCCGTCTGCCACTTCATCTCCCAAGTCTTTGGCTTTTTGTAAGTTGGCCAGGCCTTTATCTTTCTCTTTATTCTGGATTTGTGCATATCCCAGCATACGATAGGCAGGAGCATTTTCGGGATCCATCTTGATGGCACGTGTCAGGGCTTGTATAGCTTCTGCAGCTTGGTTGACTCGAATGTGTATGCCTCCTTTTTCTACCCAATAGGTTACGTTGTTAGGATCAAGTTCAACAGCTTTGTTGATGTCGTTGATAGCTTGCTGATACATACGGCAGTTTAATTCTGCTTGTGAACGGATGAGATGGAATTCGGCAGAAGTTTGTCCCAGCATGGCATCGTAGAAGTCATTATAGTCGGTTACGGCACCCCGATAGTCTTCCATGTCCGATTTGATACGGGCGCGTTCGTACAGGTAGGGGGCTGCATCTTTTCCGTAGGGTTTAGGATAAAAAGCAATGGCGCTGTCCATCAGGGCTATGACTTCTTTCTTGTCGGTTCCTTCTATCAGTTCCTTGGCTTTTGCTGCAGAATAGAAAGTTGCGGCTGAAGCCAGTTTGCTCTTGTTCACCTTGTCGTAAGCAGTATAGGCTTCTGTAAATTTTTGCATGGCAAAATAGATGTCTCCTTGCAGTTGGTAATAAATAGGTTCTTGGGTGATGGCTAACGCTTCGTTTATTTCATTGAGGGCATAATCGAATGTCCAGGAAGCATAGGGCTTCTTGTCGCCTATATTCAACTGGTACGAATAGATGAGTTTGGCTATGTTGTAATGTGCTTCGTCTTTTTTCTCGGCCACATCAAGCATTTTTTTCAAGTCTTCAACAGCCAGGGCATAATGAGTATCATCGCCGATATTGATGTAATAAGTAGCACGGCGCAGGTAGCCTTCCATATTATTGGGATATTGACTGATAAAGTCGTTCAGCAAATCGAAGTATTGGTTGGGGGCATATACGCCGGATGCCATATACAGATAGACCAAAGCCTGCGATTCGTCTTCGGGAAGTCCTTTTTTTATCCCGATGGAGTTGAGGGCAAGGTCATTGACAGAGAGAGCGTTGATAGTTAAGTCGGTCAGATAGCGGATGCCAATGGCAAAACTTTCTTTGCTTTCAGAGTCGTTGTTTTTTTGTATCATGCCTACTACTTGTCCTGCTGCATTCATAATGGGGCAGCTTACGGTTTTTTCTGTAGTCTGCATGGTAAGGGTGTAGTAGTATTGTTGTTCGCCAATGGTATCTACTTTGGCTATAGTGCCTGTTTGTCCTTTTGATGATTTTTGGGTAGAATAGGGAACCAGATACACGGTTTCGCCAGTCGATGAAGGCAATGTGGCTGGTTGCAAAGCCTCGGCTTTCTTGTCAAAATCGGTTTTGAATTTCACTACATCATACATATCGTTTGCCCCCATCATGTATTTCACGGGCAGCTCTTTACCGTTTGCGGTGATGATTATGGCACGTTCGGCGCCTTTGAAGAGGCTATAATCGGAAACTCCTGTACCTTGTTCATCGATATAAAACCCGTTTCCAGTGCTCAAAATTTGGCCGTCTTTGGTATAAGTCACGATGGAGAAAACGGCTTTTCTGGCATTTTCTGCCCATTTAGGCAATTCTTGTGCCAACAGGACAGAGAATGGCATAACGAATACAAATAAAATAGCTATAGTTTTTTTCATGTGTGTAAACGGTATATAAAGGTTATTGTTTTTCATTTTCGGCAAATCCGCGCTGCTCTATGGCTTTGTAGATAAGGATGCCTGCAGCTACCGATACATTTAGCGATTCAATGTTTCCGAAGAGTGGAATTTTTACCCATTCGTCACACAAAGCCAGATTTTCGTAAGAGACTCCTTTATCTTCGGCTCCCATAATGATGCAGGTAGGTGAATGGAAGTCGGCTTTGGTATAATCATAATCTCCTTTTTCGGTAGCTGCTATAATCTTGAATCCACTGTCTTTCAGAAAACGGATGGTTTGTGTCAGGTTGTTTTCGCGGCATACTGGAAGGGTGAGCAGGGCACCAGCCGAAGTCTTTACGGCATCAGCATTTACGCTGACACTGTTTTTGGCGGGTATGATGATAGCGTCTATGCCTGCACACTCGCAAGTACGGGCAATGGCGCCGAAGTTACGCACATCGGTTATGCCATCCAACATGATGAACAATGGTGTTTTTCCTTGTTCGAAAAGATACGGTACAAGGTCTTCCGTGCGCTGGTATGCAACAGGCGAGATGAATGCTACCACTCCCTGATGATTTTTCCGGGTAATGCGGTTGATGCGTTCCACAGGTACGCGTTGTACTGGAATATCTGTTTGCTTCAGTATGGCAAACAATTCTTTTGCCACTTCACCTTGCATGTCTTTTTTTATCAATACTTTATCAATCTCTTTTCCGGCTTGTATGGCTTCGATGACCGCCCGTACGCCGAATATCATTTCATTTTTTTCTATCATAAAATCAATGTTTTATTAGTTATTGGTTTTCCAGTAAGGCACGTGCATTGTTTAATGCGGCTTCTGTCAGTACACTTCCACTCAGCATGTGTGCGATTTCTTTGACCCGTTCTTCCGGTGTAAGCCGGTGTATGTAACTGTTGGTGCCTGTTTCTGTATCTTTTTTATATACTTTATAGTGTGTTGTGCCTCGTGCCGCAATTTGAGGCAGGTGAGTAATGCTGATTACCTGCCGGTTCTGGCGTCCCATATCGCGCATGATAAGTGCCATTTTTTCAGCTATCGAGCCTGATACGCCTGTATCTATTTCGTCGAAAATGATAGTAGGCAGCTTTACAGCTCCGGCTATCATTGCTTTGAGCGAAAGCATGACACGGGCTATTTCTCCTCCCGAAGCTACCGAAGCAACGTTTTGCAATGCCCCGTTTTTGTTGGCAGAGAAGAGGAACGTTACGTTGTCCAGTCCATTAAGGTCGGGCTCTTTACGCGAAGTCAGCTCTACGGCAAAACGTACGTTGGGCATACCCAGTGGTATTAAGAGTTTTTTCATCTGTTCTTCGATATGATGTGCCGACTTTGTACGGAGATTGGTCAGCTGGTGGGCTTGTTCCAATACCTTATTATATAAGGCCTCTTTCTGTTGGTTGAGTTCAGCTATTCGTTCGTCGAACGATGAAATGTCATTCAGTTGATGGCGGTAATTTTCTGCAAGTTCCAACAAGGCTTCGATAGTCGTTACCCGATGTTTTTGCTGAAGATTGTATATCAGGTTCAGCCGTTCGTTTACATAATCCAGCCGTTCGGGGTTGAATTCTGTTTCTTCTTCTGCTACCGAGAGATCGTGTGCGATGTCTTTCAGTTCGATGTAGCAGCTTCTCAGACGTTCTACCCATTCGGATGCCGAAGGATATACATTGGAAATGTTTTGTAATGCCTGTTGGCAGTCTTTGGTCTGTGAGAGGATACCATTTGCTTCGGTACCGTCTATCAGCTGTTGGGCTTTGTAAAGGTTTGCTTTGATTTCTTCGGTGTGGCTTAAGGTTTCGGCCTCCTGCTCCAGTTCTGTTTGTTCGCCAGAATGGAGGCTGGCTTCTTCCAGTTGTTCCAGCTGGAAACGCAGATAGTCTTCGTCTTGCCTGCTTTTTTCTGCTTGTATAATCAGTTCCTCCAGTGTGTTGCTTATATCTTTATAGTGCCGGTAGACCTGTTTGTATGCTTCCAGTTGTTTTTCATCTTGTGCCAGAATATCCAGGATATTCAGTTGGAATCCTTCTTTATTGAGCAGCAGGTTCTGGTGTTGGCTATGGACGTCTATCAGTTTTTCACCCAAAGCTTTCATCTGGTTCAGTGAGGCTGGAGAGTCGTTGATGAATGCCCGGCTTTTTCCGCTGGCATATACTTCACGTCTGAGGATACATTCTTCAGGGTCATATTCCAAGTCGAGTTCTTGAAAAAATGCTTCCAGTCCGTATGAAGCAATGCAGAAGCGTGCTTCCACAATGCATTTGGAAGTTCCGTTTTTGATGGCTTTCACATCGGCACGTTGGCCCAACAGCAGTCCGATAGCCCCAAGGATGATGGATTTTCCTGCTCCGGTTTCACCGGTGATAACCGAAAAACCTGGTGTGAAATCAATATCCAGCTTGTCGATCAACGCATAATTCTGTATGTGAATAGACTGTAACATAATGTAGTCTTCGGGTTTGTCTGTAAGAATTATAAGATTGCACTTAATTTGTCGATAATGTCGCTTGCCACTTCGTGTTTGTCTTTCAGTGGATAGGGGGTGATTCCCGATTCGTCGAGAATGGTTATCTTGTTGGTGTCACATCTGAATCCGGCTCCGGCATCATTCAGCGAGTTCAGTACGATAAAGTCGAAATTTTTCCGTTTCCGTTTTTCTTGGGCGTGTATCTGTTCGTCATACGTTTCCAAAGCAAATCCTACCAGTCGTTGGTCCGGACGTTTTATCTTTCCTAAAGCAGCGGCAATGTCTTGGGTAGGTTTCAGACGGACAATCAGGTCCTCTCCTTCGCGCTTGATTTTGTTGGAGGCTACAGTTTCGGGGGTGAAGTCTGCTACCGCTGCACACAAGATACCTGCATTGGCTTGTGGATAAATACGGATAGCAGCTTGATACATTTGCTCGGCACTTTCCACATCAATGCGCCGGATAGCAGGATGCTGTACCTGGAGAGCGACTGGTCCGCTGATGAGGGTAACATCTGCACCCCGTCTGGCACATGCTTCAGCCAGTGCGTATCCCATTTTCCCTGAAGAATAGTTTCCGATGAACCGTACTGGGTCTATCTTTTCATACGTAGGGCCTGCTGTTATCAGGATGTGTTTGCCTTTCAAGTCTTCGGCCCGGGCAAAAAATGTTTCCAGTACTTCTACTATCTTTTCGGGTTCTTCCATACGTCCTTTGCCTACAAGGTGGCTTGCCAGTTCGCCCGAAGCGGGTTCGATAATGTGGTTTCCATACGAACGCAGGATGTCGAGGTTGTGGCGGGTAGACGGGTGAGCGAACATATCAAGGTCCATAGCCGGAGCGATGAATACCGGAGCTTTCATTGACAAATAAGTGGTGACCAGCATATTGTCAGCTATCCCGTGTGCCATTTTTCCGATGGTGGAAGCCGTGGCAGGTGCAATGAGCATTGCATCAGCCCATAGCCCAAGGTCGACATGACTATGCCATGTCCCGTCGCGTTGTGCGAAGAACTCGCTGATGACCGGTTTGCCGGTCAGTGCCGAGAGTGTGATGGGAGTGATAAATTCTTTTCCTGCGGGAGTGATGACAATCTGCACTTCTGCTCCTTTTTTTATCAATGCACGGGTCAGTACTGCCGCTTTATAAGCAGCAATGCTTCCCGTTATGCCTAATACAATTTTTTTGCCTTTCATATTTTTAAGTAGACTAGATGTTAGGTACCGGTTGGCCAGATTTTATAATAAGATAAAATAATCTGGCATCTGGTGTCTAAAACCTGATACTTGAATATTATTTTACCAGTCCGCTTTCGCGCAATTTGATTTTTGTCAATACATTTTTGGTGTTCAGCGTGAAATCGCCATTCATCATCCAGCCGAAATAACCGGGATCGCGTTTCAGGACATCTGATACAGGCATTCCTTTGTATTTACCGAAGTTGAATACTTCCACTCCTTTATCATCGTACACGATGCGTCCCGCAAAGTCTACGTTTTTGCTGTATGTAGAGTATTCAGAAAGAAACGCAACATCGTTCTGTAATACTTCCGGATAGCGATCCAACTGTGCCTTCAGCACTTCATAGGTAGCACGTGTGTCGGCTTCGGCGGTGTGTGCATCCTCCAGGTTTTTGCCGCAATAGAATTTATAGGCAGCCGAGAGTGTGCGTTGTTCCAGTTTGTGGTAGATGACCTGCACGTCAATGAATTTCCGCCGGCTCAGGTCGATATCGATGCCTGCACGCAAGAACTCTTCTACCAGTACCGGTACATCGAATCGGTTTGAGTTGAATCCGGCTATATCGGCACCTTCGATAGACCGGGCCAGTTCTTTGGCTATCTGTTTGAAGGTAGGACAGTCTGCTACATCCTCATCGTGGATGCCATGGATGGCAGTCGATGCTTCGGGAATGTGCATTTCAGGGTTGATGCGCATCGTTTTACTTTCTTCGTTGCCGTTGGGATATACTTTTAGGTAGCATATTTCCACGATACGGTCGGTATTAATATTGGTTCCGGTTGTTTCCAAGTCGAAAAACACTATCGGATTCTTCAGGTTCAGTTTCATTCGGATTCTTTTATGAATTGTCTATATCATGTGGCTTAAGAGTTAAAAACAATTGGATGTCTATGCTTTATTATGCTGATGTCATAAACGGGACTATTGGTTTTTAACTCTTGTTATCGCTTAGTCATTCAGCATCATCGGCATCAACAACATCAGCAGGTCTTCGTTTTCACTTTGTTCTTCGGGTACAATTACTCCCGCGCGTGAAGGGTCTGCAAGTTCTATTACTACGTTGGTCGAAGGTATGTTGTTCAGGATATCAATCAGGAATGATGATTTGAATCCGATACTCATGTCATTTCCCTCGTACTGGCACATCAAGGTCTCTTCGGCAGAGGTCGAAAAATCAATGTCTTGTGCCGAGATTTTCATCTGGTTGGTCGAGAGGTTGAGCTTGATGAGGCTACTGGCTTGTGACGAGAATACAGATACACGGCGCAAAGCACTGATAAGCGAGCTACGGTCGATAACGGCCTTGTGCGGATTGTTTTGTGGGATAACCGAATTGTAATTGGGGTAGCGTCCTTCTATCAGCCGGCATACCATTTGGTAATTTTCCAGGATGAATGTTGCGTTGCGGTCGTCGAAACCTATCTGGACATCACCCTGTTCTTTCGTTAGCAGGTTTTTGAGCAGATTGGCAGGTTTCTTGGGCAGGATAAAAGCTGCTTTTTCCGAACCGTGTGCCTCATAGGTCTTGTTGCGTACCAGCTTATGTCCGTCGGAAGCAACCAGTGTGATATCCTCGGATGTGATGTCGAAATAGATACCGTTCATTACCGGGCGCAATTCATCATCAGCAGTGGCAAAGATACAGCGGTTTACTCCGTCCAGCAGGACGTTGGCAGGAATAGTGAGTTGTACAGCATTGTTTCCCAATGCTTGCGGTTTCGGATACTCATCGGCATTCTGTCCCATCAGACTGTACTTCCCGTTTTGGTATTGCACCGTTATTTCCAGATTTTCAGGGTTGATGGCAAACGAGAGCGGCTGTTCAGGAATTTCCTTCAATGCTTCCAGTAGTGTACGCGATGATACGGCAAAGCGTCCGTCTCCGTCAAATTCATTCACTTCAATCGAGGTAGAAAGTGTGGTTTCATTATCTGATGCGGTCATCGACAGTGTCCCGTCGTGCAACTCGAGCAAAAAGCAGTCCAGGATTGGCAATGAGTTTTTCGAATTGATAACACGGCTGATAGCCTGCAAATGACTGAATAAGCTTGTACTTGAAACAATAAATTTCATATTTGTATGTTTTATCCTTATTTTTATTTTATCAGCCAAAGTTACGAAAAGATTGCAGATGCATCGCAAAAAGTATCTAAAAAATTAGTTTACTTGTGTAGAAAAACGTATTTTCGTAGCCAAATTTAAAAATGAAAATATGGAATTAGCAGGAAAAGTAATTGCCGTTCTCGAACCGAAGAGCGGTACTTCCAGAAATGGAAACGAATGGATGGTACAGGAGTATGTCATTGAAACACACGACCAATATCCCCGCCGGATGTGTTTTGACGTGTTTGGTGCCGACAAGATACAGCAGTTTGCTATTAAGATAGGTGAAGAACTGAACGTTTCGTTCGACATTGATGCACGCGAATGGCAAGGACGTTGGTTTAACAGTATCCGTGCATGGAAAGTGGAACGTGTAAGTGCACCACAACCTATGCAACCCGAAGCTCCATTCCCGCCGATAGGTGCTGCTCCGGCTGCTCCTGTAGACTTTTCGGCAGGTGATGAAAAAGATGATTTGCCTTTTTAATGCTGCATACAGAGTCAGGAATGAGATAGAGTTATAGGGAGTTAAAGGCTAATGCCTTGTATGTCTGTTTTATAAGGCATTGGCTTTCGACTCCCTGACAAAGCCGTAATTCCTGCGACACATGAATGTTTTTCACTTCTGGCCGCATCCTTTTTAGAAGTTTGCCGGGTATGCCAGCAGCTGGTAAGCAAGTGCTTTTGCCATACGGTAGTGTCCGTTAGCGTTCGGGTGCAGGCGGTCGGTCTGTGCATCGTGGAAGTATGGAGCATGTTCGTCCAGCAAAGGATACAGCCCGCTGATGCTGTTCAGGTCGATAACGGGTACTGCCCATACGTTGGCAGCTTCTTTTACAACGTTCACATATTCGTCTACATACAATCCCAGTTTGTTGGGAAACGATTCTTCGGGTTGGATGTTTTCCTTGCTGAATCTTGCTTGGGCACGGTGGATGGGGGTCAGCAGGATAATTTGTTTCATTGGGAAATTTTTCTTCAGGTATAGCATTGCTTCGTTGATTCTTCCGCGGAACGTGTGCGGGTTGGGTGCTGCATGTCGTTTCTTGCGCACTTCTTTTGTTCCGCCTTTTACGGTTGTTTCTTCGTAAGTATATGTATACCATTCTCCTAAAGGTATGCCGGCGTTGTAGTCGTTTGTGCCGCAAAATACGATGATGGCATCCACGTCATCACCGGCTTCCGCCTTCAGCCGTTCGGCTTGTTTCAGAATACCGTTCCATTGGTTGCCGTTGATGCCATATACCAGCGGTGTAAGTCCCAGCATTTCGGCAAGGTATTGCCAGTAGTTCTTGGTAGTTCCTACGTGTTTCTTGTCGGTAATGGAATCGCCTAAAAAAGCCACTTTTTTCCCTTTCCATTGGTTCTCGCTTACCGTGGTTATGATGTCAGATACGGTGCTTTGTTGCCATAAGGATGCAGGGCATGGCAGAGCCTGCGATGAAAGCAATAGTGCGGCTAAGGTATAAGAGGTTATTTTATCGGTCATCGGTGTTGTCGTTTTTTTGAGTGTTATGTCTGGTTGCAAAGATAATTCCTTTCTTTCAGCTGGCAATGGATTCGGAAAAAGTGTTCGCAGAAAAATGCAGATATCTTCATGGGCGATTTCAGTTAACTGCTACAGCTCGTGAAGATATCTGAAACGGCAAAGTAATATATCTTCGTTTTTGAACGTAATTGTATGGGCGGATTGCGGCACCCGTAAAAAGAATAAGTCTACCCACCGTCAAGTTAGAAGTGCAACTCCTCCACCGCCTTCCTCCGTCCTTGGAGC
>ERZ857521.1109-NODE-1109-length-34862-cov-11.584020_pt1 | contig 34862 bp, 31 predicted proteins | sample MGYA00519701_ERZ857521 | MGnify/ENA primary metagenome ERZ857521 (study PRJEB31778, sample SAMEA3449346) | human gut metagenome | biome: human gut; feature: human-associated habitat; material: faeces | place: United Kingdom | collected 2010/2012 ...
CCCGTAAAGAGCGCCATATTAATCGATTATAATCAATTTAACTATTTGATAATCAAATAGTTACTTACCGATGCAAAAGTGCTCAAAAATAGAGCCAAGCACTTCATCTGTCGTTACATCACCTACAATATCGCTCAGATGAAAGATGCATTCGCGCAAGTCTTGCGAGATGAAATCGCCGGAGAGGTTTGTGGACAATCCTTCTTGCACGCGCCGGATAGCCGCAAGGGCATGGATGAGGGCTTCATAGTGGCGGGCATTCGTTACGATGACATCGCCGGTCTGGATGTCTGGAAGAGCGGCAAGTTCCACCAGCTTTTCTTGCAGGGCGATGATGTTTTGTCCTTTCTTGGCGGATATCTCAATGACTGTTCCTTGTGGAGAGAGGAAGGTGGGAGTGTCCGCTAAGTCACATTTGTTAAGGGCTACGATGACTTGTTTGCCTTCAAGGCGGCCGGCCACTTGCCGGTAGAATGCTTGAAAGGCTGATTCTCCTTGTGATTTGTCACATACGAGAATTACGATTTGTGCCCGGTCAATGGCTTGGAAGCTGCGCTCAATGCCTAATGCTTCTATCGTGTCTTGTGTCTGGCGGATGCCGGCAGTATCGATGAAACGGAAAGTGATTCCGTTTAAGCTTATCGTATCTTCAATAATGTCGCGCGTGGTGCCGTGGATGTCACTTACTATGGCACGTTCTTCTTTTACCAAGGCATTAAGCAATGTAGACTTGCCGGCATTGGTCTCGCCTATGATGGCTACAGGAATGCCATTCTTGATTGCGTTGCCCGCATGAAAAGAGTTAGCCAAATGAGAGATGAGCTGTTCTATCTGTGCGGCAAGAGCCTGCAATTCTGTACGGTCGGCAAATTCCAGTTCCTCATGGTCGGAGAAATCCAGCTCCAGCTCCATAAGCGAAGTGAGGTGAAGGAGCTGGTTGCGCAGCTTTGCCAGTTCTCGGCTGAAACCTCCGCGCATCTGATTCATGGCCAGGCGATGGGTAGCTTCAGACGTAGAGGCGATAAGGTCTGCTACTGCCTCCGCCTGGCTCAAATCCATTTTCCCATTCAGGAAGGCGCGCTGGGTATATTCGCCGGGCATTGCCGTACGGCATCCTTGCCCGATGAGCAAATGCATCACTTGCTGGAGGATATACGCCGAGCCATGGCACGAAATTTCGGTGGCATCTTCGCCCGTATAGGAATGGGGGGCACGGAAGACAGAGACCAGCACTTCGTCGATAATTTCTCCTTTGCTGTTTTTGATATGCCCGAAGGCAAGGGTGTAGGGCTTGCGCTCCGTCAGAGGGACGGTTGAGCCTATGGGGGTGAAAATACGGCCGGTTAATGTCACGGCATCGGGACCGGACACGCGAACGATGCCTATCGCTCCTCCTTGGGCAGTGGCTATGGCACAAATGGTATCTTGGTGGTTCATATGGATTGTCTGCTATGATTATATAAGGTGCCGGCAAGTATCCGGACCGCTTGTTCAAGGTACAGCTTATCGGTTTCATCGAAAGCCGCCGGAAGGTCTGAATCAATGTCGAGCACGCCTTTTACTTCGCCTTGGACAATAAGAGGCACTACGATTTCCGAACGCGAGAGCGAACTGCAGGCAATGTGTCCGGGGAATTGTTCCACGTCGGGCACAACCAATGTCTGCATCCGTTCCCAGGCGGTTCCGCACACGCCCCGTCCTTTCTTGATGCGATAGCACGCCACGCTTCCTTGGAAAGGCCCTAATACGAGTTCATCGTTTTCCGCTAAATAAAATCCTACCCAAAAGAAGCCGAAAGCTTCTTTTAGGGCGGCGCATGTATTGGCGAGTACGCTTATTTCATGTGTTTCACCCTCGATAAGGGGGGCAAACTGGCGGAGAAACGTTTTGTAGCGTTCCGCTTTGTCTGTAATGTGGTCTTGTTTGAAATTAGCTTCCATTGTAATTAAGGATAAAAAATCAAATCCGTTCAAGCACGACACGGATAAGGTCGTCTATTTGGTTCTTGTAACCCGTATTGGCTTCTTGCTTTACCCGGTTGGCTATGACCATGCATACCGTTGTGGCTTTGTGCCCAAGCAAAAGGGAGAGGCCGGCTATGGCGGAACTTTCCATTTCGTAGTTGGTAATATGCTGTCCTTTGTACTCAAAACTCTCTATTTTCTCGTTCTGGCGGGGGTCGGCAAGAGGGATGCGCAAGCGTCTGCCTTGAGGGCCGAAAAATCCGCCGCATGCCACGGTGATTCCTCTTACCATATCGTTTCTTGCGATGCGTTCCACTAATTCGTGATTGGCATGCACGGCGTATAGAGTGGGGGAGCAGAGGTTTCCTGTCCATCCCAGGTGGTTTAGCAAGGCGCGTTCCAGAGGAAGGTCGCTTACGGCATTCCGCCCCTCGTAAAAGTTGAGCAGCCCATCGAAGCCGATGGAGATTTCCGAGCAGACGAAAGTGCCTGCGGGTGTATAGGGTTGAAGCCCTCCGCACGTGCCGATACGTACCAGTTCCAGTTGGCGCAAGTTGTCTTTCTCTTCACGTGTCCCGAAGTCGATGTTGGCAAGTGCGTCCAGTTCGTTGAGCACGATGTCGATGTTGTCGCATCCGATACCCGTAGAGACCACGGTGATACGCTTGCCTTGGTATGTTCCGGTGATGGTATGAAACTCGCGGCTCTGGATGTCGCACTCTTTCGTGTCGAAGTGCGAAGCGACCAGGTCCACCCGTCCGGGGTCGCCTACCAGTATCACCTTGTCGGCAAGCTGTTCGGGACGCACATGAAGATGAAACACCGAACCGTCTTCGTTGATGATGAGTTCGGATGGGGGAAAGTAAGTTTTCGTTTGCATAGTAGTCGTGTTTTTTACCACAGATTACACAGATTTTTCTTTCGCGTTTTTGCGTTTCTGCGTTCCATTTATCAATTGAAAATCTGTGTAATCTGTGGTGAGAATGTGAGATTCTATTTTCCTATCGGCTCGCCTCCCGCGGGATGCTGGTCGGGCTGGGCGATGCTGTTCCGCATATCGGTATCCGCCTGTATGTTCTTCATGCGGTAATAGTCCATGATGCCGAGGTTCCCGCTCCGGAAAGCGTCTGCCATGGCCTTGGGCACTTCGGCTTCTGCCTGAATCACGTTGGCACGGGCCTCTTCCGCCTTGGCTTTCATTTCTTGCTCCAGCGCGACCGCCATGGCACGCCGTTCTTCCGCTTTGGCCTGGGCGATGTTCTTGTCGGCGTTTGCCTGGTCCATTTGGAGGGCAGCCCCGATGTTCCGGCCTATATCGATGTCGGCTATATCAATAGAGAGGATTTCAAAAGCGGTACCGGCGTCCAACCCTTTGCGGAGCACGAGCTTCGAGATAGAGTCGGGGTTTTCCAGTACCGACTTATGATTCTCGGACGAGCCGATGCTCGATACGATGCCTTCGCCTACGCGTGCCAAGACGGTATCTTCGCCTGCGCCTCCCACCAGCTGGCGGATGTTGGCGCGCACCGTTACGCGGGCTTTGGCGATGAGCTGGATGCCGTCTTTTGCCACGGCGGTCACAGGAGGCGTGTCAATCACCTTCGGGTTGACCGACATCTGTACCGCCTCGAATACGTCACGTCCGGCAAGGTCGATGCCCGTTGCCATCTGGAAGGAAAGCTCGATGTTGGCTTTCGATGCCGATACCAGCGCGTGCACCACTTTCTCCACGTGTCCGCCTGCCATGTAGTGGGCTTCCAGTTCATCACGGGTGATGGTGTTCAGCCCCGCCTTGTGGGCTTCTATCATGGCGGGCACGATGACATGGGGAGGCACGTTACGGATGCGCATCAGGAAAAGCTGTACCAATGATACGCGTACGCCCGATACTTTGGCGGAAAGCCAAAGGAAGAAGGGAACGTAATGGAAGAATACCGCCAAAATGATGACAATTCCGATTACAGTAATAATTTGCAAATAGAGAGGAGGAACCATAGTGTATTTATTTTAAAGTGAATAAATCAGTTTCCGGCACGTTTTACGTATACCGTGTTATTATCGATGCGGGTCACTTCGATAGGAGTGCCTTCATCAATGAAACCGTCGGCGGATTGCACTTCGATGAGATGTCCGTTGATGTCAGCGTTCCCTATCAACGTGAGGCGTGTGGTGGATATGCCACAATCGCCCGCCTTTATCTGAATGTCTCTTAATGGGTTGTGCTGATAATTGAGTTCTTTCTTCAAGGAGAGCCGGTCAACCGTTTTCGAGCGCATCACCCATACGGTGATGCCGATGATGCCGAGAACCACGATGCCCAGCGTGACGAATCCCGCTTGCATACCCATGTCGCTGAAGGCATAATAAATGGCATAGAGCAGACTGCATGCCGACGCGATGCCTGCAAGGGTAATGCCCGGCACGAGGAACACTTCGATAAGGAAGAGTATCAGTCCTGCCACGATAAGCGCGATGATGATAAGTATTTCCATAAGTGTCGTTTTTTTAGTTGGCAAGGTGACGGGTTCTCTTGTCACCTTCTTTTCGTTTTCTCCAGTTCCGTATTCCGTATAGCCGTTTCCAGTTCCGCGATTTCATCCTGCAGCTCTTTCACGCGCCGCTCTTTGTCCAGGATGCCGGGGGCAAGCTGGTCTTTCCCCGCCTGGTTGCTTTCATGATATGCGGTGCGCAGGTTTTCGAGCGAGGCCTGAAGATCGGTCAGGTCTTTTTCTTTCTGAAGATATGATTGAAATTGCTCGCGTGCCTCTTTCGAAGCGAAGTCGGAAAGACGGTGATAGATGACATTGTCATCCACTACAAAGCGAAAATCACCTTTCTTTTTCTTTGTGTCTTCGGCATACATTACTTGTGCCAGACGTTGTTTGGCGCTCCGCACCACATTATCGCTAGTCTGCGTTCTCTTTATTTCTTTCAGGCTGGCAAGGGCAATGATGTCCTCAGGGGCGGAGGTCTCAAAGTCGTACACTTCTTTCGATTCGTTGGGGACGAACACGTAGACGCATACCTTACCTTCGGGCTGGTAGCGGTCGGAAGCAAACCAGCCGAGGCGGTTCACTTCGTCGATGGCATACATATAGTCATTCGCCGGCGAGTTGAACGGCATGCCGATGTTATCGGGGCGCAGGTACGTGTTGTCGTCCGAGTCGTAGCGTGTGATGAAAATGTCGTAGCCACCCAGGCTTTCTTCGTCCTCTGCTGCATAATAAAGGGTGATGCCGTCCGAATCGAGGAACGGGAAATTCTGACTGTATCCGCTTTTGTTTATCCCTTGCAAGGGCTGAGGGGCACTCCAGTGGTCAATAAGTTTCATGCGTGAATAGAGGTGGAATTTTCCTTCCTCGTCGGTTTGCGGAAAGAGGGTCTTGTCTCCCCATTCATTGGTATAGACGGCGCCTTCTCCGTTATCGGTCATTTCAATGTTTCCCGAAGCTTTGCTCAGTTTATAGGCAGAAAGAAACGAGGTTTTATCCACAACAAAACTATCTATTACGGTCACCCGTCCCGTACCACGTAGCATACGCGCCGCTAACCGGCATTTCGAGAGTATCCGTTCAGCTTCTTCTGTATCTTGTTTTTTCTTTTCCAGCCACATGATGTGCTCTTCCAGGTTCTCTACCGCGTCATCAAAGCGATATTGGGTATAGTAGAGTTTGCCTAAATAGAGGTAGGCGTTAATCACTTTCCGGGCTGCGCTTTTCTCAAGATAGGGTTGTGATTCCGCCAATTCTCCGGTTTCGAAGCAACATGCCCCGTACCAAAAATTGTAATTGGCATTCGAAGGGGCACGTTTCACCAGTTTCTCGAATACGGGTTTGGCTTCGGCAAACTTGCCTTCGTTAAACCATTCTTTTGCCTGGTTCAAAGTTTGGGCGTGCACCGTCCCTCCGCACGTCAGGGCAAGGAGCAGGGCGGCAAGCATATGTTTTTTTCTGTTCATGTGTATTCTTCGTGTTGTTTTCTCAAAAGTACAAACTTTCTTTGAAATTCGAAGCATATTTTCCATTTCTTTTTTTAGAGTCGCTAAATTGATGTACTTTTGTGCCCGGATTTGAACACAGAGGCGCAGAGGCACGGAGATTTTATTTGCGGTTTTACCATAAAATAATTTGAATATCCGCAAACATCCCATGTAGGGGCGTATCGCATACGCCCTGAAGACACCCACGTGGATTAGTTGACGTATTCGGGCGTATGCGATACGCCCCTACATGGCAATTGGGTGAAATGCGGATATTCAAAAATAAAATATCCCTCTGTGTCTCCGTGCCTCTGTGTTCACAAAGAATGAAAAAAACATGGGAAAAGAAGAAAAACTGATACATACCATCAACCGGAGGTTTAATAAAGGAGTAGTGGAATATGGGTTGATAGATGAAGGCGATAAGATACTGGTGGGACTTTCGGGTGGAAAAGATTCGCTTGCTCTGCTGGAATTGCTAGCCAAGCGGTCTCGCATCTATAAACCTCGCTTTTCAGTAATCGCAGCGCATGTAGTGATGTCTAATATTGCCTATGAGTCGGATACGGACTACCTCCGTACATTCTCCGAAGGATTGGGTGTGCCTTTCGTGAGCTATGAAACTTCGTTCGACCCCTCGACTGATACTCGCAAGTCACCTTGTTTCCTTTGTTCGTGGAACAGGCGGAAAGCTTTGTTTACAATAGCAAAAGAACAGGGGTGTAATAAAATTGCCCTAGGACATCATCAGGACGATATTCTGGAAACTCTTTTAATGAATATGACATTTCAGGGAGCTTTCAGTACAATGCCTCCGCGGCTGGTGATGCGCAAGTTTGACATGACGATTATTCGTCCGTTGTGTCTGGTACACGAAGCAGAGTTGTCGGAGTTGGCACGCATCCGTGAATATCATAAGCAGTTGAAGAATTGTCCTTATGAGAAAGATTCACACCGTACCAATATGAAGGAAGTGTTGCGTACACTGGAGCGTATGAACCCCGAAGCCCGTTATAGTCTTTGGAACAGCATGACGAATGTTCAAGCGGATTTGCTTCCGGTTTATGCCGAACGCAGAGGCGCAAAGACGCGGAGTAATAATTGAAATCTGAACACAGAGGCACGGAGACACAGAGATATTTTTATTGAATCCGCAAACAGCCACTGTAGGGGCGTATCGCATACGCCCGAAAGCGTTCACGTGGATAAGTTGATGCATCCGGGCGTATGCAATACGCCCCTACGGCAATCAGGCAAATGCGGATATTAATTATTAATTGTTAATTATTAATTGTTCAAAATGTTTACACAAGGAATTTATTCGATTGTATTGTTGGTTTTTTCGAACATCTTCATGACATTTGCCTGGTATGGGCATCTGAAGATGCGCGAAGAGTTCAGTTGGTTTGCTTCTTTACCGCTGATAGGTGTCATAGCTTTTAGTTGGGCAATCGCTTTTTTCGAATACTGCCTGCAGGTACCTGCCAATCGCTTAGGATTTCGCGATAGTGGCGGACCGTTCGACATTATGCAGCTTAAAGTGATACAGGAAGTAATAACGCTTTCCGTATTCACCGTGTTTTCGATGATAGCTTTTAAGATGGAGTTGAAATGGAACCATTTTGCTGCTTTTGTCTGTCTGATTCTTGCAGTATACTTTGTGTTCAAGAAGTAGAGAGTATTTGTATCTATCCGGCGCCATCTGTCTATACATTCTGAGGCACACAGATGGCGTCGGTAATGTGTAAGGTCCTTCCAGACAAAAAAGCAATTATTTATTAGTTTTCGATGTTTTGGTAAAGGAATCGCTTGATACTCTTTTTTGCCGTTTTCTCGAACTCTTCGGGATAGAGGCGGATGCGGGTTATCTGGCAATAGGCGGGGAGTTGCTTGTTCAGTTCGCTGCGGTTCACTTCCATCAGCTGTTCCAGTTGGATGGCGCTTAGCCCATGTGCGAAAGTATCTTCGTGGTCGGGGTAGACCAGCGCAATAAGCTTATCGCCCGAGAGAAGCACCAGCGATTCACCCACATAAGGCATGTTGTTGAGTCGTGCTTCGATTTCTTCAGGGTAGATGTTTTGTCCTGAAGCGGTAAGCAGCATGTTTTTACATCTTCCTTTGATAAAGATATTTCCTTCGGCATCCTTTATTGCCATGTCACCTGTGTGCAACCAGCCTTCGGCATCGATGGTTTGTGCGGTGGCTTCAGGATTTTTGAAATACCCGGACATTACATTGCGTCCCCGACATACCAGTTCTCCGGGAATGTGTCCGGGGTCGGGTGAGAGCACTTTCGTTTCCATATTGCTGACAGTCCTGCCACACGAAGTGTATTCGATTTCGTCCCACCGGCTATGACAGATAAGCGGTGCCGCTTCGGTCATACCATAGGCGATGGTGTAAGGGAAGTTTATTTTGCGCAGGAAAGCTTCTACTTCGGCATTGAAAGGAGCTCCTCCTACAACGATTTCGATGAAGTTGTTGCCAAATACCTCCATTGCCTGATTGCGTATCTGTTCTTTTATCTTGTCACTGATGATGGGAAGTTTCAAAAGCAACTTGCCCAGTTTGTTGTCTACTTTGGGCAGGATGTTCTTTTTAAATATTTTCTCTACGATAAGGGGTACACAGGCGATGACACGCGGACGTATTTCTGCAAACGACTCGGCTATGATTTTAGGTGAGGGCATACGGGTAAGAAACCACAGGTGCACACCGACAGTTACTCCATACAAGAAATCGAAGGTAAGTCCGAAGATGTGTCCTAAAGGGAGCATGGATACAACGTTGTCACCGGCTTGCAGCCCCACTTTGCGATGGATGTGCTGAATATTCGACAAAAAACACCGGTATGGAAGCATCACACCTTTCGAGTATCCGGTAGTACCCGAAGTATAGTTGATGACAGCCAGTTCTTCCGGGTCTTCACGCCGGTAAGACACGTGCTCGGCACGGAATCGGCATGGATAGCGCTTGCCGAACTCTTCGTTCAGGTGCTCGCGTGCGTAGGTCAATTGTTTTGAGCGCGATACCACCAGGTCAAAGTTCTTCAATTCGATGATGCCTTCCAGCCTGGGCATAGCAGCCTCATTGAAATTTTCCCACACCTGGTCGCCTACGAACATCATCCGGGCATCGGAATGGTTGACAATATTGTGTACGTTGTCTGCCTTGAATTCGTGTAGGATAGGTACTGCCACAGCACCGTAAGTAATGATACTCAGGAATACAGCAGTCCAATTGGCACTGTTTCGTCCACATAGGGCAATCTTGTCGCAGGGTTTAATGCCGGCAAACTCGAAAAGGATGTGCATCTTTTCTATTTTCCGTGCCACGTCCCGGTATTGCAAGGTAGCACCTTTGTAGTCGGTCATTGCATCGCGGTCCCAGTTCCGGCGGATGCTTTCTTCTATTAATTGTATCAAGCTTTCTTTGTTCTCCATTTTTCTTAAAAAATTGCACAGAAGTTGGTGAATTGTGCGCAAAAGTAATAAAAATTTAGGCTTATAAGTGTATGTGTTGCGAACTTTTTCCAAATAAATGCCTCATTCCACATTGTTTTGGTTTATATTTGGATGTCAAGCATGCCTTTTGATAAACATAAGTGAGTGCCCCGTTTCACATAAGTAACCCGGGCGTTTCACATAAGTGAGTCAGTCGTATCACTTATGTTCGTTTGAGGAGGATTTTGGGTCAATTGGGGATTGGTTATTTTTCAACAGTCTATTGATTGGTTAAAAATGGCTTTAAAAAAAATGTCCTAAAATTAGGATATGTAGAATGAATCTTTTATTTTTGGGGTACAAAATGTATTATGCATATTACTAACTTTAATAATATTTATAACATCATGGAAAACGAAGCATTAATCAAACTTTGTACAGAAAAGGCTCAGAGCTGGTTGACTCCTGCTTATGATGCAGAAACACAGGCCGAAGTAAAACGGATTCTTGAAGACACAGACAAAACCGGACTTATCGATGCGTTCTATAAAGATTTAGAATTCGGTACGGGTGGTCTGCGCGGCATCATGGGTGCGGGTTCAAATCGTATGAACATCTATACAGTAGGTGCTGCTACACAAGGTATGGCCAATTACCTGAACAAATGCTTTGCCGGGAAAAAAGACATTGCAGTAGTAGTGGGGCACGATTGCCGCAACAATAGCCGTAAGTTTGCCGAAATTTCAGCTGATATCTTCTCGGCAAACGGCATCAAGGTATATCTTTTTGATGATATGCGTCCTACGCCGGAAGTATCGTTTGCTATCCGTCATTTGGGTTGTCAGAGCGGTATCAATATTACGGCTTCGCACAATCCGAAAGAATATAATGGCTACAAGGCATATTGGGAAGACGGTGCACAAGTGCTTGCTCCACACGATACAGGCATTATCGATGAAGTAAACAAGGTAAAGGTAACCGATATCAAGTTCCAGGGCAACAAAGAACTGATTCAAATTATTGGCAAAGATATCGATGATATTTATTTGGAAAAGGTGCATGGCATATCTATCGATCCTGAAGTAATCAAGCGTCAGAAAGACCTGAAGATTGTTTATACGCCGCTGCACGGAACCGGTATGATGCTGATTCCACAATCATTAAAGCTGTGGGGCTTCGAAAACGTGCATTGTGTTCCTGAACAGATGGTGAAGAGCGGCGATTTCCCGACAGTCGTATCTCCGAATCCGGAAAATGCAGAAGCTTTGACTATGGCCATTAACCTTGCCAAGAGCATTGATGCCGATATCGTAATGGCTTCCGATCCGGACGCAGACCGTGTAGGCATGGCTTGCAAGGACGATAAAGGTGAATGGGTATTGATTAACGGTAACCAGACCTGCCTGATATTCTTGTATTACATCATCAAGAACCGTATCGCAATGGGCAAAATGAAAGGCAACGAGTTTATCGTGAAGACCATTGTGACTACCGAAGTTATCCGTAAAGTGGCAGAAAAGAATAACATCAAGATGATAGATTGCTATACCGGTTTCAAATGGATTGCCCGTGAAATTCGTTTGCGTGAAGGCAAAGAGCAATACATCGGTGGCGGTGAAGAAAGTTACGGTTTCCTTGCTGAAGATTTCGTACGCGATAAAGACGCGGTATCTGCCTGCTCGTTACTGGCTGAAATCTGTGCTTGGGCAAAAGACCAGGGAAAGACTTTGTACGACATCCTGATGGAAGTTTATCTGGAATATGGATTCTCGAAAGAAGTAACCGTAAATGTAGTGAAACCGGGTAAGAGCGGTGCCGATGAAATCAAGGCGATGATGGACAACTTCCGTGCTTGTCCGCCGAAAGAATTGGGTGGATCAGAAGTGACCTTGACTAAAGACTACAAGACGCTGAAGGCTACCGATAACAAGGGCAATGTGACCGATATTGAAATGCCTGAGACCTCAAATGTGCTTCAGTTCTTCACGGCAGATGGTACGAAGGTATCTGTTCGTCCGTCGGGCACTGAACCGAAAATTAAGTTCTACGTGGAGGTGAAGGGCGAAATGGGCTGTCCGAAGTGTTATGCCCGCGAAACAGCCGCTGCTCTTGAAAAAGTAGAAGCTGTGAAGAAATCGTTGAATATCTGATCAGTAGCTTAGATTCTTACCAACTAATTCACATTTAAAGTGTGAATTAGTTGGTTTTTTTTGTCTTCAGATATTTACTTGAAAATTCAAAACACTTTCTGAAACAGGCTCAGGCATTGCGGGAAAGGAAATGTTCCCTTTCCAATTCCAGTAATTTTTCTTTTCGCCAAAGTCCGCCTGCGTAACCAGTCAAATTTCCGTTGCTTCCTATAACCCGATGGCAGGGAATAAGAATGCTGATGGGATTATGTCCGATAGCTCCACCTACAGCTTGTGCCGAAAAATGCTCGACACCTTTTTGGCGGGCGAGTTTTTGTGCGATGTCTTTGTAAGTGACGGTTTGTCCGTAAGGAATTTCTTTTAGTATATTCCACACAGCTTGCCGGAAAGGGGAACCTTGCGGTTGAAGGGCAGGCGGTACACCCGGAAGTTCTCTGTTGAAATATCGTTCCAGCCATTCAAGAGTCTCAACAAACACAGGAAGCTCCTTTTCAACGTAGGTAGCTGTCAGTGCAGGGTCAAAATATTTTTGTCCGTCGAACCATAATCCGGTCAGCGCTTCACCGTTGCTGGCAAGGGTTATGTCACCCAGTGGAGACAGGCATTTATATAGATATCCATTCATGCGAAACCGTTTTTTATTGTAACAAAGATACGTTTTTCTTCCCAACCATCCAATGAAAGCTATGACTGTTTTTTTAGTGAATCATAAGATGCCATGCTTGCGGATGTACTCCATAAATTTTTCTTTGTAATTCTCGCCTACGGGAATCAGTGCTTTGGGTGAAAAGCAGATTCGGAATCTGGAAATTTCTTTGATTTTCTGCATATTGACGATATATGAGCGATGTACTCGCATGAAATGAGCGGGTAAACGAGCCTCCAGCCGTTGCAGGCTATAGAGGGTAGTAACGGGCTTCTCGCGTTCGTCGGTATAGATTCGAATGTATTCGCTCATGCTTTCAATGTAGTTGATGCTGTCTATGTTGATGCGTACAACCTTGTAATCGCTCTTTACAAAAAGAGTTTCGGCGTTCTCTGTTTCTGCAGTTGCAGGAATGGTTTGTGAAAGGCTTTGCATCTCCGGAATCAGTACATAGTTATTTATTAAGAAGAGGGAAAAAAAGGGACTGGTAATAATCCACATATCAATGGCAGGACGGGTAATCTCGGTTTTTCCATTAGTCTGATATGCCATCAACAAGGCATTGATGATAGGAGTAGCAAAAATCAGTATGGCAATTGTTGCGTAAATTGTATGCTCGAAAAATTGTTGTTTTTGTAAAGTAGTCATAGTCTTGTCGTCTTTTTAATATTGCATGAAACAAAGATAAAAGAAAAGATATGTTGCAGCAAAAATAATCGGCGAATTGGACGATTTCACAGACTGTTCAGCCAATTTTGCAAGCTATCGGGGTTTATAGACATTTTAGCGTATAGAACGATGTTTTTATTGAGAGAATCCTTTGGTTAGCTGATAGTTTTTTGCCGAGTGTTTGAAGTAATCTAATTTCGTAGTGGTGAAATTCTTCCAATGTGTCCGGCTGTGTATTGGATACTTGGCGGAAACCGCGTATAGCCTGCTTGTTGAGATTCGGGGCTATAGGCAAGTATTGCAATCTTTTTTGACGTTTTATTTAACCTTTAATTTATCATGAAAACAGATGTGGATAAAAACAGATGTTTCAGGAATTTGCTGTATCGGGTTCCTTTTGGAAAGCTAGGTTTATTGCTGGCGTTTTTGATAGTGGCTTCCCATCTATGGGGACAGGGCATAACGGTCAAAGGCCGTGTGACTGATGCTGCTGATGCTCCGGTTATCGGTGCTTCGGTTTTAGTAGAAGGTACAGAGTCTGGGATGATTACAGATCTTGACGGAAATTATGTAATCAATAATGTACCTTCGGACGCAGTACTTGTTTTTTCTTATGTCGGTATGGTAACGCAAAAAGTCGCTGTATCCGGACGGCACGTTGTTAATGTAAAACTGGAAGACGATAATGTGCTGTTGGATGAAACGGTTGTTATCGGTGGCAGAGCACAGCGAATCTATCTTCGAAATACAAAATGAAGCTTCAACTTACGGATGGGAAAATTATTACGACTATACCAACAATGAGTATACTGTTCCTTCGCAAAGCATGTGGCGGTGGAAGTCTTATTCGGCAGGGCCACTCGGGTGGAGCGATTACAATCCGGAAGTGTGGCTGCTTTATGCTTTCAAGAATGAGAAGGCTAAGTATCCGACTAATGACAGCGAATGGGACGAACGTATACCGGCATCACTTTTTTATGCAGATATTTTCACTGACTTTCCCGAACATGTGCAGTGGCAAACATGGACAGCTACCGAAGGAACCAGTACCAGCGGAAGAACTGTCACTACCGACGAGCCGGGTTTTAGTTATGCCGACTGGGTAGAAGACCGTGTTTACATCAATAAATACACAGCTCAATATGAAGATTATCAGGAAGTGAATAGCGACAATAGTGAAGGCACTAATAACCGTATTTTCCGTCTTGGGGAAATCATGCTGGATTATGCAGAATGTCTTGCGCAGACTGGTGACATAACGGAAGCCGTTAATGTATTGAATGAAGTGCGTAACCGTGCCGGATTGTGTAATTTGGGCGAACGTCAAGATTATAAGGTAGAATCTGTCTATACCAACCCCGATACAGACAATTCGACGGTTGATTTCAATGACGATTATGGATATGCTGCGTTCGAAAACAGCCAGATAGGGACACTCGAAGACTTCATGGCTGTTCTCGATATCGAAGACATGAAAGAAACCGCTTTCGAATGTGAACGGGTGATTGACTTACGCCGTTGGGGAATCTCACGTGATGATTCTTTCTTGCAAAGGGTGAAGAAGCGTTCATATAAATATTATACCAATTTCAACAGTGTCCGTGCATGGGTTCCCATGCCGACAGATGATGTGAACAATAATCCTAATCTGGAGCAGTTGCCAGGCTGGTAACAAACATCAAAAAGATTCCAAAACATGAATGTACAAAGTAAAAAATCAATTTTTTTCTCACAATAGCCGCTGCCTTGTGAAAGGTGGCGGCTGTTATACTTAATGAATTCCTGCAAACAGTCATACCCTTGAAAAATGAATATATACTGCATCAACGGTTGAATATATACTGCATTCGCGGTTGAATATATACTGCATTCGCTTACGGATATATACTTCATCGGCAGATGCAGTACTACTGCGTTTTCAACTCGGCCGGATTGGCTGATGACGGAATTCATATCATACTTTATACAAACGTTTTTCGGTTTAAATATCATATTGTTGACAAGTGATTAGGCCTTTCCTTGTATGTATGTGCCGAAATGACAGATTCATTATGAAAATAGAGCGATTTACTGATAAGATAATCCGGTTGGTTGATAGTTTTTGGTATGGGATGAAAGAGCGCTTAACTTTGAAACATCATTAAAACAAAGAAGATATGAAAAGATACATTTGTAGTTTGTTGTTGGGGATGGCTTTCGGCGGAGAAATGTTTGCCGTGGCAGATAATTTTTCTGCTTTTCCTTGGCAAGCAGAAGAACAGGTAAAGGAAGTCCCCAACCCGGAGAAGATGGCAAAAAGGCGAACGGACGAAATGAACGAACTTTTGCAATTAAGCGAAAAGCAATACAAAAAAATATATAAGCTTTACTTGAAACAGGAAAAAGAAAAAGTGGAAAGGATGACAGAAAGACATCTGCCTGAAGGAGGGCGTCCCCCAATGCCTCCTGAAGGAGGAGGAGGGATGCCTCCACAAGGCGGAATGCCTCCGAGAATGGAAGGGATGCCACCTTCGATGCCCATGAAGAATGAACGGGAAGATATGCAGAAACAGATAAAAAAGTTCGACAAGAAGTTAAAGAAGATTCTAACTGACGAACAATATGAAATTTGGTCTTCCCGAACTCCTGCAGGGAAAGAGGACGAGATGTTGGTACCGGAAATGCTGATGGAATGAAAACGATAATAATATGGAGTGTGTTTGTTTTGTCAGTTATCAGTTCCTGCCAGCAAGCAGACATCGAATATTATCCGATAGAAAAGCATCATTTGGGGGAAACTTATACCTCATACACAATAAATAATGTGATGCAAAGCGATTCGGCAGGAGTGGTAGTATTCAATTTTTATCCCGAAGAAGTAACCAGTCTGTCGTATATCAATTACGATGAAGCGACATGTGTCTTTACTTTTCACCGGGGAGAAACGGCCGACTATCTTATTTCCTGGGATTATGAAACAGACGGCAACTATGTGGAAGTACAGTATGGACAGAATGCGATGTGGTATACCGTTAATGAACAAAAACACACAGGCGAATACCTCTTACGGGCGAATGACGGTATGTCAGTGCGCATGTGCATGCGGTCGGGAGGAAGTATGTATATTGAAAATGGGGAAACGTTTTATCAGGCAAATGTGACAGTGATAAAGTTTTCTATTGAAGAAGCGGCAGAAGAATAACCGCCGCTTCTTTTTATTTGTATCTTTGCCGTTGTTTTATGAACAAATAAAAGAATGATGAAAAAACGGACAAAGAATATTCTGAAAATAACCAGTTTGTCGGTCGTTGCACTGATTGTTCTGGCGTTGGGAGGCATAGCTTTGGCGGTTAATTTTATATTTACGCCCGAAAAACTTACTCCAGTGGTATTGAAGGTATCCAATCAGGTCTTGAATGCCAAATTGGATATGAAAAGTGTGGAATTGACTTTCTTTTCCACATTTCCCCGTTTCGGACTGAAACTGACAAATGGAAGTCTGGTCTCGAAAGCGTTGAAAGACACATTGTGGCAGAAAACAGATTCATTGGTCGCGTTCGACAAGTGTGTGGTGGTAGTTAACCCGTTGGATTATTTGTATAAGAATAAAATTACGGTTAATTATCTGGGATTGGAAAATGCCTCTGTCTATGCTTATAAAAGTAAGGAAGGGGTGGCAAACTGGGACATCATGCAGGTTGACACTTCTGCTGTGGCAGCAAAGGATACGGTAACGGCAAAGCCCCTGACGGGAGGCATTGACATCCGCCGGGTTTCGCTGAAACATGCAGATGTGGTTTTTGACGACCGCGACACCCGGTTGTATGCCAGCTTGCAGAATGCTTCTTTAGGATTGCGTGCCGCTCTGCATAAGGAACGTTCGCGATTGTCGTTGAAGTTTAAAAACGATAACATTATTTTCTGGCAAGACGGTCAGTTGTTGCTGCACCGGATAGCTGCAGAGTTGGATACCGACCTTGAACTGGAACGGCAAACACGTAAACTGGTGTTGCATGATGCCGGCATCAAGGTCAACGGTATTCATTTTGATGTGAAAGGGACATTGCAGGGCGATACGGTTCGTCGGGCACTGGCTGTAGATCTCACATACGGTCTGCATGCTCCTACGCTTGAAACGGTACTGAGCATGATACCCGAAAGTATTTTAAAACGTGAAAGCATGACTGCCAAGGGGGAAGTGATGATGCGGGGAACGGTAAAAGGCTGGTATGGGAAAAAACAGGTACCTGCTGTCACACTGGATGTCCGTATCAAGGATGCTTCTGCCAAATACGATAAATTGCCCTATGGAATTGACCATCTCTCGGCAGATTTTCAAGCTTTTGTAGACCTGATGCGTCAGAAACCTTCGTATGCCGATTTGAAAATTTTCCGTTTCCAAGGTGCACATACCGATGTATTGGCAGATGCGAAGGTGGATGATTTATTGGGTGATCCGGTGATTACGTTCAATACCCAATCAAAGATAGACCTGACTTCGTTGGCACAGACTTTCCCGTTACAACAGGGAGTAACTATCCAAGGAGCTGTCGAAGCAAACTTACGGTTGAAGACACGGTTGTCATCTATTAAGAAACGTGATTTGGGACGTATCCGGGCGGCAGGTAAAGTCACGATGAATGACATGTCGCTGCAAGATACAGCCAAAGGCTTCGAGTTTACCAGCGATGCATCACTGGCATTTTTAGGCAATGATTTCTTGGCCGCCCGTGCTCAGATAAGCAAGCTGGTGTTACGCTCTCGCCGTCTGGATGCCAATCTTTCCAGCCTTACCGCTACAGCAAAAACAACCAATCCGCAGGATACGACACGAATAGCCAAAATGGATTGCAAGGTGGAATTGAATCAATTGAAAGGGAATATGGGAGATTCATTGGCTGTGTTTTGCAAGAAGACTACTGCCACTATCAGTCTGGAGCCAGGACAGCGGAATCCTTCCATGCCACGTATCGGGCTTTCAATGGAGGCAGATACATTGTTTGCACGTGCAGGCGATATCCGGTTCGGTATGGACAAGGCAGGGTTTGGCGTATCGGTAGAAAAGGTGCGCGATTCATTGTGGATACCTAAAGGCATCATTGGTTTCAATCGCCTGAAAGTAAATGTTCCTCAATTTGCTTTGCCTGTCCGTATGCGCAAGACGGCACTTACTGTAGGCGACCGTCGGATAACATTGAAAAATGCCAGTTTCCGTATTGGCCGTTCCGATTTGACAGCAAGTGGTGTGGTTTACGACTTATATGGCGTAATGAAGCATCATAAGGTATTGCGTGCCCAGTTGGATGTGTCTTCGCACAACCTTGATTGCAATCAGTTGATTAATGCCCTCAGTTTTCCGGCAGACACGGTGGATACGGAAGAGGCTGCAGAAGAGAAAGTGGATACAGCCTCGGCAATGAAATTGTTTATCGTGCCGAAGAACATAGATTTCGAACTGCAGACAAATTTGAAACGTGTACGTTACGACAAAATGGTATTCGAAAATGTACGTGGTGAAGTAAACGTTCGGGATCAGGCTGTGCACCTCAATGCTTTGCGGATGAAAGGATTGGATGCAAGTATGTTTGCAACGGTGGTTTATCGGGCCACAGAGAAAAAGCGAGGATATGCGGGATTTGATTTCAGGCTGCGTAGAATCAATATCGGTAAACTGGTTGATTTCATTCCTTCGTTGGATACCATCGTGCCAATGCTTCGTTCGTTCAAAGGGCAGGTCAATTTTGATGCTGCGGCAGAAGCCCGGCTTGATTCGAACATGAACATCAAAATACCCAGCCTGCGTGCCGCAGTCCGTATCGATGGTGACAGCTTGGTATTGATGGATGGGGAAACTTTTTCCGAGATATCAAAAATGTTGAGGTTCAAAAACAAGAAACGGAATGTGTTCGACAGCATATCAGTTAATGTAACGGTGAAAGACGGTAATGTGACGGTATATCCGTTTGTAGTGCAAATAGACCGTTATAAAGCTGCAGTGGGAGGGACACAAGGATTGGATATGAATTTCAATTATCACATATCCATTTTGAAATCGCCTTTGCCTTTCAAGATGGGAGTTACCATAACGGGCAATCTGGACAAGATGAAATTCAAACTGGGTAAAGCGAAATATAAAGATGCGGTTACACCGGTAGCCATCCGGCAGGTAGACAGTACGCGGGTTAACTTAGGGCGTGACATCGTGAACGATTTTCGGAATATCGTGAGGCGGAGAGAATAGCCTTACCGAAGTATTTTGGGGAAGCGGAAGGCAAAAATAAGGGTACAACAGATGGCTGCTGTTGCATCTGAAATGCCTTCTGCTGCAAATACACCATGCACACCCATGATATGTGGAAGGACAAGTGCCAAAGGAACCAGAAGAAAGACTTTTCTCAAAAGGGCGATGAAAATGGATACTTTTGCCTGACCCAGTGCCACGAACATATTTTGGCAAGTACGTTGCAAGCCGAATATGGTCATACCGGCAAGGAATATGGGCATCATTTGACATACAACGGTTATTAGTTTTTGATCGGTAGTAAAAGCGCCAGCTATGACTGAAGGAAACAGTATCATAAACACAATCAGCACAAAGTTGAATGAAAACATCGAGATAAGCGCAATCTTGAAACACGATTTGACACGATTGAAATCATGATGTCCGTAGTTATAGCTTACAATAGGGACAAATCCTTGTGCAAATCCGGTTAGTGGAACACTGACAATCATCATTGCACTTTGCATAATAGCGAGTGCACTGACGTAGATGTCGCCAAAGCGCTCCAACGTACCGTTTAATACGAAGCTTACCAGGCTTTCAGTACTTGCCATGATAAAAGGAGAAATTCCCAGTGCCAGAACGGGAAAAAGGATGCTTTTGTGTAGCTTCATATACTGCCGTTCCAGCCGGAGGGAAGCTTTTCCGGATGTCAGGAAACTTAACGTCCAGGCCGCACTGCAAGCTTGCGACAAGATGGTGGCAAAAGCTGCTCCTTTTACTCCCATGTCGAATGTAAAAATGAACAGAGGGTCTAACGCGATATTCAGAATGGCACCTATCAGCACTGAGTACATGGCAATGGCGGGACGTCCTTGTATGTTGATAAAAGTATTGAGCCCTACCGACAATTCTACGAAGAGCGTTCCCAGCAGATAAACCGACAGGTAATCAGTAGCATAGCCGATTGTCCGTCCGGATGCACCGGTAAACAATAAAATCGGCTCCATGAAAATATATGCTATGGAGGAAGTGATAAGTGTAAAGATTATCAGTAAAATGAAACCGTTACCCAGTATTTTCCCGGCCCGTTCGCGATCGCCTTGTCCTAAGGCTATGGCTGCCAATGGAGCACCTCCAGCTCCTACGATAGATGAAAAGGCAGAAATCAGAATGATGACTGCGCTGGTCACACCGATTCCTGCCAGCGCATCAGTTCCGATGTCTGGAATATGCCCGATGTAGATACGGTCTACGAGGTTGTATAGTAGGTTTACAAACTGTGCCGCGATGGCTGGGAGTGCCATCTTGAATACCAGCGGCAGCATACGTTCGGTACCTAATCTTTCTTCATATGCATTGTTCATTGCGCCTTTGCTTGAAAAATCGTGCAAAGGTAATCAATTATTTGAATGCATAAACGAAGAGAAAGCTGGATTTTATCGCTCTTTGTTTGTGCTTTATGTCCCGGTTTTGTTTCAAACGAATATCTTCATAAGTCCATAACATCTCCTTCTGAAAACGAAGATATACTTCATAAGCTATTCCAGTTAACTGCTACAGTCCATGAAGATAACTGAAACGGCAAAGTAATATATCTTCATTTTCACCTCATTATTTTAATAATGACCGTCACATGCTTTTTGTTTTATGCCATATCCATCAGGCGGTTTGCCTGCAGGCGAATCAGCGATTCATTATATTCATCTATCAGTTCTTTCATCACTTCGTCAACTGCTTGCAAGCGTTTGATTTGTGAGGCAACTTGACCAATTTCGATTTCTCCCTCAAAGATGTCTCCTTCGAATATTCCTAACTTGGCGCGTCCCCGTCCTAAGATCTCACGAAGTTCATCTACTGATGCACCGCGCAGTTCTGCTTCTTCAACCCGTTTGTAGAATTCATTTTTCACCAATCGGGTAGGCGAAAGTTGTTTCAGTGTCAGTATCGTGTCGCCCTCGTTCAGGCGCAGGCACCGGTCTTTGAACGAGAAGTGTGCCGAGCTTTCTTCGGTTAATGCGAATCGGGTTCCTATCTGTACGCCGTCGGCTCCCAAGGCTTGTGCGGCAAGGATGCTTTCGCCAGTCGCTATGCCTCCTGCAGCCAATAGGGGCAGAGTACATGTACGGCGAATGGCAGGGATGAGACACATGGTAGTGGTCTCTTCCCGTCCGTTATGCCCCCCGGCTTCAAATCCTTCGGCTACGATAACGTCTACGCCCGCTTCCTCACATTTGGCTGCAAATTTGGACGAAGCCACTACGTGTGCCACGAGGATATCCCGTTCGTGAAGCCAGTCAGTCCATTTCTTTGGACTGCCTGCCGAAGTGAAAACGATTTTTACACCTTCTTCGGCGATGATTGGCATGATGGTATCTATTTCGGGATACATGAGCGGTACATTTACTCCAAAAGGCTTGTCGGTAGCTGCTTTACACTTACGGATGTGCTCGCGTAAGGTTTCGGGGTGCATTGAGCCTGCTCCCAGCAAGCCAAGCCCTCCAGCGTTGCTTACGGCAGAAGCTAATCTCCAGCCGCTGCACCATACCATTCCACCTTGGATGATGGGGTATTTAATGTTGAATAGTCGGCAAATTCGGTTCATGGTATTTTTTTAGTTAACAGTTAATAATGAATGATTTATAAAGTCCTTGCTTTGAATACCGGTTTGGTTTGTTGCGATTCAGGTTCGAAACCAAACCAATACGTAATGTCTTCGTTTTCGGCAGGCGGAAGCAGGCAGAGACGCAAGTTTTCGTGATAGGTGCCATTGAGCACCTCCCAATGTTCGGAAGGTAATACGTGTTTGGTACGGACGCGGTAGGCTGGTTCTTTCTTAAGCGACATGCCCGCTTCTATCCATGCAAGTGTCACGGCGGTTTCGTAAGCCGGATAGTTTTCTTGACAGAACTTATAGAGTAGGATGCCACGCCGTTCCAGGCTCATGGGCTGGTCAATGACGCCGATACGAGTCAGATGCTCCAAGAACCGGTGCAAGAATTCAGACTCTTCCACAATCAACCGGCGAGTGATTTCTTGCCAAGGTTTGGCATTGTAGAATCCGTCTATGAGGCGTGATAACATGCGTGCCGTTTGAAGTTCGTCGGGAGTGATTTCGTTGGTTTTCAATACTTCGTATGGAGGAAAAGGAGAATAGCTGATGCTTAATTCCGAGCTGCGCCGGCGCATTTCCGTTCCGGGAAGAAGCTTTAGAGATTCCAATTGGATTTCGCCGGCACGATAAGAAGCCAACGTACGGACATCTTCGAATATCTCTTTTAAATGATATAAAGGTAATCCTGCTATCAGGTCGGCATGGGTTTCCAAATTGGGCAAAGCACATAAGAATTCCAGACCGGACAGGGCATCTGCCAAGTCTCCTGCTCTCCGGCTGACGGCCAGCACTTCCTGATGGAGGCTTTGAATGCCTGCCTCTAAGTGTAATTGTCCCTTTGGCATGGCGGCAAGTATTTCTTTCAGCTCTTCGGATAAAAGGGCGGGATGCACTTCTAAGTGAAAACGGATGTCTGGAAATTCACGGAATAAATCGAGTAAGGCGCGGGCATGACGGGTATTGTAATTGAAAGTCCGGTCGAGTACCCGGATATTCCGGATGTGGTGCTCCTGAATCAAGGAGATTCGCCTTCGGATGGTTTCAATGGGAAGGGTGCGTACGGGTTTCTCGCCTCCGCTTACACAAAAAGCGCATGTATTGAAGCATCCGCGTGTAGTTTCCAGTTGCACGAAAGGTTTGCTCCAATTGAAGAACGGGCTTTCTTCGGGTGGGACAAGCCGGTCGAAATGCATCACTTGTGCACGTCCGTTATCGTGGTAGGTGGAAACTGTATCCAAATAACATAAACCGGTTATGGTGTGCCATGCTTCCGGCTTATTCCATATTTCCAGCCAGCGTGCGAAAACCTCTTCTCCTTCGCCTCGGAATACACAGTTCACGAAAGGATAATTACGTAGGAACCTTTCATTATCCCCCAAAAATTCGGGACCTCCCAGTGTGATGCAACAATCGGGGAGCAAAGCCTTGATACGTCCCAAAGTGTGAAGTAACATTTCGTGATTGAAAAGCCAGCAGGTAGCGGCTACGATATCTGGTTTCCGGCGGAATACTTCAGCACTCGCCATGCCCGGATTTTCATTGATAGTTGCAGAAACAATGTCCCACTCTATATCGGCACGCCCGATGAGTTGGGCTTGCAAGGCGGGCAAAGCCAACGAGGAATGCGCATACGAACTGTTCAGGTCAAGCCAAAGGATTTTCATGAGGAAATTTTATTAAAAACGCAGATTAGCTCAGATTGACGCGGATATCATATTATTTAATTATGAATCAGCAAGAATCTGGGTTAATCTGCGTTTCATAAGAAATCAAAGCAAATATTGCGAGCTGATAGATTCGTGGCTCAATACACGGCGAATCGTCTCAGCAAACATGTCGGCTATAGAAAGCTGTTTCACTTTGGCACAACGGTTTGAGTACGGGATGCTGTCGGTGAATACCAGTTCTTCCAGTTGCGAGTTTTGTACGCGTTCGGATGCAGGACCCGACATGACACAGTGGCTGGCGATGGCACGTACCGAAGTCGCTCCGGCTTCTTTCATGATGTCGGCGGCTTTGGTGATGGTACCGGCGGTATCTACCATGTCGTCTATCAGCACTACATCTTTACCCTTTACATCACCGATGATTTGCATCGATGCTACCACATTGGCTTTTTCACGTGTCTTGTGGCACAATACCAAAGGTACATCCAGGTATTTAGCATACGTACTGGCACGTTTCGAACCTCCCACATCGGGAGTGGCAATGACCAGATTTGGCAAATGTAAAGACTGGATATAGGGAGCAAAGATGGTAGAACCGTACAGGTGATCGACCGGAATATCGAAGAATCCCTGAATCTGGTCGGCATGCAAATCCATGGTAATCAAGCGGTCAATGCCCGCTACGCTTAATAAGTCTGCCACTAATTTGGCACCGATGGATACACGGGGCTTGTCCTTGCGGTCTTGTCGTGCCCAGCCGAAATAGGGGACAACGGCGATAATACGTTTGGCCGAAGCACGTTTTGCTGCGTCAATCATTAATAAAAGCTCCATCAAATTGTCGGAGTTCGGAAAAGTTGACTGTACGAGAAATACGTGCTGGCCACGAATCGATTCTTCGTAAGATACTGCAAATTCGCCGTCAGCGAAATGAGTAATGTTCATGTTACCCAGCGGGCATCCCAAACTTTTGCAGATTTTCTCTGCCAGATATCTCGAGTTTGTACCCGAGAAGACTTTAAATCTTGATGTTTCGCTCATTGTTAAATATGTTGCCTTAAAAAAGTATATATACAAAGTTACACTATTTCTTTAGCCGGACAAAACATGTATCGAAAAAACTTCTAGTCAGCCAATTTCTTCAGTTTCCTGAATTGTTCAATCAGGTCACTGTAATTATAGTCATGCTCCGGACAGAACTTGTTCCACAATCCTCCCAATACGGCACACCCTCCAAATCCGAAATCTTTTACTTGCAGGATATTGCTTTCGTCAATACCTCCCAATGCGATGACACGTTTGTCGATGATGCCGTTTTTAGCTGCAGCCCGGATTTCTTCAGGTGTGAAAGCCGAATCGTATCCTTCTTTCGATATGCTGTCGAAGATAGGACTGAGGAACACGTATTCGAACTGGGGCTTTTTCTGTTTCACTTCTTCCAGCGAATGACAGGAAGTAGTGATAGGACCTGAATAGTTGTCGGGTATCACAGAATTATGGCTGTTGATATGAATCCCTCTTAACTTATATTCTTCTTTCAGGTAGAAATTCCCATGTACGACAATACGCTTCCTGTATTTTTCCGGAATCAATGTCAGCAATCTTTCTGCATAGACCGGAGTGGAATCGGTTTTGCGTAAATGAAGAATCTCCAGTCCTTCTTCGAAAAGGGCTGTCAGTATTTTATCTTCTTCCACAAAGTAAGTGGGCCTGGTTATTACTATCAGTTTCATGTGAAAACACAATATGGTGCAGCAAAGGTAGTAATAAGTTTGTAATATTAGCGTAAGTTAAAGCAAAATCGTGTACGTTTCCATCGTTTTCAGGTCGATTTGCCATAATTTTCCTGCCAAAATGGTCCCGTAACCACAAATAATCTTGATAACTTCATGAGCTTCGACGCAACCTACCAGTCCGGGAGTAACTCCTATCACTCCTTTGGGAAGTGGGGGCATGGATAACATTTCCTGTTCATCGGGATAGAGGTCGCGGTATCTTTTTTCTCCTTTATTATATAAGAATACCGATACTTGTCCTTCGAATGCCCGGATTGCCCCGTACACATATGCTTTCCCCAGTGAGGCACACGTGTCATCAATCAGGTATCGGGTGATGAAATTGTCGCATCCGTCCACTACGATGTCATAGTCTGATATAATTGCTTTTGCATTGTCGGGTGTCAGGCGGGTAGGGTAGGCCTTTATCCGGATGGTGCTGTTCAGTGCTTCCAGCCGTTTTTGGGCTTGCAGGGCTTTGGGCAGGTTTACTTCGGCTTCAGAATAGAGCACTTGACGTTGCAGGTTGCTTTCGTTTACGGTATCATCATCAATCAGCCCGATTGTTCCTACTCCGGCACCTGCCAGATAGAGTGCGATGGGAGAGCCGAGCCCTCCTACACCTACAATGAGTACACGTGCCGCTTTCAGGCGTGCTTGTCCTTCTTCGCCAATTTCGGGAAGAAGGAGCTGGCGGTTGTATCTTTCCATTTTTTTGAATGAAGAATTAAGAATGAAGAAAGAGGAATGAAGAATCTGGTGCAGCTATATGCATAGGTCTGCGGATATAGCTTCATCGGCTTGCGGATATAGGTTCATCAGAACCCCGATTCTTCATTCATCATTCATCATTCTTCATTTTACAAAGTCGAATGAAGCATCCCAATCTTTCCATACCGGTTCGCGTCCGGCTGCCTTTAGTGCGCACTCTACTTCCATGGCGGTACGGTCGTCGCTGATATGGAATTGTTCTAAGGCCTGAGGATAAGTGTAATATCCTCCCGGTTCGGTTTTGCTTTCGGCACTCATGGTGGTTACGCCCAGCGATGCCATGTGATCGCGGATATAAGCCGGTTCACGGGTAGAATACGAAATATCCACATCGTGGTCGAAGATACGCATGGCAAAGGTCACCTGTGCCAGTTCCTTGTCGCTCATGATGACGTTGGGTTGGAATCCTTCGTTCTCTGCGGGGCGCATGCGGGGGAAGTTGACACTGTATTTGGTCTTCCAATAGTGTTTTTGCAGATAACGCAGGTGGTATGCCATCATCGTGACATCGGTACGCCAGTCTTCCAATCCTATCAATACGCCCATGCCGATAGAATGCACGCCTGCTTGTCCCATGCGGTCGAAGCCGTTTACGCGCCATTCGAATTTCGATTTCATGCCACGCGGATGATAGATGTTATAACGTGCTTTGTTGTATGTTTCCTGGAAACAGATGACCCCGTTCATGCCGTGTCTGGTCAGTTCGGCATATTCTTCGGTTTTCAGCGGCATTACTTCTATTTTCAGGTTCGAGAAATAGGGCTTTGCCAGATCAAGTGCTTTGGCAAGATACGGTACGCCTGCCTTTGCCGGATTTTCTCCGGTTACTATCAGCAGGTTTTCAAACGGAGCCAGTTTTTTGATGGCTTTGTACTCGTTCTCCATTTCTTCGGGTGTCAGGATAGTCCTTGCCATGGGATTGCTGATATGGAATCCGCAATACACGCACGAGTTGGTGCACGAGTTGGTCAGATAAAGCGGAATAAACATCGATACTGTTTTCCCGAACCGTTCTTCGGTATATTTGCGACTCAGGCGTGCCATCGGTTCCAGGTATTTTTCGGCAGCCGGCGAAACCAGTGCCATAAAGTCGTTCACATCACAGTGTGACTTGCCGAGTGCCCGCAGCACATCGGATTCTGTTTTGGAGTAGATGGCTTCGGTCGTCTCCTCCCAGCTTATTTTTTCTAATTCTTCGCTAAACATGCTATTCAAAGAATAAATTATCTTTTTCCCAAAGGAAAGTATTATTTAAAATGTATTCCTCAATTTCATCATACGAATGTTGGTTCCGGATGATATGTTCATAATAGTTGCGTTGCCAAACAGAATAGCCTATTCTTCGTGAAACAGCTCCTTTGTATCCACGTATAATGGCACCTATAGTTTTTGATGTTGATTGTAGGGGCGTATTGCATACGCCCTGATTACATCCACTATTATTTGCGTTGATGCATTCGGGCGTATGCGATACGCCCCTACAAATTTCTATGATGGCATGAAAATGATTGGGCATTATTACATATTTGTGCAATTTTGCTTCTCCTTTTCTAATATTGATAGTTTGTAGCCATTCTTCTTTTACAATTTTTCCAGCCTCATTCAAAATCATTTCCCCATCAACGATTTTACCGAATATACATTTTTTATCTTTTGTACAAATGGTGATGAAATAAAAACCTTCTGTACTATAATCATATCCGGTCAACCTTATACTTTTGCGTCGATGAGTATTGGGGTCATACATTCTTTTCTGTTTATTTTTATTATATTAAATATCCTCATTTCATCCAATTGCCATGTAGGGGCGTATCGCATACGCCCTGAAAACATTCACGTGGATTAGTTGATGCATTCGGGCGTATGCGATACGCCCCTACATGAGCTGTTTGCGGATGCTCATTTAATTATTAATTGAAGAGAGATCTCTCGAAAGCTTCATGGCGCAGAAGTTCGGACCGCACATGGTGCAATACTCCCCGTCGGTATGGCGTCCTTCGTTGAAGTATTCCAGCGCACGGTCGGGGTCAAGGCTCAGATGGAACTGGTCGCGCCAGCGGAACTCATAACGGGCTTTGCTGAGGGCGTTGTCGCGGATTTGTGCTCCGGGATGTCCTTTGGCAAGGTCGGCGGCATGGGCAGCTATCTTATAGGTAATGACTCCCGTACGCACATCTTCGCGGTTGGGCAATCCGAGGTGTTCTTTCGGAGTGACATAGCACAACATTGCCGTACCCAGCCAGCCGATTTGGGTGGCTCCGATGGCTGATGTGATGTGGTCATATCCCGGAGCGATGTCTGTTACCAACGGACCGAGGGTATAGAACGGAGCGTTGTGACAATGCTCGATCTGGCGTTGCATGTTCTCTTGAATCTTGTGCAAAGGCACATGACCCGGACCTTCGATGAATGCCTGTACGTTCTTTTCCCATGCACGGACAACAAGTTCACCCATGGTGTCGAGTTCGGCAAACTGGGCCTCGTCGTTAGCGTCGGCAATACATCCGGGACGCAGGCCGTCGCCCAATGAGATAGCTACATCGTATTGGGCAAGGATGTCGCAGATGTCATCGAAATGCTCGTAGAGGAATGACTCCTGGTCGTGTATCAGGCACCATTTGCTCATAATGCTTCCTCCGCGGCTCACGATGCCGCATAAACGCTTGTCCGCCAGGTGTACATTGTGCCGGCGGATACCTGCATGGATGGTGAAATAATCCACTCCTTGTTCGCATTGTTCTATCAAGGTGTCCTTATAGATTTCCCATGTCAGGTCTTCTACTTTTCCGTTCACCTTTTCCAGTGCCTGATAGATGGGTACGGTGCCTACGGGTACAGGGCAGTTTCGGATAATCCATTCGCGGGTTTCGTGGATGTTGTCTCCCGTAGAGAGGTCCATCAACGTATCGCCTCCCCATTTGCAGCTCCATACGGCTTTGTCCACTTCCTCTTCGATGCTCGAAGTTGTGGCAGAGTTTCCGATGTTGGTATTGATTTTCACCAGGAAGTTGCGCCCGATAATCATCGGCTCACTTTCCGGATGATTGATATTGGCTGGCAATACGGCACGTCCTGCGGCTATCTCGTCACGCACAAATTCGGGAGTGATGTGGGTGTCGATGCCTAATTCTTTGCAATTCATGTTTTCACGGATTGCCACATATTCCATTTCCGGAGTTACGATGCCTTGTTTGGCATAGTACATCTGGGTGCAGCATTTTCCGGCTTTGGCACGATAGGGTAGGGCGATGTGTTCGAAACGCAGGTGATCGAGCGAAGGGTCATCCCGGCGCATCTTGCCATATTCGGAAGTAATGGAAAGCAATTGCTCTACATCCCCTCGTCCGGTAATCCACGGTTCACGCATACGGGCAATGCCTTTCTTCAAGTCTATCTTTACCGAAGGGTCGCTGAACGGGCCGCTGGTATCGTAGATATAAACAGGCGCATTCGGAGTCATCACTTTCTTTCCGTCTTGGATGGTGACGGTAGGGGTCAGGTTTACTTTCTGCATTCCCACTTTGATGAAGGGGAAGAGTGTGCCTTGCATGTAGGCTTTCTCGCGGTGTGCGTAAGGTTTGTTCTCTTGTTCCATGGTGGTATTTTTTGTAGGTGATTAAGGACTACGTACTAGGTTTCACGTACTAGGTAATTCTATATAGTTTGACCGGTGTTTGCCAGACTATTCAGAACCTAGTCACCTAGTCCCTGGTACCTAGTCCCTAATACATTAATTATTCAGAAAAGCGGTTAAGGGTGACGAGGCAGAAGCTTCGAAGCTCTCACTTTGCACGCTAAGTCCTGCTTCGTAAGCACGGCGTCCGGCTATCACGGCTTCCTTGAAGGCAATAGCCATTTCTTCCGGATTTCCGGCTACAGCGATTGCTGTGTTTACCAGACAGGCGTCTGCTCCCATTTCCATGGCTTCGGCTGCATGGCTCGGTGCACCGATACCAGCATCTACTACTACCGGCACATTACTTTGTTCGATGATAATGCGCAAGAAGTCGCGTGTCTGCAATCCCTTATTTGTACCGATAGGGGCGGCGAGTGGCATCACTGTAGCGGCTCCGGCTTCTTCCAGGCGTTTGCAAAGGGTAGGATCTGCCTGGCAATAAGGTAATACCACAAATCCCAGCTTCACCAGTTCTTCTGTTGCTTTCAAGGTCTCGACAGAGTCGGGCAGAAGATAGCGCGGGTCTGGATGAATCTCCAGCTTCAACCAGTTGGTGCCGAATGCTTCGCGTGCCATTTGTGCGGCGAATACAGCTTCTTCTGCCGTACGCACACCCGAAGTGTTGGGCAAAAGTTGGATATGCGGATGAACGATGTGATGCAACATATCGTCTTCCTTATCATTCAGTTCAATGCGTTTCATGGCTACGGTCACCATTTCCGTGCCCGAAGCCAGGATAGCTTTCTCCATAATCTCATTCGAGTTGAATTTGCCTGTACCTAAAAACAAGCGCGAGTCGAATTCTTTATCGGCGATAATCAGTTTTTTCATATATTCAATATCAACTATTAATTATTAACTGTTAACTATTAATTATCCTCCTTGTTTCTGCTATCGGGTCATCCGCACGCAGGATGCTTCCGCTAAGAGCAATGCCCGATACTCCAGTCTGCATAATAGCCGGAATATCTTCGAAGGCGATGCCTCCAATGGCTACGATAGGCAAGTTGATGCCTGTCTCTTTCATACGTGATACGATATTCCGGTAGCCTTCCAGTCCCAGTACAGGACTTAGGTTTTTCTTGGTTGTTGTGAAGCGGAACGGTCCGCAGCCAATGTAGTCGGCACCTGCGGCATAATGCATCTGCACGTCTTCGAATGTGTTTGCCGTACCTCCGATAATAAAGTCTTTTCCCAGCAGTTTGCGGGCTTCGGCTATCGGCATGTCCTTTTTACCCAGATGCACACCGTCGGCATGTAGCTTTTTTGCCAAAGCCACGTGATCGTCTATGATGAACATGGCTCCGTACTGGCGGCATAAGTCCTGTACACGTATCGCTTCCTTTTCTACCTCTTCTTCGGTTGCCTCCTTCATGCGCAACTGAATCCACCGGCATCCGCCTTCCAGTGCCATCCGGGCAGAGTCGAAGTAGGTATATCGGCCGGTGTAATGGGTAATGAATTGCAGTTCCATAGCTGTATTATCCTCCACAAGCCGCTTTGATGATAACTAAACTATCGTTCGGTTGTAAGGTTTGGTCTGCCCATTTTTCACGGGGAATCATACGGTTGTGCAAAGCTATGGCTACTCCTTTTTCAGGAAGCTCCAGTTGTTTTGCCAAATCGGCAATGGTATTCCCTTGGGTCAAATCGGTCTCTTTGTTGTTTACAATAACTGTCATAGTGGTTCTCTATATAAATAAAGTATAAATATAATAAGGAGTAATCCAAAGAGACACCTTTCAGGAGAGGGAGGTATGTAAAGAGTGTTTTCCGAAGAAACAATCCCTTCGCCGGTACTAACCGTATCAGGTTCGTAGGGTATGATCTCAGCCCGACATGGGCACCCCTTTGTTTTACTTTCCGGCAAAGATAGAAGAACTTTTTGAGAAAAACAAAAAATGGTTGGAAATATACAGGCAAACACATAAATTATGCAGATTATCCTCAATGCCGGAGAAGATTATCTTCTACATCGGGAAACAATCGTTGTGCTAAAAAACTGTTTTGAGAAGCTGTTTTGAATTTCTCCAAAAAGTTTTTCTTGGCTTGATGTGTTCGTTTTCGTGTGTGCTTTGGGCGATTTTTTGGTCCTTTCCGCTTCTGTTCTTCGTCAGATAGCCCGCTATCTTCCTCATCACAGAAGCGAAAATCCCTCAAAAACTCATCCCAAATCATCGCACGATAAATTCAAAACAGCTTCTGAATTTCTACAAAAAGTCTTTCTTGGTTTGATATATTCGTTTAATCCGTCTGTCTATTCTTTCTCTTGCTGATTTGTGGGGTCTCCTTTCAAAATGGGAAGAGTAATTTGATATTTCACGGCTAGGATACGGACTATCAATACCGTCATTCCGCCTACAATCTGCGAGACATAATCCTCCATGCCCAATTGAAGGCAACCCCAATATGCAAGTCCTCCAATCACACATGCCATGGCATAAATTTCTTTTCGGAAAATCAACGGAATCTCGTTTATAAAAACATCACGGATTACTCCTCCTGCCGCACCTGTTATGCTCCCCATGATAATAGCGACCCAAAACGGAAATCCCAAAGCAATAGTCTTACCGAATCCTACTACAGTAAATAATGCAAGTCCAATACTGTCGAAAAAGAAAAAAGTGTTATTCAGATGAATCAGGTATTTGCCAAAAATAATAACGAAAAACATGGCAAAAGCCGTACAGATTAAATAGATGGGGTCGGTCATCCATACGGGTGTCACGTTTAGCATCACATCACGCAGGGTTCCACCTCCGATGGCTGTTGCCAAACCCACGATATATGCTCCAAACCAGTCAAAACGTTTGGCGGAAGCCAAACGGATGCCGCTAATAGCGAAAGCAAATGTGCCTATGAAATCAAGAATTTGAACAAATGAAATCATAATTTTATGTCTAAATTTATAACATACATCACAAAACCCTACAGGTCCGGTATCCCTATCTGTTTCTGTGACAAAATAAGTTTAATCTCTACTCTTTTCTCACCACGTGTAATTGAATCCTAGACTCAACAATTCCTGAAGTTGAAAATAACTATCGTCATCCGCTTCAAGCGTTACCGAATCATCGAAACGTGCGTGCACGAATAACTTTGTTGAAAAATATTTATTGAATGCAAACGTAAACGTATTTTCCCATTCTGCCAAGACTTTCTCATAATTTGTCGTATACGAAAAACGTGACTCCCATAGCAAGTTGTTCAACAGGTTCCATTTCAACGTGGTTTCCAGGCGCGAACCCAACTGATTCTCTATCTTATGTCCTGCCTCGATATTGAATTTAGTCGGGTCTACCCGGTCGCTTGTCACACTATAGCGTGAGTAGTTGAACGGATTGATCAGGACAGACAAGTTACAGATGTTGTCTTTCACATATTTATAATCCATACCGATACCGATGTTCAGTTCGGCAGGAGAGAGTAAGCCCGAAACGAGATTGTCCGAGTTCGTATCATATTTGGAAAAGAATTGAGTCTTGAATTCTGCCGAAATCGTATAATACCAGTTCCAGATTGCTTTGTAGCCGAATTTCGAACTGAGGCGGAGCATATCTTCACTGGTTTTGTACTGGTGCACGGTATCCGAAGGGGCTGTGATAAATCCCAGTTTCCATTCGATTTTGTTTTCAAACTGGATTTTCTGCTTGTCATCGTAATTGAATTGCCATGTCATACCAGACAAAAGCGAAACAGTACTTTCTCCTCCCTTATACCAATTGTCCGAAATATAGTTTTGTGAAAACTGGATATAACCGTTCCCTGAAATGGTCCAAAAATTCGGCCGGATTATCAATAAATTATCTTCACCCATCCGGTATGTCGATTCTGGAGTCAGCAAGGTAAGCACTTTGTTCTTTCGTGGTTTCCTGACAATCATTTCATCCGGCAAAGGCTCCAGGCCGCTTAGGTCGTTTTCGTTTTTACGTACCAAATTAGGATATTGCACGTAAAAGTTTAACAGTTGGCGGTTGATGGCACGGTCGACATCCGCTGTATGCGTAAGACGGGGTATCTGGAACAGAGAATCTTTTATCGGATTTTTTTCCGGGAAAGGACTTTCCGGCTTCCAGCCATCGATAGAGATTGCCTGCTCGATAGCATCCGAGTAATATGTGGCAGGCATGGCAAGCTTGAAATAATCGGCATCCGGACGAATCCACGCCGGAGCATGTGGTATGAAGATATCATCCCAACGTTCTGACATTTCCTGCCGGGTTTTCCGATATTGGGAGAGCAGTGCATAAAAACGGGCTTTTACTTTCCGGTTTATGGGGTTTACAACCGGTTCCTTTACTACAGCAACCATTGTATCTAACGAAACAGACAATGTATCATTTAACGGATTTACAGCTGGAACCGATACTGAATCACCCGAAAGTTCTGTTATACCTGTTGTATCTGTCGCATACACACGGTCTGTTTTTATCGAATCTGCATCCGTTTGTGCAAAGCCATACATACTTATTAATAATAATCCCACAAAAATGCCTATCGTCTTCATTTTCTTATTTTGATATATTTATATAAACATCTGTATTTCTCTCTGTGAAAGTTTAGATATCCAATAAAGTTGATGAATGGTCCGCAAGCAGTCAATACATACCCTTGAAAAATGAATATATACTGCATCCGCGATTGAATATAACTTCATCCGCCTACGGATATATACTTCATCGGCGAATGCAGTACTACTGCGTTTTCAACCCGACCGCATTGGCTAATTACGGACATTCATATTAAGAAACTATTTTGAATTTCTCCAAAAAGTTTTTCTCGTCTTGATGTTTCCGTTTTCGTGTGTGCTTTGGGCGATTTTTTGGTTCTTTCCGCTTCTGTTCTTTGTCAGATAGCCCGCTATCTTCCTCATCACACAAGCGGAAATACCTCAAAAACTCATCCCAAATCAGTACACGATAAATTCAAAACAGTTTCTAAAGTTTTTGCAAAAATACAATTTTTTCCATTTGCAGAACAGGGGTGCCTATTTAAAATAGAACCGAAATGAAAAAGAATCGCACTCTTACAACAGATATGTGGCAAAGAATGTTTATTGGGAAATGAATTCCGCATTTTGCCCAATAAGGAGTTAAAAGGAGTTATCTCAGGGAGTTAAAAGAAGTTAGAAGCCAATACTTTTGCTCATGGAAGCCATAGCAGGACTGTTGGCCTTTAACTTCTGCCGAAAGCATAACTCCTTCTAACTTCCTTTTATACTATGGGCATTTTGCGGACCACATATTAGGTTTTTACCACCGTCAAGTTAGAAGTGCAACTCCGCCACCGCCTTCCTCCGTCCTTGGAGC
>ERZ857521.1116-NODE-1116-length-34727-cov-23.474042_pt1 | contig 34727 bp, 25 predicted proteins | sample MGYA00519701_ERZ857521 | MGnify/ENA primary metagenome ERZ857521 (study PRJEB31778, sample SAMEA3449346) | human gut metagenome | biome: human gut; feature: human-associated habitat; material: faeces | place: United Kingdom | collected 2010/2012 ...
CATATGGCTCGATGGGTAATGAGCATATGGCTCGATGGGCAATGAGCATATGGCTACTTTTTCGGGCACCGTCCGTATATGAATATCGGGTATAAGCCTCCCCTCCCCGATACATCAGGAGGAGGGCGGCCAGAAAAGGACGTGGAAGCAGAAAAAACATGCCGGACATCTTTCATCATACGAGGAAAGCAGGGTATCATCGCAGTGCCGGGTGACAGGTGCCGGGTGACAGGTAAGGGCGAGGGCCCGGACCCGAACGGCTGACCTTTTCATGCCCAATGCCTAAAGTGTATATCCGGTCCTGACAGACAACACGTCCGGGCTGTTGCCTGTCAAGGTACCATAGCGTGTAAAGAAAAGGTATGGTTTTCACTTCTTTTTCTCCTTTCAAAAGGCCTTTTCGCGAGGCGTTCACGACCTCCGTCCAACCGGCAAACGGGGTGGATCAAAATAGGAAGATAGGTGCATCCGCGAAGGAAGATACTTGCAAGGGCAAAAGAATATATATTAAAAGGCAAAGTAGTATTATGCTCGAGGGGCAAGTCAGCTTGGATACTTGAGCAAGGAATATATGGTAATTTTCCCTGAAATTTTACCTTGCTGCAACTTATTAATTTTCAGCATCTTGTAAAGCCATAAGAAAACTGGGCAACAAAGAGGCCCACCGGTGCCGCCTACTGCCTGAAAATCGGCCGGACAGCCACTGCGAAGGGGCCTGCTGCGGACCTGCGGGCTTCTGTGCCCGGGATTTTTGACTGTAAAGAAAAATAGGATAAATTTCAGGGGATCGTCCACTTCGGACAGGTCACGCCCTGCATCTCCACGCCCCTTCTCCTGCCCCGGAAGAAAGGAAGGGCCGCCCGACGTTCTTCACGGCGGCCATACAGGATCGCCACCTTATTTAGTCGTCCCTTAAAAGGCCCACTTTTGCGAGATATTGTTCTGGCACAGTATCTCGCGTATTTTTTGAAGCATGCACCAAAGAGCTTTCATGGCTCTTTTGAAGTTATAGGCCGCTGCCGCCAGAAGCACGTTCACAGTATCTCCCGCCACACCCTTATAAAAGTTGCGGCCCAACCGGTAATCTGACTTTAAGTGACCTGTTGTCGGTTCCATACCTGCACGCTTGCAGAAGAGTTTATGTTTTTTCTACTTCTGATAACGGCTGTCTGATTTCCTGGGAACATCAGGTTAAGTCAAGTGACTTTGCCTGTGTGAAGTAATATAGGTGACTTGCCCTTTGCACCTAGTTGCATTGTCCTTTGCTGCTAGGTGGCCTTTTGAAGGCATAAAGGATTGTGTGATGTCATCAGAATACTTAGTAAAAGGCGCTAACCTCACCAGGCAACGGCTTGCCTGACTTGAACTATATTTTGGCTTCCAGCAACATCCTTGCGTACTCTTCTTATGTCTTTACTAAACATATTATGCCCTATATGGCAAAGCCAGTTAACTTTTATTGTTGTAGAGCATGACACAATTGAAACGTCGTCCTCCATCAGGCTACTTTTATATTGTAGCCCTTTTATATTGTAGAATGTTTATCTTTAATTATCAAAGTAAGCACAGTTTAAGTATTTAACGAAGTTTGCATTAATAAAGAATATACTACCGCTGATATATGCGCAACATATTGTGACGCTTGTGATTCATTTCCCTTGAAATCCTTGACAAATACCGCTAAGGTGTAGCAAGTGTTATTAGGCAGGCATATAAAGGCTACATCATTGTGAGCTGAAAGAAGACCATTTTCATTGACATAACCAGAACCTGTCTTATGTGCTATAGTAACTCCTTTTTTATCAAGAAGCGGAGCTGCTATTCTATCTACGCCTGTTTTGCATTCTTTTAACGTGTTTTTAATAAAACTTTGTTTCTCATCACCAATAAGACCTTCAGTAAACAAACGATTCATTAGCATTGCAGCACCAAGAGGAGATGTATAATTAGAATAAGCCTTATTATGGTCTGCCGACATTTCCTCTTCCGTATAAGCTATCTGAAAACTTGAACGAGGAATGAGCGTGGCTATAAAACTGTCTGTTTGAGCGACATTAACTATATCCTTAAACATAAAATTGCTCGCATTATTGTCGCTTTGAGTAAGAGTATAGCGTAACAAATCCCTCACAGTCAATGATATGATAGGTTCTGAATAATCTTTTATCATAGGACTCCAAGTCTTTAGGTTAAGTTTACCTCTATTTATAGTTACCAAGGTATCAAGTGAAATTCCTTTATTATCAAAGTCATTGCAAAGTGCTAATGCTTGATGAACCTTAAACACACTCATCATAGGATAAACACTCTTATTATTGACCTTCACCGTATCAGTGTTATTAATAATAACCGCCACCCCGATTTCACCAGGACAAGCCGAAACAATTTGAGAAATACTGTCAGTCAAAATATCTGTTAATGGAGAAATTGCGCTATCTTTAGTAGCTGATTTACAGAACAATGAAAACACTAAAGTGAAGATGCAAACTAAAACTATACACAAAACTACAAATTGTTTTTTTGTTTTTTCCATATTTATAAACCTAAGTGTTCGACGAAGATATTTATTTACCGTCAAAGATACATAACTTTACTGACTTTTCCAGATTTTACTAGACACTTTTTCTCCTTATAAACTGAAACAGTAGACACCTTGCAGAAAGTCATCTTAAAAAAGTAGACTGTCAGGCAAAAGTCGTATTGTGTCCCTCGACAGGCAAGAGTCTGAACGTGTTGCCCGTCAAAATCGGATGTCCTATCGAGAATATCGTTTCTGACCGAACGGCAAAGGAAGCTCTCCATAAGCCTAAGATGTAAGAAAAGACACACGATATTACCATCATTAAGACCCTGTCAATGACATTAAACTTATGAGGAGCTATAATAAATTAGAACAATCTTACTCGTGCCATACCTGATCTTTTATCAAGACTGACACAAGTAAGATTACATAACCAACTTTTGATTATAAAACTATCAATTGTTGTAGATTCTTATCGTACGCAATAGACTTTCCATTAATTATATATGTCACTGCTTTCTCTATGATTGAAAATGGTACGACAAACCACTCCTTAGGCTTCTTACCGTCAACGGTAATTTGCAATTGTACACCATCAAAAAGTTTATGTAACAAGGCCTCAAATGTAGAACTCTTCACATTATACACACGCCATGTTGCTACGACCTTTACATCTGCACAAAGATAAGTTGGCTCATTTTTCGCATTGGCAATACGCGCTTCAAGAGGAGTTGTAGTAAAACCTATCTTATAAAGATTTTTTATGGAGGCAATCTCCGGATCTTTAGACAGTGACCTCAAAACATATATCATACCACTTTCCACATCACTATCATTGATTGAGAACTCCTTCTTTAAATAGTCTTCCTCTACATTAGAAGTATCTTGAACAGTATAACCTGAATGATAAAGATTTTTACAGAGCGTTTGCATATATATGCCCGACTCCATACCGTTTTCGTAAATACAACGTGTACGGCTGTTTTTCTTCCCATGTCGGTTCTTCTCTATCTGGTCAAGTCCCGCGATATACACCAACATTCCATCTTCCACGAAATAGTGGCCTTGTGCCACATGAGCTTCTTTGAACTTTATCAAGCGATACTTGCCTGTATTAAGTCCTGCATGAATCTCCTTAAATCCAGGCTCATAACGATCAAAATCCTCACATTTTACCCTTTGTGCAATATAGTCGGCTTCTTTACGCTCTTTAAGCCGTTTTTGCATATAATCCGGTAAATCAAACAGTCCATTAGTCTCTTGACCGGCATCAGCAATAAGCGGATCATTTAAGATATCCTCAAGTTGCTTATGCTTTGTACGTACTGTTTCACTACATACGTCAGGTTCAGAGACGACACCTTCTTCCGATTGTTTCAAGATATCCAATGTATCGTATGGCTTGCATCGGTCTATCTTTTTCTGATCACTACATATTCCTTTCCATTGATTATAAAGGGTGCGCTCCTCACGATCGTCACATTGTTGTGGCAATCTATTATGCTTTTCTACAAAATCCGTTATCCGTTGAAATCCGGCTATCAATCTGTCGCTGGACGTTACTTTCTTCTGAGGAGCCTTAACATCAGCAAACAAGGGATCTTCCCAAATCTTTTCCAGCTCTTTTTCCCAGTTTATCATAATTTCTTCGCAAGACGTTGTTGTTTTAGTTTACGCAAGTAATCAATGGCCAAAGCTATACGTCGTCCATTAGCATCAGCCTCATTTAATGTTGGCACTTTACCATCATGCTCTTCCTTCCACTTCGGAAGATATTTAATAAATAATAGTACAGCCTCTTCCGTCGTCATATCTTCACGCTTTGATTCAATTTCATATTGAATAGTGTGAAGTACTTCTGGAGTTAAAGACTTTGACAATATTTCATAAGCTCTTTGGAACGGATTTATCGAATCTATAAGATTGATAGACAAATCATCAAGATTGACAAAGCGGTTGGCTAGGTGAATAAACTTATTTCCGCTATCATCCACTGTAATGTCTTGCCCTTGTGTTGCAATAGTTAGAATGGCATAATTCGACACCTGATCTACTTCTTCCTCCGTCAAGTCAGGGTATTTTTCCTTTACGACTTTTGGAATATACACTTGGGTAATCATTTCTGTCATATCTGTCCCAACTATAGCCTCCCGAATCTTCTTGTCTGAAAGAGTTGAAGCTATAAGCGTGTCAAGATCGTTGTCAATAATGGCTTGTGCCCGCTCTGTAGGTGTTGGCAGCCCCTTGACCTCAATAGTGTGCCCGTCGTCCTCATTCTTTCCTTCATGTCTCCCTGCATCTCCGTCATCACGTTTTGTCCTGAATGTCCAACGTGGAGCCATAACCTGCTCCATAAGCAATGAAGCAGAAATCGCTTTAAGGAAATCATTTACAGCCATTGACACGTCATCTTGGGCTGCATCGGGACAAGGTATCAAATTAATAAATTGCGCATGCGTCTTTCCTTCGCAGTCACGCGTGCAACGTCCTATGATCTGTACAATTTCAGTCAGCGATGAACGTATGCCAATAGTTATGCAACACTCACACCATGTCCAATCAAATCCTTCTTTCGCCGTACCAAGTGCTATCAGTATGTCAAGTGCATCACGTGAATTCATTCGTTGCAGATACGCTTGAAGAGCATCACGTCGTACCGGATCGTCTTCAACCAGATCTCCTACTTTCAGAATGCGTCCATCGGGAGTCCTAACATTATGGATATAATGTTCATAATCCGTTGAGACAATTTCACCAATGCAACTTATAATGTCAGCTACCTCATCATATTTTTGAGCATAAGATGTTTTCGAATTGACACTGGGTATGTGTATAAGCGTCTTCTTCGTCGTGTCAAGAGTTTCGGGGATGGCGCTTATATATCTGCCCGTAAAAAACTGATAGCCTATGCCGAGACTTTTCAGGTATTTATAACCACTTAATTGTTGATAATAGTTGTAATTAATTGTCGGCTGAAATTTTGCTTCGTCTTCAGGACGCATTACAGGTATGGCATCGCCTCGGAAATAGCTTCCAGTCATTGCCATAATATGTGCCGATGTCTCATTAAGCAACCTTCTTATCAGTTCTCCTAAATTGTTGTTTACATCTGCCGATGTATGATGGAACTCGTCAATTCCGAAGAATACATCGTTAAGCTGCTCGTTAGGTATGTCTTTCATTGCATTACGCAACGTACTGTGTGTACAGACAAGTATCTTTGCAGACGTTGACGGAGAGAGAAACTCTATCAGCTTTTTACGCTTAGACGTTTCACTTCCTAAAGAACTGCACAGATTATAATACGGAGCCACACGCCAATCAGCAAAGAATCCGTATTTTTTCAAGTCCGTATCCATAAACGAGCGACCAATTGACTTTTCAGGCACAGCAACAACAACTTTCCGTATGCCTTGATTTGCCAGTTTGTCGAGAGCCACAAACATCATGGCACGACTCTTTCCTGATGCCGGAGGAGCTTTTACCAAAAGATATTGGCGGGTGCGCTGTTCATAAACTATAGCCTGCATTTCACGCATACCCAGTTCGTTGGTTGTGCTTGACTTACCAGTCTGGGCATATTGAATATTTACAAGATTATTTACTGCCATTTTCGTTTCCTTTCTACCCTAATTCGTTCATAATATTTATTACAACCATCAAAGTTTCCTCTTATATTATTCGAATAAAACTTACTTTTTACTATTTTGACTCAAAGCTTCCTTCTGTAACATTTTATTTATTTCTCTTTCAAAATCATCTAAACAAATGAAAGTCGAATCTATATTACCTTTATTATCATTGATATATTTTTTTATTTCTTTATCTCTTGTCATTTGTTGTATAATATAGAATTCGAATATCTTAATAAAATTAGACAAATCATTATAAGTCTTTTCTATATCAGAATTATGATTCTCAAAGTCATCACAAATTGTTCTTATCAATGGTTTGAAGAAAATTTCATCTTTAAAATTATCATTTTTATATAGAAAGGAATTATCCATTTCCATCAAACCTTTCTTAAGTTCATCTACATCGGAATAATTTATATTGTTTCTTATAACTTGTACTTGTATGTTTTTTATCAAACTTCTTAAATACTCATATTGTCTTACACGCATCTGGCTTATTATAGATTGTGCCTCAAATAATTTACTTCTTACATCAAGAGAAACTGATATCTTATAAAAAACAGCAATATTTATGATTGTAAGAATTGTTATTGCTAATCCATTCATAAGTTGATAAAATAAATTCCAATCATCAACAGAAGAAGAAAGGCCATCGTTAAATATTGTAAAATAGCAAATTATAATTACTATCTCAAACAATACTATAATAGCACAAAAAATATAAACTAAAGACTTTTTCATTATTTATTGCATACAAAAATTGTTGTATAATATAAATCAGATATTATATTTCTATTTTTAAAGTTATCAAATCTTTATATTTAGCTATTATTGGATTAAGACGTTTACGAATTTCTATTTTAAAATAACCTTCGCCATGGCCATATTGACCTATAACATTTTTAATCTTATTTCTAATTTCATATTGATTTAGTTTTATCACATTTCCTTTTTTATCATAAAATGTAACTCTATTATCTTTATCTTTTATCGCCCAATCCTTTCCCAAATAACTATATTTAGTCAAGAATATATGGCAAGAACAATTACGATAATATTGTAACATAAAATATTCATCATCAGAAATATGTTGCTTTATTTCCTCAATCATCTTTAATACATTTTCATGTTGTGATTCCCTAAATTCAAGAGAATTAATATATGAGGAACTATTTACTAATAATTCCCATAAACAAACATAGAAAAACTTTTCGTGATATTTATCCGTAATATTAGATAAATCATTTAATTCTATCAAATTATTACACCATTGCGAAAAGATAACAGAATTTGCAAACAACAAATCATTAACTTCGTCATCACTGTATTTTGCATCATTATTTTTCATTTCTTCGTCATTTTAACATACAAATTAAACAAACATTCAAGACGTTCTTCGTCCGAGGTAAAAGGTTCAAGGCGATAGCAACGTTCTACAGCGAGGTCAAGCCGATGATGTGCGTCCTTTAAATCATCAGGCATTGTTTCCGGATTATACATTTCTCCAAGGGTCATATCAAAATGTTGGTCACGAATATCTAATATCCCTTGTGCTAATTTTATTAATTGCTTTTTTTGTTTTTCATTAATTGATGGAAAGGGAAAAGAATCATAAACTAAATTAGAGTAACGATATCGAGTTTCTAATTTCCCTCCTATGGTTTTTAACCAAAGTGTATGCATATTATTTGATAAAACTGCGAATACAAATAAATCAGCTCCATATACGACTTGCGTTGCATCAGATGCGATTGTGTTCGAATCTACAAATCCAATAGGTATGTAATTTCTACGTTCAGATGACACACGAGGTACCAATAATGCAACACCTTCTTGATGAGCACGTTGTTTAAATAAATATGGCATATCTGCATATTTTTGTGTAGAAAGAGCCTTACTCTTTAGCCTAAATTCACGAACTGAATTTATCCTTTCTTTTATAGGTTTTATTTTCAAAGCATCTGATAATCCCTGTTTGGTTATCCATAAACAATAACGAATTTCTCCATTAATAAAGCTATCAGCACCTTGATATTTTTTTATAAAATGAATAGCGTTAGGATAATCTTTTATTATGGTATCACGCTCTGCGGGAGTTAAAATTAAAAAACCGCCATCTGTTGCTTTATTCCCGAATACCATTTTGGGTAATCCTGAAATAGATCGCTCCATTCTTTTTACAATAATTTCAGGAGCGGGCAAAAGATAACCATTAATATGGTCGACTAATATGTAATTTTCCTTTATATATAGTCTTTTACTCTTGTTCGATTTATTTTGTAGTCCAATAATAACAACACTTACCATAGCATTTGATTTCGCATTATTCCCCCATTTAAAAGATTGATATGCAAAACCAATTTCAATACCCTTTGAAAATATTTCAGGCCATAATAAAGCAACTGAATCACCTTGACAAATAGAATTTGTACTAACAAAAGCACATCTGGATTTTACATTTTTTATATATAAACTACCCTTATAAAACCAAGCTGCAATATAATCTAAATTTTTATAGTTGGTAAAATTTCCACAAACAAAAGACATATCTAATTTTTGTTTTATGTCTTGCATAGAACTTCCCAAATACGGAGGATTCCCCATAACGTAAACTTCTTCATCCGACGTGTGCGGACAAACAGTATTCCAATCAAGACGACAGGCATTACCACAGACGATATGTCCGCTTGGACGAAGAGGTAAGGCGTCAATATGAACGCCTAACGAAGAATAAAACTTATTGTTCATCTGATGCTCTGCCAGCCAAAGTGAAAGCGTCGCCGTATCACAGGCAAAGTCATCAATCTCGATGCCATAAAATTGTTGTAGAGTAATACTCGACATCGGTAGCTCGGAATCACCAAGTTGAAGCAAGGCTTCCCATATTTCAATTTCAAGTTCACGGATACGTTTATAGCTAACAATCAAAAAATTACCACTACCACAGGCAGGATCGAAAAACTTGATTCTACTGAGTCGCGCCAATAACTTACGCAAACGTTTCGTGTCTTTCGTATCCTTGGCAACATTGAACTCATTGCGCAGTTCGTCGAGAAACAGCGGACGGATCAGTTTCATTATATTTGGCACAGACGTATAGTGCATTCCAAGTCCGGCACGCATTTCGGGTGTGACAACAGCCTGGATCATCGAGCCGAAGATGTCGGGATTGATATCCTTCCAGTCGAAGTCTCCACATTTTATCATCAGCACGCGTACGCGGCGGCTAAGTGTAGGTATGGGCACACGTTTCTTGAACAATCCACCGTTTACGTATGGAAAAGCAGTAAACTGCTTGGGCAAAGTATTGAGTATGGCAGGGTCGTTGGTAGACATAGCGAAAAAGGCCCGGTCGATAAACTCAGCCAGGTCGTGCCCGTCTTCAGCCGTATGCTGCTTGATTGCATTCGTGAAAAGATTTTGCTCTGGAAACAGATTAGTATCTTCAGCAAAATAACAGAAAAGCAGACGCGACATGAAGATATTAAGGTTGTGCATCTCCTCCTTATTCTTTATGTCGTTATGACGACGTATCTCGTCAAATATCTTCGCCATAAGTTCGGCCGACTTCACATCCGCCTCAGCTTCCTCCAAGTTGCGAATTTTCTCTATGCCGGCAAGAGGATAGAAAAAGTCAAAATCCTTCCACATCAGCGAGACTTCATTCTCGTAAATGTCTTGCTCCTTTGGGTCATAGGCAACAATGATCTTGCCATCGCTTACTACATAAAGACGTGGTGAATGCTTCACTATTTTGGGGTCGGCCTGCATCGCCTTTATCTCATCGTGAAAGTCAACAGCTCCTTTCGGCCTATATGCAATGATGTTTGGAACTAGCACCGTCCTTCCATCCTTTGCCTTGTTGCCGACGCCATCACGTATACGGCGGATGTTACCATCACCATAGCCACAGAATATCCGTAAAAGGTCGTATACGAGTTCGTTACCGTCTGGTTGCTTCTCGTTCAGACGTTCCAACGCATCTTGTGCTTCAATATGTGAGAATGATTTCGTTTTCTTTGCCATATTGGTGTATTCTCTTTCCGCCAGAAATATGTTAAGGCGGTTTAGGTCTCTGTTTATGTTCTAAATTTTAAAGGCAAAGATAATGTTTTTCTTTAAATTCTTGCGTAATGTTCCCCTTAAAAATCACATTTCAGCAAGACGTATTCTTTGAAAACGTCTCATTGATCTTGTCAATCAAAATAAAAGGATGCACATAGCTTTTGGAGATCGTAGATTTCGATCACACGAAGCACAACGACAGGATTGTTTCCCTTATGCTACAATACTTTTTTCAGGGATATAGAAGCCGGATCCTTGCCAAAAGCTCCGACGGGGTCTCCATCGCAGAACGGAGGCGACCGGCACCAGACAGAAACTATCTTGCCAAATATAGGTAGCAAGGGAAAATATGCTGTTTTTATTATATACCGCCATCTTAGAAGGTTGGTGCCGGTGAATACCGCCCAATCCTGCCAACATAGCGACAATCATCTAGTCCAACTCGAAAAACAATGATTTTCCTTTTCCACTACCCACACTCTCACTATCTTTGCAAAAAATGATGCTCCATGTGTCACAAACGCGATAATGCTGCGTAATACATATAAACGCAGAACAAAATCAAAACATACATATTATGAAAATAAAAGCATTGGCACTGGCCATCCTTGCCACGACATTCTACATGATGTCATGCAGTGTCACCAAAAGCACGACAGAGAGCACGACCAGTAAGACGACACTGACCGACGACCATGAGGTGGAAAAGACCCTGAAGATGGGAGAAATCAACGGAATCCGGTCCGAACTGGTTGTAGAGATCCACTACACGCAAGGCTCAAACTCTTCTGTGAAGGTACGCACGACGCAGAAGACTCTGGAAAGGACCGACCTCTCGATGAACGGGTCAACCCTGGTCATCAAACAGAAACATAATACGGAGGAGGATTTCTGTATGGATAAGATCACGTTCTACATCACGTCGCCCAAGCTGAACAGCCTCAACAACTCCGGACACATGGAGTTCATATCCGACCAGATGAGGACGAACAACCTGCAGATAAACAACTCCGGAATATGCTCCATGGAAATGAACGGTACCCACGACAAAGGCGACAACGGCCTGAGCATCGACAACTCGGGAAAGCTGACGGTCAAGATCCCGACGATAGATACGAAACTCTTCTCGCTGGACAACACGGGCATCCTGACATTAGAGAATAAGGACATCACCGGCGGACTGTCATTGGACAACTCCGGACGGCTCTACCTCTCGGGCAACATAAAAGGCCAGGGCGCCGAGGTGTACAACAGCGGAATATGCACCATGACCAGCACGCTCAACCTCACCGGCAGCTACAGCTGCAACAATAAAGGACGACTGGAGATGAAAGGCAACGTGAAAGGCACGACGGCCGAACTGTACAACAGCGGAATATGCACCATGACCAGCGCGCTCGACCTTACCGACAGCTACAGCTGCGACAATAAAGGACGCCTGGAGATGACCGGCGACGTGAAAGGCACGACGGCCGATCTGTACAACAGCGGAGTATGCAAGATGAACGGCTCGTTCACGCTACAAGGCGACTATTCATATAAAAACGCAGGACGGGCAGACAACAACGGTGACGTGACGGCCCGGGCCATCACCATCTCTACCTCAGGGGTGGACAACAGGACCGGTAGTCTGAAAGCGGACAAGCTGTCCATGTCCGTAAACGGACGCAGCGAATATGACATGAGCTTCAACGGTGGCAATGCGAAGCTCAACTGTAGCGGAATCGGCCAGTTCAAGCTCGCGCTCAACTGCCAAAGCCTTAACGTCTATTCCAGCGGACGCATCAACGTGGTCCTCTCCGGAACAGCCGACAAGACCTCGTTTGACGGCACGGGGGTATCGAACGTGAACACATCAAGACTGAACAAGTTCTGATCTCCCCCTCGGCAGGCCGATGACGACAGGGACGGCAGCCGTGCCCGCGGCTGCGACAGGGACCTCCAGAAAAGGAAACAGCACAGACTAAGACATGACAACGGAAGAATTCGAACACGAAGCCGGACAACTGCGTCCCATGCTCGTGGCGACAGCCACACGCATGCTGGGAAGCACCAGCGAGGCTGAGGACGCAGCACAGGAGACACTTGCGAAGCTGTGGGCCATGCGCGACGAGCTGCACAGCCCCATGGCGGCCCTGGCGCGTGCCATTGTCAGGAATCTGTGCATAGACTATCAGCGGAGACGCCATGCGGTCATGGTGCCGCTGACCGACCAGCAACGCGACATGACGGAGGCCACTGCGGACAACGATCCTTTCGTCCACGTGATGAAAGTCATCGACCGGCTCCCGGCAGCACAGCAGGTGGCTCTGCGCCTGCGGCATATCGACGGCATGAGCACGGCAGACATCGCAAGACTCACCGGAGCCAGCGAGGCCGCAGTGCGCAAGACGCTCAGCAGAGCTCGCATGGCGGTGAGAAGACATTATCTTGAAGACATCGAAAATGAACAGTAAAAAGACAAAAGAGATAGAAAGACTCATGGAGCGGTTCTTCGACGGAGAGACGACGACGGAGGAAGAGGCACGGCTCTACAGGGTGTTCAGGCGCAAGAGGCTGCCCGACAGCCTTGAGCGGATGCGGCCTGTGATGGAGGCGTTCGGCTCCATGAGCGAGGAAAAGCCGCGGCGGGCAGTCAGCGTGAGCCTGGTGCGGCGGGCGATGGTTGGCATCGCGGCCATGTTCGCAGTGATCATAGGCATAGCCCTCTATTCCGACTATCACCACGAGCAGCAGCTGGCACGCCTCTATGGCGGCAGCTATGTCATCGAGAACGGCCGGCGCATAGACGACCTGACAGAGATACAGGACGACATAGAGCAGACGCTCGCCGACTCGCGACGCATAGAGCAACACGCCAAACACAACGTCATCGACCATGCCGAGCAAGATGTGCTCAACAACATCTCCGATCCCGACATGCGTCGTGAGGTCGAAAACATGTTGAAAGAATAAACACTATCAGTATGAACATACGCAAGACTATCATAATGGCGCTGCTGCTTGTCATCTCAACGATGAGTGCCATGGCACAGCACAGGATCGACGATATGATGGACAACTACTCGTCGCGCGGCACAAGCAGATATACGTCGGCAGTGGAACGCGACCCGAGGACACGCAAGGTGCTGAAGGTGGTGAACGTGCTGGAGCTGAATCATATCGGCATAAGCGGATTCATCAACGCCTTCAGGCAAGACTCAAAGAGCGGCAACTTCACGGAGAAATACACCGAAGACGAGCTCACGCTCATGCTGACGGTACGCGGCGAACGGCAGAACCGCATATACATGATGAACTGCAGCGGCGCATATAATCGGATGCAACGCAATACACGCTATAGCAAGGCGAAGATAACCGTCATCATAAAATACGAATGATCAGCAGGCAGCAGACCGATGATCCATGACTGGACCCCGGCAGGCAGCAGACCGGCCTGACCTCTACATACACCCCAGCCCTCTACCGGATCCTTCCCGAAGACCCGGCACATTGCTCCCGAAAAGCCTTACATCCCTCACAAGGAAATTAGAAACAAGAAAATCCATAAATCTAAGTTTATCAGGATAATAAAAAATAATTATCCCTATCCTTGCCGTCATGCTCTCTTGGCTGAGCGTGACGGCACAGGATATTACAAAGGAACGGCAAGCTCACGGAGCAAGCCATACGTCCATGATGAGCCGTGCCGATACTTTCCTCACAACCAGGCACATCCGATAAACGGACAAAACAGCCATCGGGAAACAAGGCTGAACACATAATTAATATGATCCGACACCCCGAAGCGGGTCCCTTTCATCTGTCCGATTCTTTATAAACTTTATATAGGCTTATTCTTCATTTTTTAACCATCTAAAAGATGAGCCTATAAAGAAAATCACTATCTTTGCGAATAGATGAAAAAGCTTAAACTAAGACACAATACTCTCATGCGGCTCAACACGGCCGTTGCCTTGCTGCTGGCCGTTCCCGGCTTGCTCTTCCTCCTGTCGTGGATCTTCGTGGAGGCAAGATGGGCATGGATCGCACCGGCCGTCTGGGAGGCAGCCATGCTCTACGGCATCGCCTTCGGTTGGCGGCACATCGTCGTGCGACGTGCCACCTGCTCTTCCTCACTCCTGCCTGAGAGCTTCGACGGTTATCGCGTACTGCAGTTCTCCGACCTGCACATCGGCACCTTCTACCGTAATCCCGGATTCATCCGCAAGCTCGTGAACATGATCAATGCCGAACGGCCCGACATGATCGTCTTCACCGGCGACATGGTCAACGTGAGTGCCTCAGAGGTGATTCCATTCATGAAAGATCTTGCAAAAATCAAGGCACCCGACGGTGTCTTCTCCATCATGGGCAACCACGACTACTGCGAATACGGAGAAGACAAGAGCGAGCATAACATCAAGAAAAATCAGAATGTACTCCGTCATCTTGAAGAGAAATTCGGCTGGAAACTGCTGATGAACGAGAACGCACTGATCACCCATCCCAACCACCCGCTCGACCACATCGCCATCCTTGGCGTAGAGAACATCTCCAAGCCACCCTTCCCCAACTATGGCAACCTCGACCAGGCACTTGACGGTCTGCCCCGGGGAATGTTCAAGATCCTTCTCTCCCACGACCCCAGCCACTGGCGGCGCGGCGTGCTCCATCAGACCGACATCGCCCTGACACTCTCCGGACACACCCATGCCGGACAGATCCGTATCGGCCGTTTCTCTCCCGCACGCTGGGCATACAACGAATGGGGCGGCAAATACACGGAAGGATCCTCCATGCTCCATGTCTCCCTCGGTCTGGGCGGCACCGTCCCCTTCCGCCTCGGAGCGTGGCCGGAGCTGAATGTCATAACGCTCAAGAAAGCATAGCCAGCCTGCAAGAATGTAAATATTTTAGCCCGTTTTACTTACGGTTTGTCATCTCATAAAATAAAAAAGGCGAAAGGGCATATAAGGATTTCCATTATCAAGACAAATTGATTATCTTTGCACAAACAACCAATCAAACCTTTAAACATCCAATAAGATCATGACAAAGAAATTTAGAGCTGCCGTCGTTGGTTACGGCAACATCGGTCACTACACCGTTGAGGCACTCGAGGCCGCTCCCGACTTCGAGATTGCAGGTATCATCCGCCGTCAGGGCGACAAGGACAAACCCCTTGAGCTGACTCCCTACGACGTGGTCGACGACATCCAGAAGTTGAAAGACGTTGATGTCTGCATCCTCTGCACGCCTACCCGCAGCTGCCCTGAGTATGCCGCCAAGTATGTTGCCATGGGCTACAACACTGTCGACAGCTTCGACATCCATACCTCCATCCTCGACTACCGTACGCAGCAGATGGAGAACTGCAAGAAGGCCGGCAAGGTGAGCGTCATCTCCGCCGGATGGGATCCGGGCTCGGACTCCATCGTCCGCGTGCTCATGCAGAGCCTCGCTCCCAAGGGTCTGACCTATACCAACTTCGGCCCCGGCATGTCGATGGGACACAGCGTCTGCGTCCGCAGCAAGAAAGGCGTGAAGAACGCGCTCTCTGTCACCATTCCCCTGGGCGAGGGCATCCATCGCCGCATGGTATATGTCGAGCTGGAAGACGGAGCCACCCTCGAAGAGGTGACGGCAGAGATCAAGGCCGATCCCTACTTCGCACACGATGAGACCCACGTATTCGCCGTTCCTTCCGTTGACGATGTACGCGACATGGGACACGGCGTGAACCTCGTACGCAAGGGCGTGAGCGGCAAGACCCCCAACCAGCACCTTGAGTTCAACATGAGCATCAACAACCCGGCCCTCACGGCACAGGTGCTCGTCAACGTGGCCCGCGCCTCCTTCCGCCTGCAGCCCGGATGCTACACGATGCCGGAGATCCCCGTCATCGACATGCTGCCCGGCACACGTGAGGAGATCGTAGCTACACTTGTATAAATCTATTTTTCATATCCTTTCAAGGGCGCGTAAAACCGCCCTCTTTAGAATGAAAGATCGCTGTATGGCCCATCACCATGAAAAGTGGCCATGCGGCGATCTTATTTGTTTGCACTCACTCAAGTCACAAACGCATCAGGTCACAAGACCCTTACCTCATTGGCTCGCCCCATATCCTTCGCAGCCCGCCCCCTGATCAATGAGCCATCTTACGGCAAGGAAAAATCCCAGTGAAGACCATTCACAAAGCTTAACGGATACAATAATATAATAACACATGCGTTATTTTAAGGAAATTACCATCAAGCAATAAGACGACATCATGATAGAATATATAAAAGGCACGTTGGACGACCTTACACCAACATTAGCCGTAGTGGAAGCTGCCGGCGTGGGCTACGCCCTCAACATCTCACTCAATACCTATTCCGCCATCCAAGGCAAGAAAGAAGTAAAGCTCTATGTACATGAGGCCCTGCAGACAGGCGGCCGCGACGATTCCTACACACTCTATGGCTTCTGCTCCAAGCGCGAGCGCGAGCTGTACCGCCTGCTCATCAGCGTCAGCGGCGTAGGGGCCAACACGGCACGCATGATGCTCTCCAGCCTATCACCGGCAGAGCTGTGTGACGCCATTGCCAACGGTAACGAGAAGCTCATCAAGGGCGTGAAGGGCATCGGACTGAAGACTGCCCAGCGCATCATCGTAGACCTGCGCGACAAGATCATCAACTCCGGCATCGCCAATGAGCTGCATGTATCCAGCGGCACGCCGGCAGCAACAGCCAACATCAACTCCGGCGTACGCGACGAGGCCGTGGCCGCCATGACCATGCTCGGCTTCTCACCCGCTCCCTCGGCCAAGATTGTCACCGCCATCCTCACGGAAAATCCCGACCTGCCCGTTGAGCAAGTCATCAAGGAAGCGCTAAAACGCATCAAATAAAAGTATCTTGAAACTCCGCAAACACGATATCCTGTTCTTACTGCTGCTGACGATCGCTGTCGTCAGCCGGGCTGTCGTGTTGCCTGCCGTCACTGCCACAGAGGATGCTCCCCAAAAGGCCGACACCACAAAGACCAAGATCACGGCACAGGCACAGCCACTTCTGAGCAATGACGACACCATTCCCGACTCGCTCCTGAATCCCCGTTGGAAAATCCAACGGACGACCCCCATCACCTATGACGACCTGGAGCAGAGCGCCATGGACCTGCGACGGCCGGAGGGACTGAAATACGAGGTGGTGTACAACGACTCCATCGACCGCTACATCATCGGCACGAAGATCGGCACGACCTACGTGGCCGCACCCATCATGATGACGCCCGAGGAATACATGGCATGGAGCGAGAAGCACTGGAGAGATGCCTATTACCGCACCAAGAACGACGAGATCTACCAACAGAAAGGCAAGGACAAGTTCGACTTTACCGACATGCACTTCGACCTCGGTCCCGCAGAGAAGATCTTCGGTCCCGGTGGAGTGCGAATCAAGACACAAGGTAGCGCCGAACTGAAATTCGGCGCCACGATAAAGAACATCGACAATCCGTCTCTCCCCATACGCCGCCGTAAGACCACGACGATGGACTTCGACGAGAAGATCAACCTGAACATGACGGGTAAGGTGGGTGACAAGGTCAACCTCGGCCTCAACTACAATACCGATGCCACCTTCGACTTCGACTCGCAGAACATGAAGTTGAAATACGATGGCAAGGAAGACGAGATCATCAAGCTCGTTGAAGCCGGAAACGTCAGCTTCCCTTCCAACTCCTCCCTCATCCAAGGCGCCACCTCCCTCTTCGGTATCCGCACCGACCTGCAGTTCGGCAAGCTGAAGCTCCAGCTCGTCGCCTCACAGAAGAAGAGCTCCTCAAAGAGCGTCTCCTCAAAAGGCGGCAAGCAGACGACGGCCTTTGAGCTGGACGCCGCCAACTATGAGGAGAACCGTCACTTCTTCCTCTCCCACTTCTTCCGCACCCACTACGATGCCTGGATGAAGACGTTACCGTCGGTCCGCTCCGGCGTCAACATCACGCGTGTGGAGATCTGGGTGACCAACAAGACCGGATCGACCAACAACACCCGCGACATCGTCGCCCTCACCGATCTGGGTGAGAACACCCAGGTGAGCAATCCCATGTGGACCCCCAACGGCTCTCCCGCTCCCGCCAATGCCGCCAACAGCGAATACCAGGCCCTCACCACCCAATATGCCGATGCCCGTAACATCGACCAGACCTCCTCTATCCTGCAGGCGGCCGGCCTGACCGGCGGCACCGACTTTGAAAAGGTGGAGAGCGCCCGTCTGCTCTCCTCTTCGGAATATACCGTCAACCAAGCGCTCGGCACGATCTCCCTGCGCTCTTCCCTGCAGACCGACCAGGTGCTCGGCATCGCCTATGAATACACCTACGGCGGCATCACCTATCAGGTGGGTGAGTTCGCCTCCGACGTGACCAACACCGGCCAGGCCCTCTTCGTAAAATCCTTGAAAAACACCAGTAACACCCCGCAACAGGGCAACTGGGACCTGCTGATGAAGAATGTCTACTATCTCGCCTCTTCCGTCGAGAAAGACAACTTCCGACTCGACGTGAAATACCAGAGCGACACCACCGGCGTCTACCTGTCGTATATCCCTGAGCCACAGGTGAAGAGCACCCCGCTGCTCCGCGTCATCGGCGCCGACCGTCTGGACAACAACAACAAGGCCCACGCCAACGGATATTTCGACTATGTAGAAGGCTATACCGTCTCCAACGGACGCATCTACCTGCCACAGGCGGAGCCCTTCGGATCGGCACTCTACGACTATCTGGTCAGCCACAACGTAGCGGCCGACAAGGCGGCCCAGTATGCCTTCACCGAACTATACGACTCCACCAAGACCATTGCCAAGCAGATCGCGGAGAAAGACAAATTCCAGCTGACCGGCCAATACCGCGGAACATCGGCCAACGTCATCTCCCTGGGTGCCTACAACGTGCCGCAGGGATCGGTCACCGTGACCGCCGGAGGCGTCACCCTCACCGAAGGTACCGACTACTCCGTGGACTACTCGGCCGGCGAGGTGACCATCCTCAACCAGAGCATCCTCGACGCAGGAACCGCCGTGAACGTCAGCCTGGAAAGCGAGAGCGACTTCTCGCAGGAACGCAAGACGATGTTCGGCATGAACTGGGAGTACGACTTCTCCAAGAACTTCCAGCTCTCAGGTACGCTGCAGCACCTCTACGAACAGAGCCTGACGACGAAGGTGGCCATGGGCAACGAGCCCGTGAGCAACACCCTTTGGGGCCTTAACCTCAACTGGAAGCATGAGTCGCAGGCCCTCACCAACCTCCTCGACAAGCTGCCGGGCCTTCATCTCACACAGCCCTCACAGATCACCCTTACCGGAGAGTTCGCACAGCTCATCGCCGGCCAGGCCAGCGGCACGCAAAGCCACGCCTCCTATCTCGACGATTTCGAGTCGTCGACCGATAAGATCAGCATCCTCACGCCGACGCAGTGGGTACTCTCGTCCGTCCCCTCGATGTTCCCCGAGTCGACCGACAAGACAACCCTGCGCAGCGGATACAACCGCTCGCTCCTCGCCTGGTACACCATCGACCCGCTGTTCACCAACCGCTCTTCCTCCCTCACCCCCTCCCACATCAAGAGCGACCTCGACCAGCTGAGCAATCCTTATGTCCGCGCCGTCTACTCGCGTGAGATCTTCCCCAACCGCGACATCAACACTTACAACGGATCGACATCCACCCTCTCGGTACTCAACCTCGCCTACTATCCCTCGGAGCCGGGTCCCTACAACTTCAACCCCGACCTCACCATGACGGGCAAGCTCAATAACCCCACCCAACACTGGGGCGGCATGATGCGCATGCTCGACACCAACGACTTCGAGACGGCCAACATCGAATATGTGGAGTTCTGGATGATGGATCCTTTCATGGACATCACCGACTACGGCTCACAGGACGTGGGCCTCGGACCGGGCGCAGAGCGTAGCGGCGACCTCTACTTCAACCTCGGCGAGGTGAGCGAGGATGTCCTCCACGACGGCAAGAAATTCTATGAGAGCGGCCTGCCCGTCGACGGCTCGACATCGTATGTCACCACCCAATGGGGAAAGATCCCGACCCAGGCCACGACAACCTATGCCTTCGCCACCACCAGTGGCAGCCGTGCCCTGCAGGATGTGGGTCTCAACGGTCTCACCGACGAGGAAGAGCGTACTTTCGAGAGCTACCAGGACTATCTCTCCCAGTTGCAGGGAAAGGTGAACGCCGCCGTATGGGACTCGCTCTACAACGATCCGGCCCATGACGACTACCATTATTTCAGAGGATCGGACTGGGACGACATCCACGCCTCCATCCTGCGCCGCTACAAATACATCAACAACCCGCAAGGCAACTCCCCCGCCTCGGAAGACCAGCCCGAGGGCTACGACACCTCCTACAAGAGCACGCCCGACGTGGAGGACATCAACCAGGACTATACGCTCAACGAATATGAGCGCTACTACCAATACCACGTGTCGCTGCGTCCCGAGGACTTCGTCGTAGGACGCAACTTCATCGTTGATAAGCGCGAGACGGAGCCCTCACTGCGCAACGGCAAGAAAAGACAGATCAACTGGTACCTCTTCCGCATCCCCGTGGACCAGTATGAGAGCAAGGTCGGCTCCATCTCCGACTTCTCCTCCATCCGCTTCATGCGCATGTTCATCACGGGCTGTCCCGCACCCATCATCCTCCGCTTTGCCACGCTCGACCTCGTGCGCGGCACATGGCGCATCTATGACCAGAATCTCGACGGTGCAGCCGCACAGACCGGTGAGCTCACCACAGCCGCCGTCACCTACGAGGAGAACAACAACAAGACGCCGGTCAACTATGTCATCCCTCCCGGCATCTCACAGGTGCAGGACCCCACACAGCCGCAGCTCACCGAGAGCGACGAGCAGGCCCTGCAGCTGAATGTGTCGACCCTCTCGCCCGGAGAGTCGAAGAGCGTGTACAAGAACACCACGCTGGACATCCGCGAATACAAGAACCTGCAAATGTTCGTCCATGCCAATGCCCTGGAGCAGAACACGACGCTGCTCGAAGACAACCAGCTCGCCATCTTCGTACGCCTGGGCAGCGACTACCGCAACAACTATTACGAATACGAAATTCCCCTCAAGCTCACGCCTGCCGGAACATACTACGACTCCCCCCTCGACCGTACGAAAGTATGGCCGGAGGAGAACATGCTCGAGATTCCCCTGTCTCTCCTCACCACGGTGAAGAACGAGCGCAACCGAGCCCGCTCCAACGGCTCGGCCTCCTTCACACGCCCTTACTCGGTCTACGATGCCGACCATCCGCAGAACAAGGTGACCGTGATGGGTAATCCTACCTTGGGCGAGGTGAAGGTGATGATGATCGGCGTACGTAACCTCTCATCCTCGACCAAATCGGGTGAGGTGTGGGTCAACGAGCTGCGACTGCTCGGACAGAACAACTCCGGCGGCTGGGCAGCACAGGGAAGTCTCAATGTCCAACTCTCCGACATGGGATCGGTTAACGTGCAGGGACGCTATGTAAGCCAAGGCTTCGGCGGACTGGAGAGCGGCATCAACGACCGCACACAGGACGACGAGAGCTCGATGTCCGTCACTACCAGCCTGGAGCTGGGAAAATTCTTCCCCGACAAGGCGAAAGTGTCAATCCCACTATACTACAGCATGACGAAGAACGTGTCGAAGCCCAAGTACAATCCGCTCGACACCGATATCCGCCTGAAAGACGCGCTGGATGCCACAGCCTCGCAGACAGAGCGCGACTCGATAGAGAACATCGCGGTGACCAAGACGATCCAGACCAACTTCTCCCTGTCCAACGTCCGCGTGGGCATCGCCACCAAACGGCATCCCATGCCCTACGACCCCGCCAACTTCTCCTTCTCCTACTCCCACTCGCACGAGCATACCCAAGGCGAGACGACCGTGTATGAGAACAACGACCAATGGCGCGGCGGCATGAACTATAACTGGACGCCCTCATACAAGGCCTGGGAACCGTTCAAGAAGCTGAAGAACAAGAGCAAATGGCTCGACATCGCCAAGCGCTTCGGACTCAACTGGCTGCCGCAGAACATCGGCTTCAACACGGAGCTGTCGCGTACCTACTATGAGCTGCAGGAGCGCGACCTGCAGACGATGGACAACACCTCGCTGCCCGTCACGTGGAACTCGCAGTTCCTTTGGAACCGCGAATTCACCCTTCGCTGGGACTTCACAAAGAATCTGCACATGAACTTCCAGAGTGCCACCAACGCGGAGATCGAAGAGCCTTATACGCCGGTCAACAAGGACCTCTACCCCGACCGCTACAACGCATGGAAGGACTCCGTATGGCAGAGCATCCTCCACATGGGCACACCGCTCGACTATCAGCAGACCTTCTCCCTCTCCTACCAGCCGCCCCTCCAGCTCATCCCGATACTCAACTGGGTGAACGTCAACGGTACCTACAACGCCACATATAACTGGGTGCGTGGAAGCGAAGATACGGAAGACTCGGTGGAGGTGGGCAACTCCATCAACACCACGCGGCAACTCAACCTCACGGGCTCCTTCGATCTCGTGAAGCTCTATAACCACATACCCTTCCTCAAGAAGGCCAACGAGCGCTTTGACAAGACAGCTGCCAACAGGAACAGGGACAGAAAGACGCCGCTGCGTAATACCCAAAGACCGTCCTCACGATCGGTGCGTGATCCGAACGGCAAGCAATCCAAGGCAGACCAGAAAGCCGAAGACCAGAAGGCACAACTCCCGAAAAACAAGAACAGCTTCGAGAAAGAGATCACCCTGAAGCCCGACACGTCCTTGGTGGTCAGCCATAACAAAAAGACCAAGCGGATCATCGTCACGGCCAAGACGGCCGATGGGAAGGCCTTCAAACTGAAATACAAGAAGATAGACCAGAACAAGATCAAGATCATCAACCGCCTGGACACGACGCTGAAACTCAAGCTCACCGTCACGGCCAAGGAACCGCTGGAGAATAAAGGTTGGTACAAGACCGCACAGGCCGTCGCCCGTGTGGCCATGATGTTACGTTCCGTCAACATCTCTTACCGCAACCAGTACACCCTGGCATTGCCAAGCTTCAGACCGATGATCGGCAATATCTTCGGACAGACGCGCCTCGACAACGTGTTCTCGCCGGGTCTCGATTTCGCCTTTGGCACCGTAGGCGATGACTACATCTCCAAAGCCAACGAGCGGGGATGGCTCGTCACCGACAACGGCGCGGCCTCGCCTGCGACAACCAACCTCACCGAGGACCTGCAGCTGAAAGCCGTGCTCGAGCCCGTGAAGGATCTGAAGATCGACCTCACGGCCTCACGCACCCAGCAGACAGCCAAGAGCATACAATATATGTATGAGGGCATGCCGACGACCCAGAGCGGCACATTCAACATGACGACCATCGCCATCGGATCGGCGTTCGAGTCGATGGGCAACGCTACGGACGGCTACAAGAGCAAGACATTCGACAAATTCGTGAAGTCTCTCGAATCGTTCCGTCAAAGGGTGGAGCAACGCTACGCCGGCGTTAAATATCCTGCCGGAACGACACTGGCAGGCCAGACCTTCGACACGGCCAACGGTACGGTGGACGCCTATTCCGCCGACGTCATGGTGCCCGCCTTCCTCAAGGCCTATACCGCCGGAGGCGGCTCACTGAGCCTCTTCCCCGCTCTGTCGAAGATGTTGCCCAACTGGACCCTGCGTTACAGCGGCCTGTCACGCATACCCCTCTTTGCCGACATCTTCAAGTCGGTGAACCTGACCCATTCCTACAAATGTATCTATGCCGTAGGCGCCTACCAGAGCTACTCGACATTCGTAGGACTGATGGGGGCAGGCGGAGACCTCGGCTTCGTCAACAATGCCACGACAGGTCTTCCCACACCCTCGTCGATGTACAACATCTCCACCGTATCCATCAACGAGTCGTTCTCGCCCCTTCTCGGTATCGACCTCACTTTCAACAACAACCTCACGACCTCACTGGAGTACCGGCAGACACGTGTGCTCTCCCTCTCCATGACGAGTATCCAGATTGCCGAGACGACCTCGAAGGACTGGGTGATAGGAATGGGCTATAAGATCAACAACTTCAATATCTTCGGCAGGAAGGCAACCAAAAAGATAAAAGGGGCCGCTAACAAGAAATCGGGTACGACGACCCAGACTACCACACGCTCCAACGGCGTGAACCGCGACCTCAACCTCCGCCTCGACTTCTCTTTCCGCAGACAAGCCGCCCTCATACGCGACATCGCCACCGCCACCTCGACGGCATCGAGCGGCAACAATGCCCTGAAGCTCTCCTTCACCGCGGACTACACCCTCTCCCGGCTCCTCACCCTGAGCTTCTACTTCGACCGGCAGACGAACACCCCTCTGCTCACATCAAGCTCGTATCCCACGACTACGCAGGACTTCGGACTATCGATCAAATTCTCACTGACGAGATAACGTCTACGGACAAGATCCGTGGCAGTCCCCTGCCCACTCAAAAGAACAGTAAACACAGACATGCAAGCTATCGACAAGAAAATACTCCATCTGGCCCTACCCTCCATCGTTCAGAACATCACGGTGCCCCTGCTGGGCCTCGTCGACCTGACCATCGTAGGCCACTTCGGTTCGGCACAGGCCATCGCAGCCATCGCCGTCGGCAGCATGATCTTCAACGTGCTCTACTGGCTATTGGGATTTCTCCGCATGGGGACAAGCGGCCTCACCGCACAGGGATGGGGACGTGAGGACTGGGATGACGTGCGGCGCCTCCTCCGCCGTGCACTGCTTCTCGGACTGGGACTCGGACTGGCACTCATCGCCCTGCAGATCCCTCTCGGCTGGACGGCACTCACCGTGATCCATCCCTCCGACAGCGTACGTCCGCTGGCCCACCTCTATTTCTCGGTCTGCATCTGGGGAGCGCCGGCTGTCCTCGCACTCTATAGCCTCAACGGCTGGTTCATCGGTACACAGGACACCCGTACCCCACTCTATGTGGCCATCGCACAGAACATCATCAACATCATTGCCTCGCTAGTCTTCGTCTACCTCCTCAGAATGAACATTGCCGGCGTGGCCCTCGGCACCCTCGTGGCACAATGGAGCGGCTTTGCCCTGTCGGTCACCATGGCACACCGGAAGAGCACGATGCTCAGAAAGAAAAGCGAGAGGCAGCACGATATGGAGACATCGCCGGCAGAAGCTGCCGGACAACCGGCAGGCTCACCCACGCCGTGGTCGAAATTCTTCACCGTCAACCGTGACATCTTCCTGCGCACCGTGTTCCTCGTAGCCGTGAGCCTGTTCTTCACCTCCGTCGGTGCCCGCGAGGGGGATGTCATCCTCAGTGTCAACACGGTGCTCTTCACCTTCTACACCCTCGTGAGCTATGTCCTCGACGGCTTCGCCTTTGCCGGTGAGGCTGTCAGCGGCAGCACCTGGGGCAGCGGTGACACGAAAGCCTTCCGCCTTTCCGTCAGCCGCCTCTTTCATTGGGGCTGGATCATGGCGATCCTCTTCACCATCGTCTATGCCGTCGGCGGCCTGCCCTTCACCCATCTCCTCACCGATGAGCCCAACGTGCGGACAGCCCTCCTGCCTTATTTCCCATGGGTGATCCTCGTCCCCATCATGGGCATGGCCGCCTTTGTCTACGACGGAGTGATGATCGGCATCACGGCCACACGCGGCATGCTGGTCTCCAGCTGTCTGGCCACCGTGATATTCTTTGCCCTCTTCTTCGGACTATACGCCCTCGGACTCCCCACGAACCACGTGCTATGGGGCGCCTTCATCGTCTATCTGCTCGCCCGTGGCGTCATACAATGGCGCTGGATGAAAAGACTATATTAAATACAACTAACAAATATGGAACAAGAATTCATGGACTACTGGAAACGACATGAGAAACGTCTCCTCAAGCTCGCTCCGCGCCATCTCGCGGAGGAGAAGACGCAGTATGGAAAGTACAATACTGCCGGCGACTGGGCCTGCCTGATCTTCCCTTTCCTCCCTTTCAGCCTGATACTACAGATCACTCCTTTCGGCAACCAATACATCGATACAGCCCTGGCATTTGTCGCCCTTGTCGTCTTCGTCTTCCTCTGTGAGATAGCCCGTCCGCACCTGACCGGCAAACGCCCACTCACACAGATCAACAACGACATCAAGAACTACTGGTATCAAAAATACAAGGAGAAAGGCATCAGCGCACTGGATGACGCCCTCAGCCGTTAATCCGCACGCATCAGATCGCTCATGATGGTGTTGCTGATCAGGATCCCCGCACGGGTGAGATGCAGATGACCATCCGTGACGGCCAACAGACCGCGCCTCACATAAGGCGCGGCATTCTCGAGAAGGTAATCATGATCGGACGGTGACAACTGCCGCAGGTCGATGCCCTCGCACGTACGCAACGCCGTACAGACGCAGTCGTCATAGTGGGTGCCGGCATCAATCGTCTCACTCTCAAAAGGCCGACGGCCCTCCCCGACAGCCGCGATATATTCCCGGATATCCGACACATTCCACGAGCGCGTCAGCCGGTCGTAGCTATGAGCGGCGGCACCGATACCGACATAGGGCGTATCGTTCCAATAGCTCCCGTTATGCCGGCTGCGAAATCCCGGCTTCGCAAAATTAGAAATCTCGTAATGCTCATAGCCGGCTGCCGTGAGCCGGTCGATAAGCCGGTAATACATGGCATTGCTCAGTTCCTCATCCACCTCGCTCACCTTTCCCTGCTGAAGCATCTGATAGAGCACCGTACCCTCCTCGTACATCAGCGAGTAGGCAGAGACATGCTCCACCTTCAGTGCGAGGGCAGCCTCCACATCCTGCTCCCAGTCTTCCAATGTCTCGCCGGGAAAGCCGAACATAAGATCAATGCTTATGTTCGCAATGCCATCCCGGCGAAGGATCTCCACTGCCCGGCGCACCTCGTCAGCCGTATGCCTGCGGTGTAACAGCCGCAGACGGTCGTCGCTAAACGTCTGAGCGCCCATGCTTACCCTGTTGACCGGCAGGTCCTCCAACATTCCGGGACGGATATCATCGGGGTTGCACTCCATCGTGACCTCAATCCCTTCTGCGACATCATATACATTATATATATAGGTGAACAGCCGTACAAGCTGATCATGGGTCAGCTGGGAAGGCGTGCCCCCTCCGATATAAATAGTGGAGAGAGCGTTCCTACCCCGTATTCTCATCTCTTCGCCCAAGGCATCGACATACTGGTCGCGCAGCGAGAGCGATGTCGTAGAATAGAACCCGCAATAAATACAACGGCTTGCACAGAAAGGTATATGAATGTATAATCCGGTCATGACTTATATCTTATCACCGTGCAAAAATACAAATAAAATTAAATTTCGCCCACTTTTCCTACAATTCGTTTGGAAGTTAACCCTACTTTTACTATTTTAGCCAAACGAAAGATGAAACAATAACAACCAGGATCATTAATATTACTAACTCTTAAAATCGTATCTATATGAGAGTATATCAGACTAATGAAATTAAAAACATTGCCCTTATGGGCAGTGCGGGTAGCGGCAAGACCACGCTTGCCGAGAGTATGCTGTACGAAGCCGGTATCATCAAACGCCGTGGTTCGGTGGAAAACAAGAATACCGTAAGTGATTATTTCCCCGTAGAGTTGGAATATGGATACTCGGTCTTCCCCACTGTGTTTCATGTAGAATGGAACAATAAGAAGCTCAATATCATCGACTGTCCGGGTTCGGACGACTTCGTAGGCGGCGCCATCACGTCGCTCAACGTGACCGACCAGGCTGTGATCCTCATCAACGGCCAGTACGGTCCCGAGGTAGGCACACAGAATAATTTCCGTTATACCGAGAAGCTGAAGAAGCCCGTGATCTTCCTCATCAACCAGCTCGACTCCGACAAGTGCGATTTCGACAACATCATCAACTCGATGAAGGAGATCTACGGCGATAAGTGCGTACAGATCCAGTATCCTTTGGAGACGGGTCCCGGTTTCCACAGCCTTATCGATGTACTCATCATGAAGAAGCTCACATGGGCTGAAGGTGGTGGTGAGCCAAAGCGCGAGGAGATCCCCGCTGAGGAAATGGATAAGGCCATGGAACTGCACAAGGCTCTTGTCGAGGCAGCTGCCGAGAACGACGATGCCTTGATGGAGAAATTCTTCGACTCCGACTCGCTGACAGAGGACGAAATGCGCGAAGGCATACGCAAGGGTCTGGTGACACGCTCGATCTTCCCCGTGTTCTGTGTATGCGCCCTGAAGGACATGGGCGTACAGCGCCTGATGGAATTCCTCGGCAATGTGGTGCCCTTTGTAAGCGAGATGCCGAAGGTGCGCAATACACGTGGCGAAGAGGTCACTCCCGACACCAACGGTCCGGAGAGCATCTACTTCTTCAAGACCGGCATCGAGCCCCACATCGGCGAGGTGTCCTACTTCAAGGTGATGAGCGGCACGATCAAACCGGGTGACGACCTTCTCAATGCCGACCGTGGCTCAAAGGAGCGCATCGGACAGATCTATGCGGGAGCAGGTGCCAACCGCATCCCCGTAGACCAGCTCGACGCCGGCGACATCGGCTGCACCGTCAAGCTGAAAGACGTGAAGACGGGCAACACCCTCAACGGAAAAGGCGTGGAGCAGAGATTCAACTTCATCAAATATCCTAATCCGAAATATTCGCGCGCCATCAAGGCTGCCAACGCACAGGATACCGAGAAGATGATGGCTGCCCTGCTGAAAATGCACCAGGAAGATCCCACATGGGTCGTAGAGCAGAGCAAGGAGCTCCGTCAGACCATCGTACACGGACAGGGTGAGTTCCACCTGCGCACACTGAAATGGCGTCTGGAGAACAACGAGAAGCTCCATGTCGAGTTTGAAGAGCCGAAGATCCCCTACCGCGAGACCATCACGAAGCAAGCCAGAGCCGAGTACCGTCACAAGAAGCAGAGCGGTGGTGCCGGACAATTCGGTGAGGTACATCTCATCGTGGAGCCCTATGCAGAAGGCATGCCCGATCCCGTGAGCTACAACTTCGGCGGTCAGGAGTTTAAGATGAACATCAAATCGAAAGAGGAGAAAGACCTGCCGTGGGGCGGAAAGCTTGTCTTCATCAACTCTGTTGTCGGCGGTGCCATCGACCTCCGCTTCATGCCTGCCATCCTCAAGGGTGTGATGGACTGCATGGAACGCGGTCCTCTGACAGGCAGCTACGCGCGCGACGTACGCGTCGTGGTCTACGACGGAAAGATGCACCCCGTCGACTCCAACGAGCTTTCCTTCACGCTGGCTGCCCGCCACGCCTTCTCCGATGCCTTCAAGGCTGCCGGTCCGAAGATTCTCGAGCCGATCTACGACCTTGAGGTGTATGTTCCTGCCGACTATATGGGTGATGTGATGAGCGACCTGCAAGGACGCCGCGCCATCATCATGGGCATGGACTCTGAGGCCGGCTACCAGAAGCTGCAGGCTAAAATACCTCTGAAAGAGCTCTCCAACTACAGTGTGGCCCTCTCCTCACTCACCGGCGGACGCGCCTCTTTCACTACAAAGTTTGCCAGCTACGAGCTCATACCCAACGATCTGCAACAGAAGCTCATCAGTCAGCACGAGGCAGAGACCAAGGACGAAGACTAGTCTGACGTATTATCATATAGTGAATTAAATCTTGGCACTCGTCGTATTTTTCAAGAATACGGCGAGTGTTCTCGTTTTTATCATTCTACCGACAGATCTTAAACAAAAACCCTGCTGCCACTATATGCAGAATATCGCCTGCTGGCATATTCTCTCATAGACAGAAGAACACAATATTCTCCATAAAGAACCCATACATTAAAACGGAAATCCCCCTACAAGACCAACGGAACGCATGCCGCATAAAACTACAATAGACACACTATATAGCTTAACAGCATAAAATATAGAAATATATGTGCAAAATATCAACTAAATATTTCTATATTGGTTAATTTAGTTAATTAACAAGAACTTCTTAACATACGAATGTTAACCTATTAAGATTTTGTCTACCTTTGTCGACATGAAGAAGACAAAAATATGGACCGTTGCCATACTCATGGGCGTGTCCTTTATCATACTGCTAGGCATGCAGCTCACCTACATCAAGGAGATGGCCAACATGAAGAAGGAACAGTTTGACGAAAGCGTCAACCGTGCCCTCTATCAGGCCTCCCGCAACCTGGAGCTGAACGAGACATTGCGCTATCTGGAGAAGGATGTCAATGCCAGTGCACGCCGCGAGGATCGTCGTGACACAGCCATGATGATCGCCCACAAGTCGGGCACCGTAGGTAGCACTTCAACCCATCAGGAAGCCCCCATGGGTAATCAGAACAATGCCTTCTCCTCCTTCAAGGCCAAGACCATGACGATCAAGCCCGCACAGATGCCCAAGGCCATGATCCTCAAGAACGATCCCAACTCCAACAATGCCGCCAGCAAATCGCTGCAGGAGATCGTCAAAAACCGCTATGTCTATCAGAAAGCCCTACTCGACGAGGTGCTGATGAACATGCTCTACTCCGCTTCCGACAAGCCACTGAAGGAACGTGTCAACTTCCGGCTCCTCGACCAGGATCTGAAAGCCGAGCTAATGAACAACGGCATCAACATCCCCTACCACTTCACCGTGACGACACAGGACGGCCGGGAGGTGTACCGCTGCCCCGACTATACCGACCAGGGTACGGAATGGACCTACAAGCAGGTGCTCTTCCGCAACGATCCGTCATCAAACATGGGTGTCGTAAGCGTTCACTTCCCCGACGTGAACAGCTACATCTTCTCCTCTATCCGCTTCATGATCCCCAGCGTGGTGTTCACGTTCATCCTGCTCATCACGTTTATCTTCACCATCGTGACGATCTTCCGCCAGAAGCGTTACTCGGAGATCAAGAATGACTTCATCAACAACATGACGCACGAGTTGAAGACGCCTATCGCCTCTATCTCGCTGGCTGCACAGATGCTCAATGATGACAGCGTGCCCAAGAGCGACAGGATGATGAAACACCTGATCGGGGTGGTGAGCGATGAGACGAAACGTCTGCGGTTCCTGGTGGAAAAAGTACTGCAGATGTCCATGTTCGACCGCAAGAAAGCTTCGTTCAAGAAAAAGCGTCTCGATCTGAACGAGATGGTTGAGAATATTGCCAAGTCGTTCGACCTGCGCGTTGAGCATACCGGCGGAAAGGTCTATGTGGATGTGGAAGCCGTGGAATCAACTATCTATGTCGATGAGGTGCATTTCCAGAATGTGATCTTCAATCTGATGGACAACGCCGTAAAATACCGCAAGCCTGACAAGCCGTTGGATGTCTATCTGAAGACATGGAACGACGACCAGCATCTCTACCTCAGCGTGCGCGATACGGGCCTGGGAATGAAGAAGGAAGACTTGAAGAAGATCTTCGAGAAATTCTACCGCGTGCACACCGGCAATGTCCACGACGTGAAGGGATTCGGCCTCGGACTGGCCTATGTCAAGCGAGTGGTCAACCTGCACAACGGTGACATCAAGGTGGACAGTGAATATGGCAAGGGTACGACATTTACCATCAAACTGCCTATTATCAAAGATTAGAAATAAATTATTAATTTAAAATAGAAAAGATTATGGAAGACAAGGTTAAAATTCTGCTTTGTGAGGATGATGAGAACCTCGGAACACTCCTTTGTGAATATCTTATTGCCAAGGACTACGATGCCGTGCTTTGCCCCGACGGTGAGGTTGGTTTCCGTGAGTTCCAGAAAGATAAGTTCGATATCTGCGTGCTTGATGTGATGATGCCCAAGAAGGACGGTTTCACACTGGCATCAGAGATCCGCCAGATCAACTCTCAGGTGCCTATCATCTTCCTTACAGCCCGTGTACAGAAAGAGGATGTGCTGGAAGGTTTCGACAAGGGCGCTGACGACTACATCACCAAGCCTTTCTCCATGGAGGAACTGGTGAAGCGTATCGAGGCCATCCTGCGCCGCGTAAAGGGCAAGAAGAACAAGGAAAGTACGATGTACAAGATCGGACGCTTCACCTTCGATACCCAGAAGCAGGTGCTCACCATCGGTGAGAAGTCGACAAAGCTGACGACGAAAGAGAACGAGCTGCTCGCACTGCTCTGCTCACACGCCAATGAGATTCTCAAGCGTAATGATGCCCTCCGTACTATCTGGATCGACGACAACTACTTCAACGCCCGTTCCATGGACGTGTACATCACAAAGCTCCGTAAGCTCCTGCGTGACGATGATCAGATTGAGATCATCAACATTCACGGCCAGGGCTACAAGCTGATCGTACCTGATGAGGACTAAACCATAGAAGTTTAAGTGTTAGACATGTTACAAGGAGGATCACCGCTTAGGTGGTTCTCCTTTTTTCTTGCGCAAAGTGAACAGGAACATTCTTATTGTGGACACGTTCCTGACTGGCCGTCATGGTGATGGCCGCCACTTCTCATAACCTTATATCCAGGGCGCCGTTCCCGTTTCCTTGGATATAAGCCCCTGGAAACAGGCATGACGTAATAGGACACCTCTGCTTTAAAATGTCAGGAATCTAATAATTACTTTTCTGCTTCTCTCCGAGAACATAGCCGATAATTCCGACGATTATAAAAATCAAAGAGAGGCCCATAATCCAGTTGTGCGAGCTCCAGCCGACAATAAAGGAGACGGCCATGAGCAACACCCCCAGATAGACCGCGGGCAGACCGACAAAATGCAGATATCTGTCCGAAAGACGGTGAACCAGAGCGTACAGACGTGAAAAATTTATTTTCTTCATGACAATAGCCAACGGAAATCCATATTCTTCTTTCAGGTGCAAAAATAGATATTTTCTTCCTCACAATGCACGCAAAGACCGTTAAAAAGAAGAAAAAACGAGCATAACAGAAAAGAAAAAGGAAGAAAGGATAGATTATTTGAGGAATTTTTCGTACCTTTGCACTCGCATTTTGCAAAATAATAAATTTTTCACAACAAAGTAGTATTATGAATCAATACGAAACCGTTTTCATTTTGACTCCCGTTTTGTCTGATGATCAGACGAAGGAAACGGTCGCTAAATTCAAGAAGCTGCTCACCGACAACGGTGCTGAGATTCTGAATGAAGAGGCTTGGGGACTGAAGAAGATGGCTTATGCGATCAACAAGAAATCAACAGGTTTCTATTTCCTGATTGAGTTCAACGCTGAGCCTTCAGTAATTAAGACGCTCACCACCGGTTTCCGCCGCGATGAGAAAGTAATTCGTAACATCGTCGTTAAGCTCGACAAGTATGCAGCTGCTTACGCAGTAAAGCGTCGCGCTAAATGGGCAAACAAAAAGGAGGCATAATCATGGCAGAGCAGAAGAAATCAGAAATTCGCTACTTGAACGCTCCTTCTATCGACACTAAGAAGAAGAAGTATTGCCGTTTCAAGAAGAGTGGCATCAAGTACATCGATTACAAGGACGCTGAGTTCTTGAAGAAGTTCCTCAACGAGCAGGGTAAGATCCTTCCCCGTCGCATCACCGGTACCTCTCTGAAGTACCAGCGTCGTGTGGCACAGGCTATCAAGCGTGCCCGTCAGATCGCACTGCTTCCTTATGTTACCGATTTGATGAAATAATTAAAGGAGGAGTAGCAGAATGGAAATCATACTGAAAGAAGATATTATCGGACTTGGATACAAGAACGATATCGTAAACGTAAAGAACGGTTACGGCCGCAACTACCTCATCCCCACGGGTAAGGGTATCATCGCTTCTCCCTCTGCACGCAAGCAGCTGGCTGAGAACATGAAGCAGCAGGCTGCTAAGCTCGCCGCCATCAAGGCTGAGGCAGAGAAGCGTGCTGAGGCTCTGAAGGATGTAGCTCTCGTGATCACCGCCAAGGTGTCTTCAACGGGTACTACCTACGGTTCTGTAAATGCCGGCACCGTTGCTGAGGAGCTGAAGAAGATGGGCATCGAGATCGACCGCAAGATCATCACCATGCACGATGCTCACAAGGTTGGCGACTACGAGGCTACCGTACACTTCCACAAGGAGGTTGAGATCAAGGTTCCTGTAAAGGTAGTTGCCGAGCAGGCTGAGACCACCACTGAGGAGACCGCAGCTGAGGAAGCTCCTGTAGAGGCTCCCGTTGCTGAAGAGGCAGCTCAGGAAGAGGCTCCCGCCGCTGAGTAATCAGTAGGTTGACAGCCACGGAGAGTACAGGCTCTCCTTACAATCGACAATTTTTTCGACTGTAAAGCATATCAATATTAAATCCCATCTGTCATACTGGACGGATGGGATTTTTTTATCCGCACTGATTAATTGCTAAATGATACACCGACAAGATGTATTCTCCGGTCTATAAGAGCTGTCGTGTTATAGTATTCTTGGCTCACCCGATAAATATAGGGGAGATATGCTGCTCAAATGAAGTACAGGGATGA
>ERZ857521.1118-NODE-1118-length-34716-cov-10.538328_pt1 | contig 34716 bp, 31 predicted proteins | sample MGYA00519701_ERZ857521 | MGnify/ENA primary metagenome ERZ857521 (study PRJEB31778, sample SAMEA3449346) | human gut metagenome | biome: human gut; feature: human-associated habitat; material: faeces | place: United Kingdom | collected 2010/2012 ...
GTAACAAGAGCCAAGGACAACATGAAGTATGAAGTGGTGGAGGAACGCCTCGTTGACAAGCACACTGGTGTTATTAGTGACTCTGTAATCAGACTTACCGGTCCTAGAACCTCCAAGTGGTATCCTGAAACTCTCCGTATGGTCGTTTATGAAGATTATGCTACAGGCAATGTCTATAGATTCCTGACCAACGACTTCACCCACTCCTACCTGACTATCGCAGAACTCTATAGGGAACGCTGGCAGGTGGAATGTTTCTTCAAATGGATAAAGCAGCGGCTGCATATCAAGTCGTTCTATGGTACGAGCCAGAATGCGGTTTTCTCGCAGATTTGGATTGCCATCTGCGACTATCTGCTGCTTGCCATTGCAAAGAAAGTGTATCATGTCGATCAAGATCTTTATATTTTATCGTCCGCTATAGGGAAAGTTCTCTTCGAGAGGAAACCCTTAGGCGAACTATTCGTTAAACCAAAACGTCCGATGAAAAACTCCGATGATGGTCAGTTGACTCTATGGGAAAATTTCTTTGGACAGTAGTGATGATATAAAATAATCCCTACCCTAATATCTCTAGAACTTCTCCTAAATGATATTCAACCACTCCATCATGGTAAATTGTATCTAGAACCTGAACAAGAGCGCCTTCTCTATCTTTCTTGTAGCCAACAAAAAGACGTAACGCATCATATCTACGTAAATATCGTTTTCCATCAGCCTCATCCACATAAGTATATCTATTCAATGTCGTTTGTTTCAATTCCCTATATTCTATTTTCTTTTCACCCCTCACTATCTGGTCGAAAAATACTTTCTTAATATTCAAAGTCAATATCTTCATTCCTCTTGTGTCAAACTGAGATATCTTCTTTGCAACTATTTTTTCCAGACATTCCAGCTGAGGATTATATGTATATTCAAGAATCGTTCCATCTAATATTTTCTCTACAACTTTATCTAAAATATTCAAAGGAACCACAAACCATTCTTTAGGATGATGGACACGACCCTCATCGTCAGTAACAGTCACTTTAAAGCTCACAGCATCAAACAATCTGTGCAGAATTGTTTCAAAGATATGTGAATTCATATTCACAATCTTATATGTTTCAATAATTTTTACCGGAGCCATCAGATAAGTAGGCTCATTTATTGCATTAGCAATACGTTCTTCTACAGAAGTGGTGGAAAAACCTATTTTATATAGATTCTTTTGACTACTGATTGCAGGATTATCAGACAAAGATTTAAGCACATAAATATATCCCGTTACTTTATCTGTGTCCACAATATCAGACTCTTGGAAAAATTTTTGATGAGTTTCTTCCTGCAGCTCAGTTAAAGCATATCCATTGTCCATTACATTCTTGCGTAATGTTTGCAACAGGATATCCGATTCTGTTCCATTTTCATAGATACATCTTGTTCTGCCATCAAATCGCTTGTTAGATTTATTCCACTTCTTTTCTTCCATACGATCCAGATACACCATCTGTCCATCTACAATGAAATATTGTCCAACTTCGATATTTTCAGTCTTTGACAACTTAACAAGACTTCTTATACCTTGTTTTAATTCTTTATGCACCTTCTCAAATAAAGGTTGGTATCTATAAAAATCTTCACATGGCTTTCTCTGGGCCACATAGTCAGCTTTGGATTTCTTCTTCTCAGTAACTTTCCGCATATCTTCTGGCATATCAAAAAGAGCTCGCTCTTTTTCTGTCATTTCCAGCAAAGGGTCATTTAGAATTTTTTCCAGTTCCTTATCTATATCCATATCATTCAATCCAATAAATTTAATCTATCAAAAGGTTTCAAAGAAGATTTGTTTGGATTATTCCGAATACTCTTTAAAGAGGCAAACAATAGTTTTTCTGATAGGTCTCCATCCTTTTGCGGCTCCCTTCCATGGAATTCGATCCAGTCTGCTATTTCAATAAGTTTCATAGCCAGACGATCATTCGCTGTGGGGGTAATTGCTTTTGGTCTGACATCATCCAATAATGGATCTTCAAATATATCTAAAAGTTCTTGTGGCCATTCCATACACATTATTTTTTAAATTCATCAGGATTAAAATCCAGCCCTCTCATCCTTCTTTCCTTCAAATTCTTCATCATTTGAAGGGCAGCTGCCAATTCACGCACTTTTGGATTAGGATCATCTGCTGAGGGTCTTTTCCCATTATGTTCTTGAACATACTGTTTCAAAGGACCTTTAAATAAAGTTATAGCTTCTTCAATAGTAAGATTAAACTTCTGCTCGGCAATTGCATTCTGAATGATTCTCAACGTGGGTGCATCAATAGACTTCGACATGACTTCATAGGCCCTCTGAAACGGATTGATTGTGTCTATCAGATTAATCGACAATTTATCTATTTCAATGAATCGGTTAGCAATCTTGAGTAATTTGTTGCCCTCGCTCTCTCTTTCTTCATTACCCGGTTCAAAAGATATAGATTCTCCCTTTTCATTCACGATTTCCCCACTTTTGAACAAGGTATCCAGAATTACACGCTGCCTTACTTCCTCTACTTCATCATCTGTAAGGTCTGTATATTTTTCTTTTATTATTTTGGGTATCAATTCTTTTGTCAAGCGCTCTGCCGTTGTAGAACCACTTATAGCCCTCACAACCATTTCATCCTGTAGTATAGCTGCTTTCAAGTCATCTAACTGCTCTTGTACAATCATTTTTGTCTTGGCACTGGATAAAGGCTTTAACCCTTCTACAGTAACACTCCTTGCATCCGATGCAAACTCCTCCTTATCTTCTTTCACTGTTCTGAAATGCCAGTTAGGAGCCATAACTTGCTCCATCAATAAAGAAGCCGTAATAGCCTTCAAAAAATCATTCACAGCAACTTTTACATCTGCTTGCTCTGCATCCGGCATTGCTATCATATTGATAAATCGGGCTGTTTCCTTACCTTCACAATCACGAGTACAACGACCGATAATTTGTACTACTTCCGTCAAAGAACCGCGCACTCCAATCGTCAAACACACTTCACACCATTGCCAGTCAAAACCTTCTTTTGCAGTCCCTAAAGCAATGATTATATCCATATCATCCGCTTTCTGCATATTCTGCAAATAAGCTTGTACAATATTACGATCTTTCTGATCATCTTCCACCAAATCGGCCACTTTCAACAATCGACCATCTTGTGTACGTACATGATAAACTCCTGTATTATAATCTTGAAATTCTACTTTACCAATCAAACGCATAATCTCCGCAGTTTCCTCATACTTAGTTTTTCCAGTAGATGCACGCGAATTTACACTTGGTATATGAATAATTGTTTTCTTATAGGTATCCAAGACTTCTGTTATATGATCAAGGTATATACCGTGATAAAAATGATAGCCTAAAATAAGATTTTTCAGATACTTATACCCATTCAACTGCTGATAGTAGTTATAAGTTACTGGATAAAAGCGTGCTTCATCTTCCGAACGCAAAACAGGTACACCATCTCCACGGAAATAGGACCCCGTCATGGCAATAATATGTCCATTGGTGTGGTTCATCACCCGACGAACTATATCACCAAGTCCTGAATTTACATCTGCACTCGTATGATGAAACTCATCTATAGCCAACAAGCAATCATTGAATGTATCATCAGAAAGCTGTGCTGAAGCATTTCGCAGTGTAGCATGTGCACAAACCAATATCCTAGCAGAGTCTTGTCTAAAGAACTCACAAAATCTCTCTGCCTTATCCTTTTCGTTTGTAGTATCACACAGATTGAAATAAGGAGCAACTCGCCAATCCTCAAAAAAACCGAACTCCTTTAAATTTGTATTCTTAAAAGAACGACCTATACTCTTCTCGGGCACAGCCACAATCACTTTCTTTATGCCCTGATTAGCTAATTTATCCAAAGCTATAAACATCAGTGCACGACTTTTTCCTGAAGCCGGAGGTGCTTTTATAAGCAAAAAACGTTGATTGCGTGCTTCGTATGCCTTAGCCTGCATTTCACGCATGCCCAATGCATTTACACTACTGGATGTTCCGGTTTGTCGGTATCGTATATTTACTATATTTGTCTCAATTTGTTTCATCTATTTTATTGATTGCTATTTATAAAGAAATCAGATAATTACATGCAATCTAAAAGGAAAACTTCATCTATTTTTCATCTATTTTCCATCTATTCCCATCTAAATAAATAGTATGATCCTTATTTTTCATCTCAGATAATAAATTGCCGATGTAACTTGGAGGATTCTTTGAAAACTTCGGTACCATATCTAGTAATAAATTATCTATATCTTCACGCTCCAAACCATTTTTATTTTTAGATAATAGTCTAAGAACCATATCTTTATAATATTTCCTTCCCAATCCTTTTTGCTTTACATAATCAGGAAGCTGTTTGGTTTCTCTAGCTATATATTCTGAGATAAACCATTCGCTTTTTATCTTTTCAATATATCCTTTTGACTTCAGTTTTTTAGCAATATCAGACTGAATAGACTTATGCTTCTGAACACAATCCAGTGCAATACACTCAGTTAAAGACAAATCAGGTATCTGCTTTAATAACTCGACATATTTTTCATCAATCATTTTGCCATAGATACGCACCTTTACCTCTTTTTTATTATTGTCTATAATATAATCCGGCATAGGAAAGAAACGTTTCTGTTGCTCCGTAAAGATCTTTTTTATGCCACGGCCTATCGTATCTATCATATTAAAATTAACCATTCCCTGGCAAAGACAGAAATTGCGGTAATATTTTTGCGGTCCATCCTGATCAAGTGCATTTTCAAGAGTTACCGGTAAAAAACTTCCTCCATTAGAAAACAATAACGAACCAGGTTGTTCTATCAGTGTAATACGTTCTTGTAGTGTATAATCCTGATGAGCAATGCAATTATGCAACGCTTCCCTTATACTATAATCATCATACTGCTTCATCGTATCGGGAAACAAAGTATTACCTGGCATTTCTCTGATAGTTAAATTACGGATCAGACTCAATATTTTGTCTACGGTCAGTATAAACGGGATAGACTTATGTTCATAATCAATCTTAATATCATTTTCGTCCATCAATATCCAAGTTATTTGTGCCACTGCCGGCCGAATCAAATGAACAGACTCCTCTTTTCCAAGAAGCAATATGGCTGCTCTTGTCAATATTCCTTTTACAGCCACTCCAGCTCTGTTCAGCAAAGTTACATTATCCCATTTATCTACTTCCTCAGCCAAACGTGGATGACACTTTTTATATTCGAATCGAGCTTTTACCAGGGCTTCTTCATCCAAATCAGCAAGTGTAGCTTCTGGTATCAGTTCGCCACTCCAGTCTGTACGTTGTTCCACCTCGTTTAATATAGTAGCCAGTCTGGATGAAGTCATTTCTATCAGGTGTTCATCTTGTCTTTGCCAAGCTCTGCTATGCGCATAAACTGGCAGCCGCAACAGATGTTTGGGTACATGAAGAATCCAAACTATTTTTTGTGTATCAATGGTTTTCAACTCTTCCACACGAAGTCCTTCTGTAGGGAGATTAGCACAATTATCCAATAAAGCCAAACATAGATTATCGACTGTATATGTATGAAAATCCTGAATGCCGACAATATTTAAAGTTTTATCTTCCACCCCCATCACAATACTCCCACCTTCCATATTACTAAGGGCTGATACATACGAAACGAGATCTCTTCCAGCATCCCCTTTTAAAGTATGCTTCAACGATTTATATTCCTTCCACTCACAGGCTGCATTTTCATGTCCATAATTTTGGCGCAAAAACACTTGCAAATCTTTCTCACTTAAATATACTTTATTCGTCTCCATACTTTCATTCTTTTTTCGTCATTTTCTCATATAACTTAAACAGACATTTCAGACGTGCTTCATCATTTACAAACGGATAACCAAGATAACAGCTTTCCACAATATCATCAAGTACTGAATGGGCTTCTTTTAGGTCTTCTGGCATATTATCCGGATCATACAGTTCTGCCAGTGTCCTTTCAGGATAAAAAGCTCGGGTTACCAACACGTTTTCAGCTGCCTCTTCTATTTGTTTTTTCTTTGCTTCATTGATAGTAGGGAAAGGAAAAGTATTGTAGCATAGTTGGGCAGAATAACGGTATCGTGTTTCTAACCTTCCACCTACTGTTTTTACCCATGTCATGTGCATTTTGCTGGTGAGAATGCCAAAAAGCCACATAGGGGCATCATAAACAGCAAAAGCAGAATCAGCAACGACAGTTCCTGCAGCATAAAAATCCATAGGTATATACTCTCTGCGCTCTGAAGAATGACGTGGTATTATGATACACTGACTTTCTTGATAACGACATTCTGAAAATTTATAAGGAGTTTGTGCATCCTTCTGAGTTGCAATCTTTTTACTTTTTAGCCGCATTTGCTTTACAGACTCTACTCGTCTAAAAATAAAAGGAGACTTTATGGATTGCAAATAATCTTCATCGTTAATCCATAAACAATAACGTGTAAGACCGTTTATCAATTCATCAGATCCAACAAAAAGCTTTACATACGGTAAGGCAGTGCTATCTAATGTTTCTTTTTCAATTGATGTAAAACTTAAGAAACCGCCATCAGCCGGCTTACTACCATAGTCCATTGGTGGTACATCACAAAAAGGTGAATTCCTTTTTGATACAATAAAATTTGTTTCTGTTGGGATTAAATAAGGAGATATAAAAGAAACTTCTAGTTTTTTATTTTCATCAAAAAAATAACATGTTTGAATATTTTGCAAAGATTCCAGTCCCACAATAGTACAAGTCACCCCTGCATTATTTTTTGCATTATTCTTCCATTTAAAACTTTTATATGCAAAAAAAAGATTTACTTGTAAATCAAATATAGGCTTCCACAATAATTCAACCTGCTCTCCTTGGCATATTGAATTCGTTGCCACAAAAGCACATTTAGAACGCTTCTTACTTATATAATGTGCACCTAAATAGACCCAACAAGCTATATAATCTAAGTTCTTCCATCCCTTCACTTTTGCGAAGACATAATTCATATCCTCTTTCTGTTTTATATCTTGCAACGAGCTTCCGACATACGGAGGATTACCAAAAACAAAAACTTCCTCTTCCGGTTTATGAGGACAAACATCATCCCAATCAATACGACAAGCATTTCCACACACAATTTGTGTAATATTATGCAAGGGTAACGCACGCGTATTTACTCCAAAATTATCATGGAATTTTCGATTCATCTGATGTTCCGCAAGCCACAATGAGAGCATAGCTACTTCATGAGGAAAGTCCAATAACTCTATTCCATAAAATTGCTTTAAAGTAATGCAAGAACTATCTATAAAATTTAGTTCCTTATTCTGTTTGCACTGGTGGATCACTCTTAAAATATCCATTTCAAGCAATCGCAAAGACTTATACGTGATAATTAGGAAATTACCACTACCACAAGCTGGGTCGAAAAACTTCATCTTCGATATACGCAATAAAAGTTGTCGACAACGTTTCTCTATCGGAATGCAAGCCTTATAATATTCATTATAATTCAATCCCCCTAAATCTAATTGTTGCTGGAGTTGCTTCTGCTGATCTTCCAGCTTTTTATATTCTTCACGTAACTCATCCAAAAATAGTGGATTAATTACTTTCATGATATTGGGTACACTGGTATAGTGCATTCCCTGATTGGCACGTACTTCCGGATTGACCACAGATTGAATCATAGAACCAAAAATATCTGGATTGATATTCTTCCAATCCAACTCACCGCACTCTATGATAATTTTACGAGCCTTAGCTCCCATCCTCGGAATCTGAATATGCTTGGCAAAAAGTCCTCCGTTTACATACGGGAAGTGCTTAATAATAGAAAGAGCATCCTCATTTCTCATCTTACAATCCATGACATTAAACGCGGCATCCAAATATTCTGACAAGTCACTTCCATCAGGTTTAGTGTACCGTTGGATAGATGCAGAAAAAAGGTTTTCTTCAAAGATACCAGTATCTTCAGCAAAGAAACAGAAAAGCAGACGGGTAATAAAAATATTCAGATCGTGCAAATCGGTGTCGCTATTAAACTCATTATACGCACGGAGCTCATCATGAAGTTTAGCCAGTTTCTCAGCAGCTTTTACATCGGCCGGACTTTCTTCTACATAATGCACACGTTCTACATCCATCAATGGATAGAAAAAAGCAAAATCACAGTAAAGCCGATTTACCTTATTCTCGTAAGTATCCTTTTCCCTCAAATCGTACGCAAGCAATGTATCTCCATCACTTACTGCTATGATTTTCGGAAATGCCTTCAGTACTTGAGAATCAACCTTCAGTCGTTCCAATTCTCCTGATAAACAAAGAGTAGATGTACTTTTATAACAAAACAAGCCCTTGATAAGCAACCCGTCAAAAGTTTTAAGAATACCTTTCCCTTCCTTATATCGAGCTATATCACGTTCTCCTTTTCCAAAAGAATATAATATGTGATAACCTATTTCTTCTGCTGGGACCGGATTATCTTTCATCATTTTCAGACGCTCTTCTACCTCTTTATATCCTAACTGCTGTTTCTTTGCCATAGCGCATATTTTCCTGTTTTTATTAATGTAAGGAATGAATGAAACAATTTTATACCTAGACTATTCTAGTACCTTTTTATGTACATTCTCTTTCCCATCACTACATTTTATACAAAGATAATAATTAATGCTACATAAAATTATTGAAAGCAATTTTTCTTTACTCTCTTAGACAAATAAGCAATCCTCTACCAAAATGTCACATCCCCCACTCCCTCTCCCAAACCACATTATTTCCTCGCCCCGCCGCCCATCCGCTCAAAATCCGCAAGCAGAACCGCTTATCAAATACCAAAAAGAAACACAATCACACAAACGCCACACCAAAAGCAAGCAAAAAAGCAATTCCAAGACCTCCACTCACAAAAACCAAAAGCAAATCCCTCAAAAAGACATTCCAAAACAACCCATCAAGTCCCACCAACTAGAAAACACCCCCACCCAGACAGCCATCCAAATCCATCCAGAATCCGCAAAACCCCTCTAAAAACCCATACACCCCAAAACGCAAGGACGTTTTCCCCCAAACGCAAGTGCGTTTCACTCCAAACGCCGAAGAGTTTGCTTCCAAACGCAAGGACGTTTCACCTAAAACGCAAGTACGTTTGACTACAAACGCAGGCCCGTTTTTCCGCCCCAAAATCTCCCGATAATTCCCCATCCTACCTCTCCAAACGCCCCAAAATCCCTAAAAACAAGAAGAACCCGCCTCCAGATTCCCCCAAGCCTCTCCATTTCGCACCCCAGCCACCCCCTCCAGAAGCCTTCTGAAAGGGGTTCCCTCTCTAATCCCTCTAGGAAATCCCCACAAAAACAGAATCAGAAAGCCACCCAAATCCCGACACAAGCAGCAAAAAGAAACCAAACTGCACAAATCGAAATCAACCCAGAAATCTGCTACAAGGCCCCGGATTCCTCCGGAGCAAGCCTTCGTTTTTTCCACTCCCCATCCTACAAAATGCACGAAAAAGTTTGCTCGTTCCATAAAAAGTAGCGTCCTTTGTAAGGATAAATTCACAAAACTATGGCAGACAATTACATTGAACGACAATATGAAGCGTATCAGGCACGGAAAGCGGCCTGGGAAAAGGAACGGAAGTACAAGAAGAAAAAGCCGACAGCTCCGGCAGAAACGCCTCACCGGCCGGGAGGTTTCCTGAAAAATCAGGTGAAGAAGGTGGCGGCCGTACACGACCTGTCGGGGGTGGGCCACGTATCGCTGATGGCGGTCATCCCGGTGCTCTCGTCCATGGGATTCCAGGTGTGTCCGCTGCCCACGGCGGTGCTGTCCACGCACACGCAGTACCCTTCCTACTCTTTCCTCGACCTGACGGAGGAGATGAAGCACATCATCGCGCACTGGGAGAAGATGAACGTACACTTCGACACGTTCTACACGGGCTACCTGGGCTCGCCGCAGCAGGCGCAGATTGTGGAGGAGTTCATCCAGAAGTTCCGCGGCGAGAACGACATGGTGGTGGTCGACCCGGTGCTGGGCGACAACGGGCATCTCTACAAAGGCATCACCGAGGAGATGGTGACGGAGATGCGGAAGCTGATCCGGCTGGCGGATGTCATCACACCGAACCTGACGGAGCTGTACTACTTGCTGGACATGCCGTTCCGGGAGGAGCTGACGGATGCGGAACTGAAGCAGGCGCTGAAGACGCTGTCGGACCAAGGACCGGCCATCGTGATTGCCACGAGCGTGCCGGTGAGCGGTGACCCGCGCTCGACGTCGGTCTATGCGTACAACCGCTTCGGCGACCGTTACTGGAAGGTGACTTGCCCGTATCTGCCGGCGCACTATCCGGGCACGGGCGACACGTTCACGAGTGTCATCACGGGCTCGCTGATGCAGGGCGACAGTCTGCCGATTGCGCTCGACCGGGCCACGCAGTTCATCTTGCAGGGCATCCGGGCCACGTTCGGCTATGAATACGACAACCTGGAGGGGATTATGCTGGAGAAGGTACTCCACAACCTCGACATGCCGATTCAAATCAGCAGCTACGAGCTGGTGGAGTGACGCGAAAGAAATTAATATAGCACCTGGCTCACGGGGAGTTCCACCTCGCCGAAGGGGATCAGGGCGTTGAACAAACGGATGTGCCGGTAGCTTCCGAGGGAGGCGGCCGGGATGTCCGTTTCTTTTATCTGTCCGGTGTCGAGGAGGTGGCGGCGCTGGGTCCCTTCCAGCAGGGGACGTGCGGGGGTGTGCCACTCGCATCCGTCCCAGAGGGCGATGTTGGCGATGGAGGTGTCGGTGAGGAGTCCGTGGCGGACGATGAGCACGTCGTCGGCCTGGCCGCGGAGGGCGAAGGCTTCGTCGAGCACGCGGCGGTCGGCCCGTTTGTAGCGGTAGTCGAGGTCGTCGCGCACCACGAGTTGCAGACGGTGTACGGGGCGGACGCGGTAGGGAAAGTATTCCACGCGGACCACGTCGCGGGCGTAGGTCAGGCGGCAGCGGGTGCGTTCCGTGTAGGCTTCCGGACGGAGAAAATCCGTCACGTGGAGGTCGGGCACAGGGCCGAAGAAGGCGCGGCGGGTGTCGTTCAGGCGGCGGTCGTGCAGCGGGGCATGCCACACCTTGCCATCTTCAATGCGGAGGGTTTCAATAAAGAGGCACATAGACTTTCTGTTTCATTTCTTCGTATTCGTTTCGGGCTTCGCTGCGGAAGGTAATGCCTCCCCCGCTCTTGAACTGCTTCGTGCCGTCGGACTGCTGTTCCAGGAAGCGGATGAGCACGGCGCTGTCCAAGTCACGTCCGTCAAAGTAGCCGGTCACGCCGGTGTAGAAACCGCGGTCGTGGGACTCGGCCTCGCGGATAATCTGCACGGTGCGGGGCTTCGGGGCGCCGGTGATGGACCCTGCGGGCAGGAGGCTGAAAAAGAGGTCGCCCAGCCGTGAGGGATAGTCTTCGGGCAGGCGGCCGCGGATTTCGGAACTCATCTGGAGCAGGGGGCCGCGATGAGTGTGCAGCTCGTCGAGGTAGCGGTAGCGGGTCACGGTCACTTCGGTGGCGAAGCGGCTCAGGTCGTTGCGAATGAGGTCGGTGATGGTGGCGTGCTCGGCGGCTTCCTTCGGGTCGGCCAGCAGGCGTTCGCGGGCGGCGGGCAGCGTGGCATCCATCGTGCCTTTCATGGGATGAGAATAGATGAAGCCGTCGGCTATCCGCACGAAGGTTTCGGGCGAGAAGACCACGAAGCGGCGGTGCAGCCAGAGCTTGTAGGGGGCGCGGGCGTGGTCGAACACCTGCCGCAGGGTGAGGTCGGTGTCGACGGGGGTGGCGCAGGTGTAGTTCACCAGGAAGGAGTTGCCGCCGTGCAGGTGACGGTGTACGAGGTCGAACCCGCGGCGGTAAGTCGCAAACGACATCGGGCGGGACTCCCAGCGGAAAGTCGCGGGATACGGGGTGCGGCGGTCCTCCTCCGGCACGTTCGTAGCGCCCGGAAAGGCGAACAGCAGTTCCGAGGGCGGCAGGCGGTGGGGTTCTTCCACCAGGCATTGCTCGCCGGCGTAATCTATCAGGAAAAAGAACGGACGGCCTTCGCCTCCGAAGCGGTTCATGCGGGCGGTGGCTTCCTCGCGTCCGCAGAAAGAGAGGGTATCAGTCATTTCGTTTGGTTTTGAAGGAACAGAGATAAAGGGTCACTCCCACGGCCACGGCGAGCATCATCGCCTTGAGCCAGAGGGCATCGAACACCAGGAAGATGCAGTGCAGGGAGGTGAGCCACAGCAGGCTCAGGGCAATCACCTTGGCACGCAGGGGGATGGCGCGCGACTCCCGGAAATCGCGGATGTAGGGGCCCAGCAGACGGTGGTTCATCAGCCACTGGTAGGCTCTCGGCGAGCTGCGGAAAAAGAGGGCGGCCGACAGCAGCAGAAAGGGTGTGGTGGGCAGCACGGGCAGCAAGATGCCGGCAAGGCCCAGGGCCAGCGACAGGAATCCGAGGGGCAGGTAGATGTATTTCATGGCGCAAAAATACAAGCGAAACGGCACACGTACGGCAGGAGTTTAGTTAATAACCTCAAAATCGGCGGGGCATCGGGAGGGGAAACTTGGCGGAAAGGAGGAAAATCGCCATATTTGTAACCGTTACAATCTTGTTTGAATCTTGTTTAACCCCTTAACTGAAAAAATCATGAAGAAACTATTCTGGACTTTCTGTCTGCTGGTGTGGAGCCTGGTGGGCTTCGCGCAGGAAAAGACGTACCAACTTTCGAGCCACATTCTGGACATCCAGCAGGGACAGCCTGCGGCGGGTGTGAAAATCAGTCTCTCGCAACTTCAGCCCGACGGCAAGACCTGGGCACTGCTGGAAGAGAGACTGACGGACGAGAACGGACGGGTGAAGGATTTTCTGGAGGGAACGGAGGCCCACAAGGGTATCTACCGCCTGACGTATCACGTGGCGCCCTACTTCGAGCGGTTGCAGCAGCCGTCGTTCTACCCCTTCATCGAGGTGGTGTTCGAAATCAAGGACGGCAAGCACTACCACGTGCCCATCACGCTTTCGCCTTACGGATATTCTACGTACAGAGGGAATTAAGAAAGAATGGGAGCCCGGTCAGGCTCCCATTTTCCGTGTCTTGCGGGTGCAATAGCGCTTGCACTGGGCACAGATGTCATAACCCAGCATGGCCCCCAAGATGAAATCCTCTTCGGGCGTGAGGTGGTTCAGGGGGCGCGTCACCATCAGACGGATGGCGTCGATGCACTCTGCCTTGCCGAAAAAGAGATTGATGCGCTCGTCGTCCACCGGCTGAATCACAAACTGGATGCGCTGGCTTCGCAGGCGTTTCACGGCAAAATCTTCGTAGCGTTTGTTCGTGGTGTACAGCACCATCTGTCGCACGCCTTTCTTCAGCTCATAGATGTGGTTGAGAAAGACTTTCAGTTCCACGGGATGAATATCAGGGGTCATCATAGGTTACGGATTTAGAAGAGAGATTATGGGAAATTTCCTTAGGCCAGTGCGGCTTGGAGCTGTGCGGCCCATGCGCTCACACGGTCGTCGGTCCGGTCGCTTTCGTTCACGTCGTCGAGGGCCAGTCCCACGAACTTTCCGTCGGCTGCGGCCACGGAAGCGGAATAGGTGTAACCGCTGTCGTCCACGGCGCCCACGAAGGTGCAGCCGCTGTCTTTCAGGCCTTCATAGAGGAGGCCCATGGCGTCGCAGAAGGTGTCGGAATAAGATTCGGAATCGCCACAGCCGAAGAGGGCCACTATCTTGCCGGAGAGGTGGGCGCCTTGCAGCACCTTGAGTCCGTCGTACCAGTCGTCCTGCAACTCGCCGTCGCCCCAGGTGGAGGTGCCCAGAATCAGGGCCTCGTAACTTTCGGCCAGGGCCGTATCGAGCTTGGTCACTTCGTGTACGTCTGCCGGGGCAATGCCCAGCTTGTCTGCTATCAGGCGGGCCACCGACTCAGTGGTGCCGGTGGTGGAGCCATAAAAAATACCTGTTTTCTTCATATTATGCTACATGTTTGATTTGACACGGCAAAGAAACGGCTTCCGGCGCGGATTTGAAATACCTAAAAATTGGGATTTTTGCAGGGCGGTATCTGCGGGTTATTTGCTAACTTTGGGCAGAAAAACGAAAAGGCCGGCACTCCGGCGAAAGGAATAAACCATGAGAAAGAAGGAAGAAAAGAATACCATTATCGAAATCTGCCCGGTGCGGAACGTGATTGCCCGCTTCGGCAACAAATGGGCCTTGCTGGTCATTCTGATTTTAAGTGAGCACGAGGTGCTGCGTTTCAGCGAGCTGGGGAGACTGATTCCGGATGTGTCGTCGCGGGTACTGTCGGGTACGCTCCGTACGCTGGAGGCCGACGGACTGGTGAACCGGAAGGTGTATCCCGAGGTGCCCCCCAAGGTGGAGTACAGCCTGACGGAGACAGGACACTCGCTGGTGCCTTTCATCCTCCAGCTGACCGACTGGGCACAGAAGCACATGAAATCCATCGTGAAACACCGGGAGGAGTTCGAAGCTGCCGAAGAAGAGTAGCAGCTTCTTTCCTCGCGGAAGAATCACTTGCTTCCCGGCGCAGGCAGCATGCCGAGCTGCATCAGCATGCTGAAGAGGTCGGGCACGCCATGTTCGCGGACAATCTTGCCGTCTTTCAGCTCGTAGATGTTCATGGCCGTCACACGGACGGGTTTGCCGGTGGCGGGCATGCCCATGAAAGGCTGGGTCTGGGTGCCGCTCATCGTGAAACGGATCATCACCTTGTCGCCTTCTGCAATGACTTCTTCGGCTTTCCACTGTACATCGGGCATGGCGCCGCGCATCATGCGGAGCACGTCCATATAGCCTTCAAAACCGTGCAGCGGCTCCGGCGATGTGGGGGCATAGAAAATCACTTCGGGGGCGATAATGGCTTCACCTACCGAGCGGTCGCCCGTGTTGATGAAGCGGATAAACTGTTGCATGACTTGTTTGTTTTTTTCCAGGACGGATGCCTGTTCGGGAGTTACTTCATTTTTCATCATCTTACTTGTTTCTTTAAAGGGTCGGGCCGCGGAAGTTTCCGGTGCAGGAAAGGCCTGCCGGATGCGGCCTTCCGCAGCGTTTACGGTGCAAACTTAGCGTTTTCTTTCCTGACAGACAAGAGGTTACATTTCTTCCACCTAGTAACCTTTTTCTCACTTTTGCTGGATGTCAGCCGATTGTGGGAAGAAAAAAATTTTTTGTCTGCCATCCGGGATACCCTCTGCAAAAAAAGCCTAAATCTGCCGGACGTAACCGGCTCGTAATGAACATTAGTAACCAGAAAGTAACTAACTTACATTCAACTCCCTTCTTGCAGGAGACAAAAGAATCATCCACCTTTGCTGTCGAAATCATTAAAACAGTTACACTATGAAACAGATTCAGCAAATTGCAGCAGGCGCACATTTTTCCGCCGTATCCACAGGTTCATTCAGCGAGTTGAACGAATATGTATTGCCGGTAGCTCCGGGAATGGAAATCCAGGGAAAGGTGTTCATGGGACAGGCGTTGCAGACCACGGGCGCGGAAATCTCGTTCCAGTCGTTCGCCCCGGGAAAGGAGACCGGTTTCCTTCACACGCACCAGACGCACGAGGAACTGTATATCTTCGTGAGCGGGAAGGGTGAATTTCAGGTGGACGGGAAGGTATTTCCCGTGGCAGAAGGAAGCGTGGTGCGCGTGGCTCCCGAAGGCAAACGCTCGGTGCGCAACAATGGTACGGAACCGCTGGTGATGATTTGCGTGCAGTACAAGGCGAACGCGTTCACGGCGCAGGATGCCACCGACGGACAGATTCTGCAGGAGCCGGTGAAGTGGTAACCGGAACGGCTCCCGCCAGACTTCACAGGGAGGGGCTGAAAGGCCTCCCCCGAACTGCCGGATAAGTGTGCAAAATGTTCTTTGCAAGGGAAATACCGACTTTCAGGACAGAAAATCCGACTTTCTGAAAAACGGACAAACCGCATTTGTGACTTACCTTTGCACATACAAAATGAATTGCTTATGCGTACTTATCCGACACTCTCTCTTCGCTTCTGCCTGCACTTCCGGCTGATATACGGCTGCCTCTGGGCCTTGCTGCTGGGAGGATGCGACATGATAGAATATCATCCGTACGACCTGGACATTGACGGGGAGACGGACGTGAACCGCCGCCACATCGAACAAATCGAGGAGGCTACCCGGGGGAAAGACGAGATACGGTTTGCCGTAATCAGCGACACGCAGCGCTGGTACGACGAAACGGAGGATGCCGTGGAGGCACTGAACCGGCGGGGCGACCTGGACTTCGTGGTCCACACGGGCGACTTGTCCGACTTCGGCCTGAAGCTGGAGTTCGAGAAGCAGCGCGACATTCTCAACGGACTGGACGTGCCTTACGTCTGTCTGCTGGGCAACCACGACTGTCTGGCTACGGGACTCGACGTGTACCGCAAGGTATTCGGCACGGAGGATTTTGCCTTCACTGCCGGCAACGTAAGGTTTCTCTGCCTGAACACCAACGCCCTGGAGTTCGACCACTCGTCGGCTGTGCCCAACATCCAGTATATCCGCAATGAAATCGACAATGTGCCCGAGGGGGTGGAAAAGACCGTGGTGGCCATGCATGCGGGCCCCTTCTCCGAGCAGTTCAACAACAACCTGGCGGAATATTTCGAGTATTACCTGCGGCAGATGCCCGGCCTGCAGTTCTGTGTCTACGGCCACGGACATAACCTCAGTGTGGATGACTTCTTCGACGACGGCATCCTATACTACGAATGTACCTGCGCCAAGAAGCGTGCCTACCTGTTATTCACTCTTAATGCCGACGGCTATGCGTATGAAGTGGTCGATTTTTAAAGGGATACTGGTGGGAGGACTGGCCGCGATGACGCTCCTGCCCTTGCAGGCACAGAATGACTCTGTCGCCCCGACCGTCAGGGAACGGCGGTGGGACCAGCGCACGCACCTGCGCTATGAAGGATGGGAACGCCTGAAACCCACTCACCTGAAATGGCAGTACGCCGGAGGGATGGGACTCAATTCGGTAGGTATAGGCTGGGACTACGGACGCCGCTGCCAGTGGGAAACGGACTTCCTCGTGGGCTTTCTCCCGTCGAAATATGCCGAGAAGTTCCGGCTCACCTTCACCGTAAAGCAGAACTACATTCCCTGGAGCATCCGCTTCAAAGAGCACTGGATGGCAGAACCCTTCTACTGTGGACTCTACCTCACGACCATTGCGGGCGAGGAGTTCTGGAAGAAGGAGCCGGGACGCTATCCCAACAAATACTACAACTTCAGTACCAAGATGCGGCCTTACCTCTTCGTGGGGCAACGGTTCGGATTCAGTCCCCGCCACGAGCTGGTGCGCCACGTCTCCCTCTTCTACGAGCTAAGCACCTGCGAGCTGTACCTCATCAGCAAGGTGACCAACAAGAGTCTCTCGATGCGCGACATTCTCCGCCTCTCGTTCGGCGTAAAGGTGCAACTGTTCAGGGAGCACCGTTGATTGCCTGCAAAAAAAGGTAAAAAAGGCACGGCAGCTGTCCGCCGTTTCAAAGTTTTCGTTACCTTTGCCAGAAAGTAGACAAAGGGGTGCCCCAAGGATGCGTCCGGGCTGAGATTATACCCTACGAACCTGATGCGGTTAATACCGACGAAGGGATTGTTGATTCCGGCCTCTATTTCTTTTCCCTTTCGGGACCCGCCTCTTTGGTTTACGCTAACACTGAACGATTATGAAAGTACTGGTAAACAACAAAGAGACTGAACTTACACAAGGTCAGCACATTGCCGCACTGGCACAGCAACTGGAGCTTCCGGCACAGGGAGTGGCCATCGCGCTGCATAACCGCATGATTCCGCGTGCGGAATGGGAACACACCGTCCTGAAGGAGGGCGACAGTCTGGTCATCATCAAAGCCGCTTGTGGAGGATGAGGCCATGGACATGAATCATTTCAAACTGCAGTTCATCACGCATTTCACCGACACGTATTCGTATCTTGACTCGGCCCGCATGGCCCTCGAAGGGGGCTGCCGCTGGGTACAGCTGCGCATGAAGCATGCCTCCGACGAAGAGACGGAAGCCGTGGCCGTGGAGGTACAGAAACTGTGCCGCACGTACGGGGCCACCTTCCTCATCGACGACCGGGTGGAACTGGTGCGCAAGCTGAAGGCCGACGGGGTGCACCTGGGCAAGAACGACATGCCGATAGCCGAAGCGCGGAAAATCCTGGGCAAGGACTTCCTCATCGGGGGCACCGCCAACACATTCGACGACGTACGGGCCCACTATGAAGCCGGTGCCGACTACATCGGTTGCGGTCCCTTCCGCTTCACCACCACCAAAGAGAAGCTCAGCCCCATCCTCGGACTGGAGGGCTACCGTTCCATCGTACAGCAGATGAAGGCGGAAGGCATCCACCTGCCCATCGTCGCCATCGGAGGCATCACCCTGGACGACATCCCCGCCATCCTACAGACCGGTGTCACCGGCATCGCCCTGAGCGGTACCATCCTGCGGGCAGAGAATCCGGTGGAAGAAACGAGGAGAATCATCGAGGAGTTAAAAGGTAAAAATTAAAAGTTAAAAACGACTGACTTTTATTTTTTGATTCCGATGGGCTGTGCTTAACGCATTGAATTCATCTCTGAAGAAGAACAGCAGAAAAGCTCCACCTCCCCACACAGCGATTTCGCCCAAAGGGCGAAGAGCGAAGAGCAAGCCAGCGAAAAAATCCCGTCCTCAGTTTCAAGGCGAAAAGCGGAGAAGCGGAGCACGGCGAAAAGAAGCGCAGGCTGTTTGAGCGAAGCGAGTTCCTGCGCTTCCGCCGAGCGAAGCCTCGCAGCCGCCTTGAAACTGCAGACGGCGGTTTTTCTTTTTGTTACCTTTTTCTTTTTGCCGCCAAAAAGAAAAAGTAAAAGCAAGCCAAAAGAAAGCAAACCAAAAACATATATAGAACAATGAAGAAACTAATCATTGCGGGAAAAGAATTCGACTCCCGCTTGTTCCTGGGAACAGGAAAATTCAACTCCAACCAAGTCATGGAAGAAGCCATTCTCGCTTCCGGCACCCAAATGGTGACCGTCGCCATGAAACGCATCGAACTTGAGAACAAGGAAGACGACATGCTGAAACATATCATCCACCCGCATATCCAACTCCTTCCGAACACCTCCGGCGTACGTACCGCAGAAGAAGCCGTGTTCGCCGCACAGATGGCCCGCGAAGCCTTCGGCACCAACTGGCTGAAACTGGAAATCCACCCCGACCCGCGCTACCTGTTGCCCGACTCTACCGAGACCCTGAAAGCTACGGAAGAGCTCGTGAAACTCGGTTTCGTGGTATTGCCCTACTGCCAGGCCGACCCGACCCTCTGCAAGCGTCTGGAAGAAGCCGGAGCCGCTACCGTGATGCCGCTGGCTGCCCCCATCGGTACGAACAAGGGATTGCAGACCCGCGACTTCCTGCGCATCATCATCGAGCAGAGCAACGTGCCGGTGGTAGTGGATGCCGGTATCGGAGCTCCGAGCCATGCCGCTGAAGCCATGGAGATGGGCGCCGACGCCTGTCTGGTGAACACCGCCATCGCCGTTGCCGGAAACCCGGTGGAAATGGCCATCGCCTTCAAGGAAGCCGTCATCGCCGGACGCCGTGCCTACGAAGCCGGACTGGGCGTGCAGGCTGACAATCTGGTGGCTTCCGCTTCCTCTCCCCTCACTTCCTTCTTGAATGAGTAAATCCTGATTTTATCCACCGGTAGGGGGCTTTCCTCTACCCGCAAACAAACCCCGATTTATATGGAAAAAGAAAAAGACCAAAAAGCATACGCCCATGCCGAGAAAGCCTACATGCAGGGCACTTTATTCCCCTTCATCAAGGTAGGCATGCAGAAAGTGAACCTCACCCCCACGGTGACCGTAGTCGACGGAAAGAAAGTGATGACCCCCAACGACCCGGTGTACGTGTACGACACCAGCGGCCCGTTCAGCGACCCGAACATCCAGATTGACCTGAAGAAAGGACTGCCGCGCATGCGCGAGAGCTGGATTACTTCCCGCGGCGACGTGGAACAGCTGCCGTCCATCACCTCGGAATACGGCAAGATGCGTCGCGATGACCACTCGCTCGACCACCTGCGCTTTGAGCACATCGCCCTGCCCTACCGTGCCAAGGAAGGCCACTGCTGCACGCAGATGTACTACGCCAAACAGGGCATCATCACCCCGGAAATGGAGTACGTGGCCATCCGCGAGAACATGAACTGCAAGGAGCTGGGCATCGACACCTACATCACGCCGGAGTTCGTGCGCGACGAGATTGCCGCCGGACGGGCCGTGCTGCCTGCCAACATCAACCACCCGGAATCGGAACCGATGATCATCGGCCGCAACTTCCTGGTGAAAATCAATACCAACATCGGTAACTCGGCCACCACGTCGAGCATCGACGAGGAAGTGGACAAGGCCGTGTGGAGCTGCAAATGGGGCGGCGACACGCTGATGGACCTGTCGACGGGTGCCAACATCCACGAGACACGCGAATGGATTGTGCGCAACTGTCCGGTACCGGTGGGCACCGTGCCCATCTACCAGGCACTGGAGAAAGTGAATGGCAAGGTGGAAGACCTGACATGGGAAATCTACCGCGACACCCTCATCGAGCAGTGCGAGCAGGGAGTGGACTACTTCACCATCCATGCCGGTATCCGCCGCCACAACGTGCACCTGGCCGACAAGCGCCTGTGCGGCATCGTGAGCCGCGGCGGAAGCATCATGAGCAAGTGGTGCCTCATCCACGACCAGGAATCGTTCCTCTACGAGCACTTCGATGACATCTGCGACATCCTGGCACAGTATGACGTGGCCGTGTCATTGGGCGACGGGTTGCGTCCGGGCTGTATCGCCGACGCCAACGACGAGGCACAGTTTGCCGAACTCGACACGATGGGCGAGCTGGTGACCCGTGCGTGGGCGAAGAACGTGCAGGCCTTCATCGAAGGTCCGGGACACGTGCCCTTGCACAAAATCCGCGAAAACATGGAGCGTCAGATCAGCCACTGCCACAACGCGCCGTTCTACACCCTCGGCCCGCTGGTGACCGACATCGCCCCGGGTTACGACCACATCACTTCGGCCATCGGTGCCGCACAAATCGGCTGGCTGGGTACGGCCATGCTGTGCTACGTCACCCCGAAGGAACACCTGGGTCTGCCCAACCGCGAGGACGTGCGTACGGGTGTCATCACCTACAAGATTGCCGCCCATGCGGCCGACCTGGCCAAAGGTCATCCGGGCGCACAGATCCGCGACAATGCCCTGAGCAAGGCCCGCTACGAGTTCCGCTGGCGCGACCAGTTCCACCTGAGCCTCGACCCCGACCGTGCGCTGGAATACTTCAACGAGGGACGTCACACCGACGGCGAGTACTGCACCATGTGTGGTCCGAACTTCTGTGCGATGAAACTCAGCCGCGACCTGTCGCAAATTAAAAAGTAAAAGTTAAAAGTTAAAAATGAGATACTTATGGGGCATAGTGTAGTTTACGGAAAGTCCTTGAATTTCGCCTTACGCATCGTCAAAGCTTACCAATACCTGAACGACGAGAAAGGAGAGCATATCCTGTCCAAACAGCTGTTGCGAAGCGGCACGGCCATAGGAGCCATGGTATGTGAAGCCGAGTTTGCGGAAAGTGCGAACGACTTTGTCCATAAACTGCACATTGCCCTGAAAGAAGCCAACGAAACCGCTTACTGGTTGTTGCTGCTCTACAAGTCTGAATATATCGATGCTTCCTCGTATGAATCCATCGACCAGGATGCCAAGGAACTCATCAAGCTCCTGGTGTGCATCATAAAGACCAGCAAGGAAAACAACCAGAAGAAAAAGCAGGCCGATAACATTTAACCTTTACACCCTTCATCCGTCTTTAATTTGCGACGTTGAATTTTAACTTTTAATTTTTAACTATTAACTGTAGAAATGTTTAGTGACGAATTAGAAAAAATAAGCTGGGAGGAGACGACCAAGGCCATCTACTCCAAAACCGAGGCCGACGTGATACGGGCACTCGGAAAATCACGGTGCGACGTAGACGACTTCATGGCACTGATCTCGCCGGCTGCCGAAAAGTTTCTTGAACCCATGGCACGCCTCAGCAAGAAATATACCGAAGAACGGTTCGGACGTACCATCTCCATGTTTATTCCGCTCTATATCACCAACTCGTGTACCAACTCGTGCGTGTACTGCGGCTTCCACATCAGCAACCCGATGGCCCGCACCATCCTCACGCCGGAGGAAATCGAAAACGAGTACAAGGCCATCAAGAAGCTGGCTCCGTTTGAGAACCTGCTGATTGTGACGGGCGAAAACCCGGCCAAGGCGGGTGTGCCTTACCTGGCCAAAGCACTCGACCTGGCCAAACCCTATTTCTCCAACCTGAAGATTGAGGTAATGCCGCTCAAGACGGAAGAGTATGCCGAACTGGTGCACCACGGACTGAACGGGGTGATCTGTTTCCAGGAAACGTACAACAAGGCCCGCTACAACGTGTACCATCCGCGCGGCATGAAATCGAAGTTCGAATGGCGTGTCAACGGATTCGACCGAATGGGACAGGCCGGCGTACACTCCATCGGCATGGGTGTGCTCATCGGACTGGAGGACTGGCGTACGGATGTGACCATGATGGCTTACCACCTGCGCTACTTGCAGAAACATTACTGGAAGACGAAATACAGCGTGAACTTCCCGCGCATGCGTCCGGCCGAGAACGAGGGTTTCCAGCCCAACGTCATCATGAGCGACAAGGAACTGGCACAGGTGACTTTCGCCATGCGTATCTTCGACCATGACGTGGACATCTCCTACTCTACGCGTGAACCGGCAAACATCCGCGACCACATGGCTACGCTGGGTGTCACCACCATGAGTGCCGAGAGCAAGACGGAACCGGGCGGCTACTACACCTATCCGCAGGCACTGGAACAGTTCCACGTGAGCGACGAACGTACCGCCGTGGAAGTGGAGAAGGCCCTGAAGGCCGTGGGACGCGAACCGGTATGGAAGGACTGGGACGCTTCGTTCGACCACATGGCACAGACCTTTGCCCAGGCGGCTCCGGCCCGCTGAAAAGCCCTCCGGAACCCTCTTTGAAAAACGCCTTTACGCTCGTATGGAAACGTCGAAGCGTTTGGACAAAAACGCCTTTACGTTTTCCCCAAAACGCAAGGACGTTTTACTTGAAACGCCGAAGCGTTTGGATTGAAACGCAAGGACGTTTTTCTAAAACGCAAGGGCGTTTTCCGGGCATACACAGAACCCCCTTCAGAAGGCATCCGGAGGCCATTTTCCCGACTTCCGGGTGCCTTCTGTCATTTTACTCACCCTTATTCCCCTTTTCACCTTATGAAACTGACCGAAAAAGAAGCCTCACGCTACAACCGACAGATTCTGCTCGACGAAATCGGCGAGGCAGGCCAACTCCTTCTGAAACAGGCCCGCGTGCTCATCGTGGGAGTGGGCGGACTGGGTTCGCCCGTGGCCCTCTACCTGGCCGGTGCCGGAGTGGGTACCATCGGATTGATTGACGACGACATCGTGAGCGAGACCAACCTCCAGCGGCAGGTGCTCTACAGCGAGCCTGAAATCGGGCTTTCCAAGGCGGAACAGGCCAAGCTGCGCCTGCAGGCCCTCAACTCCGACATCCGTGTGGAGGCCTGGAACGAACGGCTCACCCCGCAGAACGCCGAATGTCTCATCGCCAACTACGACATCGTGGTGGACGGATGCGACAATTTCCGCACGCGCTACCTCATCAACGACACCTGTGTGCGGCTGGACAAGGTGTACGTGTACGGGGCCATCCGCGAGTTCGACGGACAGGTCTCCGTGTTCAACTACCAGGGCGGTCCCGACTACCGCACCCTCTTCCCCGACGAGGAAGGCATGCTGGCCATGCCCCATCCGTCGAAGGCCGTGCTGGGTGTCACACCGGGCGTAGTGGGCTGCGTGGAAGCCAACGAAACGATGAAGGTCATCCTGGGCAGTCCGCACGCACTGAGCGGCCGGCTCTGGCACATCGACCTGAAAAGCATGGAAAGCTACGTCATCTCGCTGGTGTAACCCCGGTAAACAGACCGCAAATCACGGTTTCCCGTGAAATCACCAACCACAGCAATACATTCAGAATCCCCTTCCGACAGGTATTCTTGCCGTGTCAGAAGGGGATTTTTACTAAAATACAAACAATTTTCATTAAAAATCGTTACTTTTGCTCACATAAAACTACTTTACATTACTTTTTGTCTTTAATTATGAGAAAGAACAACACATTTGCAACCATGAAAACCTTATTGGTTTCAGGCTATGCCCTTTTGGTTTGGGGCATGATTCCTCTGGTTCTGACCTCCACCTTCACCTCGTGCGGGAAACTGGAGGAGTTGCTCAACGGAGGAGAAGATGAAGAAGAAAACGGCGGAGATTCGGGCAACTACTATGATGTGTTCACCAACGACGGAGCCGCACCTTATTTCGAACTGGAGAGCACCAGTATCCAACTGCCGGCGGTGAGAAACGAGGAAGGCATGCAGGTGAAATACAAGACCAACATCGCCAATATGCACTACATATTGGAAAAATACAAGAAATACACGGAAGGTGAACTGCCCACGACGGACGTATATCCTTCCTTCATACTGGAATACCCGGAAGGCAATTTCTATGCCAGCGACACACCGGCTGTCTCCTATTTTACGAACTACACCGCCGAGAAGCAGACCGACAACCTGCTGATTTACGCCACCGACAATGACAGTCTGCTGGCCACCATCCCCATCGAGCAGGAAGTGGGTGCCTCTGTAAGCGTCGCCCAGACAGAAACCACCACCAACTCCATCACCCTGACACTGGAAGGACAGCACGACGCCACCTGCTATGCGGCCATCATCAGTCAGGACACCATTCCTTTGTCGGATATCCTCGACAGAATCAGGTACGGCGCTCCCCTCGCTGAAGATATCTACAGCCTACAGGACCAGCCTTCCATCACTTTCTCCGACCTGACGGAAGCCACGAAATACTACATCTACCTGCAGGGAGGTACAGACCAGAAAGCCATGTGCGGAATCAGCCAGTACACCGTCACCACTTCGATGCGCGGCATAGAAGATGCCCTCATCATGGAATACAAGCTGAGTGCCCTGAACAACCGCACCGTATATCTTCCCTTTGAAGGACACGTGAGAGGAGTCATCGACTGGGGAGACGGTACCACTGAAACCATAGGCGACCAATATGTCACTTCCGCCACTTTGTCGCACGCGTACGGCGAAGGTACCTCCTCCACGGCATCCGTGACGTTCAAGGGCACCGTGGAAGCCCTGACCACCTCCGGCTACTCGGCCCAGATAGAAGTACTCAAGGCATCTCTGCTGGGCATCACCCAATGGGGAAATCCGGAGCTCCAGAAAATCAACCTGCAGGGTGCCATCGCCCTGAATTACCTGGCTGCCGACACCAAAGGGGCCTTGGCTAACGTGACCGATTTCAACCACTGTTTCTACGGCTGCACCAGTCTGACCAGCCTGCCCGAAGGTCTGTTTGCAAAGGCCACCCGCGCCACCAACTTCAGCTATGCCTTCGGTGACTGTACGGGCCTGACCTCACTCCCGTCCGACCTGTTTGCGCAAAATGCCGAAGCGACTTTGTTCACCGGTACCTTCTATCAATGTACTTCACTGGAAACGCTTCCGGCCACACTTTTCGCAGGAGCTGTCAAGGCTGGGGCCTTCAACATGGCCTTCTATGGATGTAGCTCGCTCACCGCGCTGCCCGAAGGATTGTTCGACCAAAACGCGAACGTCAGCGAAATCAGTCAGGCATTCAGTCACTGCACCAAACTGCAACAGATTCCGGTGAGCCTGTTCGACCACATGCGTATGCTGCAGACCACCAACGAAATGTTCTTCAACTGTACCTCGCTCACGGGCGAATCCCCCTACACCGTCATCAACGGCTCAAAGGTACACCTGTATGAACGTCAGAACTACCCGAGTGAGTTCCTGAAAATAGACAACCACAGCAACACTTATGCCAACTGTACCGGGCTGTCCGATTATGGCTCCATCCCAGACGAATGGAAATAACTTGCGCCTTGCTGGCAAGCACCGTCCCCTCCTGAAACGGCAGAAATCCCTTTCAGGAGGGGATTTTTTGTCGTGCAGGAGTCACTATTCCATTTTTTCTTACCTTTGAAAAAAGAACCTTCATTTTCAAACCTTAATACGCTCATGCACACAAACCGCCTCACCGGAATCTTGCTGGTATTCCTCAGCCTTTTCTGTCTGACCAGCTGCGACGACGTGAACTTTCCGACCTTCACATTCAATGAAAACGGAGTATGCAAACCGACGTCTCTCACCCCCATCTCTTCCGCACATTTCGAGGAAGCCATGGTGGGATACGGCTGGAAACACGTCCACACCTACGAAATCAATCCCGACGGCACTTGCCAGACGCAGGATTATTACACAGACCTGATAGGGGCCGGTCCTACCCAATATTACGTGGAAAGCCACTCGTCCCTGAAAGCATACATGTACATGGATGCCTATCCTGCATTGGGGTTCCGGACTTACACCTATACTTACTCGGACGAGAACCGTCTGCTCGACGGCCAGCGCACGGTGTTCCAGCTACTTTCCGTCAGCGGCGACACGATTATGCGTTATCTCTATTCCAGATTCGAGCCATAAAAATAAGCCGCCGTAGCACCTCCATCCACCAGAAAATCAGACCCGGTGATAAAGGCCCCCCGGTTGCTCATCAACAGTTCGGCCACATTCGCCACCTCGTCGGCCGTGCCGGGACGATGCGCCGGACACTGGGCGAACATCTTCTTATAGAACTCCCCACGTACCCCGTTGAACTCGTCAAGTGCCAGTGGGGTGACGATAATTCCCGGAGAAATGGAATTCAGGCGGGCGCCCCGCTCTCCCCATCTCACTGCCTCCGCCATGACGCGCTTCACGTTGCAACGCTTGGCCAGCTGGTAGGCATGGAGCGTATCGCGGATGTGCGACGGTTGCAGCACCTCCAGACTCAGCAATTCTTCCGTCGGTGTGCAAGCCAGCTGTGCATCAATTTCGGCACCAAGGGCCGGCAAGCGGTGTCCGGACTGACTGGCTATCGTCACGCCTGCCCCTCCCGGGCGGATAACCTTTCCCACTTCTTCCAGCAATACCGCCGTACCATATTGAACATTGAAACCGTCACGGAGTACGACGATATGCTCGGCGTAGAAACCCTCCATCCGCTGGTCAGCGTGATCGACCTTTCGAAGGCCAGACCGATGCACCACCTACGCCACACGTTCAGCTTCTACGTGGTCTTCCTGAAAGACGAGAAGAACTGCGACCTGATTCGCGGCACCCACCTCGGACGCACCATCAAGGAATACACGTTCTTCTCGTACGAGGTGAACGAAGCCTTGCATCTCTCGGAACAGGAGCGCCACATCTTCATCGACTGCCTGCTGAACATTCAGGAGGAACTGCATCATGCAATCGACCGGATGAGCAAACGGCTCATCACCAACCACATCGAACTGTTGCTCAACTATTGCCTGCGCTTCTACGAACGGCAGTTCATCACCCGGCAGGATGCCCATCGCGACATCCTGACCCGTTTCGAGACCTTCCTCGACCAATATTTCACGGGCGAAAATGCCGCACTGAAAGGATTGCCCAGCGTGAAATACTGTGCCGCCGAACTCTGCCTGTCGCCCAATTATTTCGGCGACCTCATCAAGAAGGAAACGGGCAAGACCGCCTTGGAGTACATACAAGACAAAATCATCGGCATCGCCAAAGAACAGCTGCTTCTTCCCTCTGAATCCATCAGCCAGATTGCCTATCAGCTGGGCTTCCAGTACCCGCAGCATTTCACCCGTGTGTTCAAGAAGGCCACCGGAATGACTCCGAACGAATACCGGAGCAAGACGGATTACAAATAATAAATATTTCAATCCGACACAAAGAAGAACCACAGAATTCACTACATTTGCAGAAAACAAACCCGATTGCTCTATGAACCGCAGACTACTACCCGTCACGGTGTTTCTGACGCTGATGCTGACTTCCCTGCTGGCCGGGCGCCACAACTACCGCGTGACAAGAGACGAGATAACCGCCGACCTGAACCAGGCGCTGGCCCAGACCTTACTGGAAAAGAAAGACCCGATTGTGACACAGGATACGATACGGGCCTACAAACAGCTCCGGCAGACGTCGGGCGGACAGGTGCTCATCGCCGTGTCCGACGAACGTTTCTGCCGCCACCTGAAGAACCCGCGACTGAAACAGGCGGCTTTCCTCACCTTCGACGTGATGGACGGCGACTACCGGGGCAGCTCGATGGACGGACAGGCCATCTGCAGTGACACGCTGGTGGTCCGCAACGGACGGGCGGGCGAAACGCTGGCCCTGAAAGGGTACACCCGGCTGTCGGCAGCGGCCGTATTCGGCATGTCCGACCAGCGCTTGCCCGGCGGATTGATGGCGGCGGCTTTGCTCTGGGCCATCGGCTCGATGCTGTACCTGCGGAAGCGGGAAAAGGAGAACCCGATGCTGCAACCTGCCGAAGGAAGCGTACTATCGGCTGAAGGGGGCACACAATCTGCCCAGGACTTCGGGGGACTGACGTATTCGGATGCGGACGACCGTTTCTACGGCGCCGACCACACGCCTATCCGCTTCACCCCCATGCAACAGCAACTGATGCGGCTGTTCTGGCAGTCACCTTCCCACTCCATCTCGAAAGAGGAAATCTGTGCGACACTCTGGCCCAAGAAAGACGATGCCAACGATACGCTCTACACCCTTATCCGCCGGCTGAAACCCATCGTAGAGGAGCATACACGACTGAAAATCGTGGCCGACAGAGGACGAAACTATTCACTGGAAATCAACGAATTGAAAAGCTGACAGCGAATTGTCAGGCAAATGTCAGCGTCGGTTTTTGACGCCTTCGTGACGCCCTCTTACTTTTGTTCCTGAAATTTACACACAGGAACAAATGAACACACTCAAATTACTTTTCCAGCAGGAGACCGAAAATCGGCTTCTGCTGACCATCTCCCGATTTCTGGCCAGCATCTTTCTTCTTTTATTGCTGGCCCTCCCCACTCTCGCACAGGAAGTAGAACCCACCGTGGAACTAGGCGAAGTGGAAGTCAAAGCCGACCGGATTATCCACAAGACCGACGGTCTGCTACTCTACCCCTCCGAACAGCAGAAAGCTTCTTCCCGCTCAGGCTACAGTCTGCTCCAGCAACTCACCTTACCGAATATCCGTGTGGACGAGGTGGCCCACAGCATCTCGGCCATCGACCAGCGGGGAGGCGTACAGATTCGTATCAACGGCATCATTGCGGACAAGGCAGAGATGCTGTCGCTCGACCCGAAGAGCATCCGCAAGATTGACTTCATCGACAACCCCGGCGTACGTTATGGCGACGGCATTGCCTACGTCATTGACATCACTACCCGACGGGCAGACAACGGATATACTTTAGGAACCTCGCTCACCCAGGCACTGACTACCCGCGACGGCGATTACACGGTGTACGGCAAATGGAACACGGGAAAGAGTGAGCTGTCGCTGAACTACAGCTTCGGCTACCGGAATTTTAAAGGAATACGGAAGGAGGAAACCGCACACTACCACCTGAACGACGGTTCCATTTATACCATCCAGCGCAACGACCTCGCCTCGCGCAACCGGAGTCTGAACAACCAGATGAAACTGACCTACAACCTGGCCGACTCCAGCCGCTACGTGTTCCAGGCTTCACTGAGCGGCGACTTCAGCCACGTACCGGGCGATTTCAGTCAGAAACAGATTGTAGACGGAGCACAGACGTACACCGCCCTCGAACAGCAACAAAGCCAGAGCAGCAGTCCGGTGCTCGATCTCTACTACTTCCAGCAGTTCTCTCCCCGGCAGTCGCTTACCCTCAATGCCGTGGGCACATACATCGGCACCCGCTCCTCCGACAGCTACGACGAAGGTTCATCCTACCGTTACGACGTGGACGGACGCACCTACTCCCTGCTGAGCGAAGCCATCTATGAAAACCGGTTGAAGCCCTTCACCCTTTCTGCCGGCCTCAACTACAGCCAGAAATACACAAACAATGAATATACGGGCGATGTTTCTTCCGTCACCCCCATGCACCACAACCGCGTGTACCTGTTCTCCGAAATCAAGGGAACGTGGGGCAAGCTACGCTACTCGGCAGGCATCGGAGGCAGCTACCTGCACTACCGTCAGCAAGCCCATTCGTACGATTACTGGAGTTTCTGTCCGAAAGCAGCCCTGAGCTACAACTTCACCCACTCTCTGCAACTGAGTTACAATTTCCAGCTGAACGAACGCACCTCACGGGTGGCCATGATCAGCGATGCCGCCATCCGCACCAACCGCATGGAATGGACCGTAGGCAGTCCCGACCTCAAGCCCAACCGGGAAACGTCTCACACCCTCCGGCTGTCGTACAACGACTCCCGTCTGCAAGTCAATCTGCAAGGCTTCTACAAGAAATGTCCTCACCCCAACATGGCGGTGTACGAACGCACGTCCGACGACCGGTTCATCTACACCCAGCGCAACCAGAAAGAGATTGACGCCCTGCACGCCATGGCCTATGCAAGCTACTGGCTGATGCCGGAAAAACTCTCCGTCACGGCCTACGGGGGACTGTTCCGCTGCTTCAACTTCGGCCACGACTACACACACTGCTACACGTCTTACTTTGCCACGGGAGCCCTCAACGCCTATTTAGGCAATCTCTCCCTCCATGCCTACGCCGACAACGGTTCCCGCTTTCTGGAAGGGGAAACCAAAGGCTATAGCGGAGGCGACATCGCCCTGAAGGCCGCCTACAGCTACAAGGACTGGCAGTTTGCCCTTATCTGGCAACAACCCTTTCAACACAAATACAAAATGTTCGAATCGGAAGTCCTGAACCGGAACCTCCAGAAGACCACCGCCCTCTACAGTCGCGACGCCTGTAACCTCGTCAACCTGACCGTGACATGGCGACTGACCAAAGGACGCAAGTTCCGCGCTGTCAACCGCTCCATCCAGCTGAAGGATAGTGACACGGGGATTATCCGATGAAAAAAGAAATTCTCAGGTAAGTATTCCGCTTGCCTGAGAATTTTTCAATGACTTGCACGCTGCAACCACCGGTTACAGCCGTTTCCCAATAGTACGCCCAGAAATGCGCTCACAAAGATGCACCAATCATCGACAAGGCCCATCCATTGTGTGACGAACAGACAGAGACTGCACACTACGGCACTAACCACCAAGCTCCATAACAACGGTTTCATTTTCATAGGCATTTGTTTTGATTACAAGCGTAAAGATACAAAAACTTACCTAAAAAACGACTTTTTGAGAAAGAAATAATTATTTCTGACAGACTTATTTTTCTAAACCACTCCGATAAAATCAAGGAACCTTGGCGGCACGCTCGAAAGTAACCGGAATGGCATACCTCACTTTCTCCGGTTTTCCGCTTTGCCGTCCCGGTTTCCATTTCGGCATCAGCTTCACTACCCGAAGAGCCTCTTCGTCCAATGCCGGATTCAGTCCCCGCACCACCACCGGATGAATAATATTTCCTTCTTCATCTATCACAAACTGTACGATGACCCGAGGAATTACAACCGTTTCAGGCACAAGCGATTTGTCATAGTTCAGGTTCTTCCGAATAAAATCCATCAAGGCCGACATGCCCCCGGGAAACTCCGGCATCTCCTCTACCACGTCATACGCAATATCCATATCCTTTTCCTCAGCCACTTCCTGCAAAGGCTGTGACGAAGGTTCCTTGTCCGCAGCATCCCGCTCTTCCACCTTGTGACCAATCCGGAATTCCGCCGCAAAATACCAGCCGCGATAATTATCCCCGATATCCATTTCCTTCACCACACGATAGACGCCGGGCGTAAGCATACGAAGTGACGGATACAAACTGGCAGGAAAAGGATAAATCTTATTGGATGAAAGAATACGTCCTTCAAGTGTCCAAACCCTTGCTCCAGGCAAAAACAACCATTTTTCCCCTTCCTTCCGAAGCACCCAGTACGGCGACCCCATCGAGATGCTCTGTCCGCTCCGGTTCACGATTCTCACTGCCACGGATTCCGTATTTGGCGGATACACCGCTTTCTCCGTGTACATCTTGATGCCGAAAGTATCCGTGTACATCGGTTGGGTGAAATAAGTAGCCACATCCTCTTTCCCGTCGTTCACCACGATTGCCGCATAATTCAGCACCTTCTGCCGGAACTCTTTCTGCAACGCCTCCGAATTCACCATCCACGACATATACAACGTGTCATTGTCATGGAATCCCCAAGAATTCAGGTTTTCTATGACACGGTCCTTGGGATGCTTCTCCCCGTACCGGCTAATTTTGTCGAGCAGTTTCCGGTGCTGAGCCTTGGATACGAGTTCAAACTCCGCGTATGCCGTACGTGTATTCCGGCTGAATGATTTGTAAATGCGATACCTGCCGGGGCGGTTCTTGTCCGTATAGAAGTGAATGGTCTGCCGGTGTGTAGGATTATCGGGCGTAAACACCCACAACACATCGTTGATTATCGGACTGGTAGGCTGAGGTTCCCATTGCTTTAGTGCTTCATTGTAATATACCAGACTGTACCCTTCTCCACTGTCATATTCCCGGTTCGCACGACTGGTAATGAAGACCTTGACTTTGGAAGTCGCTACAGGATAATAATCATATTCTGTATGCATATAAAGCGAATCCGCAGAAAGAGGACGGCCGACAGGAATATCCCGTGCCACCGGTTCCAGCACCATCGCCACCGGTTGAGGCGGAGTGTCTGTAGAAGTTTCCGTATCCGGCTCCTCTGCTGCAAGCGTATCATCCGTTACTTCCGGACTCTGTACTGCCGGAGGAGTCTCCTTTACCAAAGCAACATCCGATTGTGCTTTTCGCTTGCCCGTGCAGCCGACACACATCACGCAGACCACCGCCACAAACAATTGAAAAAATGCATTTGTTTTCATAGGCTATCGGGATAATTAATTTGTATTCCGCACAGAAGGTTCAAACGCCACAGGAAAAACGAACTTTACGTTCCGGTTCTTCCCGGCTTGTCTGCCCGGTTTCCATTTCGGCATCAGACTGACAATGCGCAGGGCTTCTTCATCCAACACCGGATTTGTGCTTCGCAACACCACAGGGTTCGTGGCATTACCCTCCTTATCTACTACTATTTGAATGATGACACGCTCCTTCTTTTCAGCCTTGTCATGCCGCAGGTTTTTCCGGATGAACTCCATTAAAGCAGGCATACCACCGGGGAACTCCGGCATCTCCTCCACTACCTGATAAACTGTTTTCTCATCTTCCTTTGGAGCCTCCACATAATTTCCACCAGTCATTTTCGGTATCGGAGTTTTTTCAGCCCGTTTGGAATTCCCGTAATTGTCCGTCAGACGAAATTCTGCCATCATCCGGATTTTTTCTCTCGATACAAAAGACACCTCATAGAAGAAGCGGTAGCGCCCCGGTTTATTGTTATTGACATCAGGATACAGTCTAGCCACAAACCGACGCGAAGCACCAGGAGCGACACCATATGCAATATCCAATGCCACAGTATGGATAGGCAATTCATACCACTGTCCATCCTTCCCTTCGTAAGTGATGAAATAATGCTCCCCACATCTTATTTGTTGTCCGCTTCCGTTCAAGAGGATGAATGAGGCAGTGGAAGCCGTATCTGCATAAACGGTGTATTCCGGAAATAAAGATATACCGTGTGCTTCGGATACTGCGGTGGTATTGTTCCGGACGGGTTCTTCCGGACCCGAGAAACGAATGGCAGGCGAATCCATCAGCAACCTGCGGAACTCCGCACGGGCTTCTGGAGTGTTACGGATAAAGGTCACTTCAATGAAATGGGCCGTACGTCCCCACCCCACCATATTGGTCTTCAATCTTCCTCTTGGCAAAGCCTTATACCGTCTCTTCAGTTCATCCAGAAGCCCTTGAAGCTGCTTTTCGGAAAATGTACTGTCTGTCATCATTTCGATACGAAAAGCCTTGCTTCCCGACACCTCTTCCAGTATCTTCCGCGCCCGCAGCGTATCACCCCGCACCTGAAGGACCAATGTATTTCCGTCAAAATACCATCCCTCTAGAAAATACGGACAACGGGGACTCCCGATAAAATCTCCGATGCTGTTCGGATCATCACCGTAAGCCTTACTCAAGGCATCGATAACTTTCTGACCTTCAGCCCGATTAGGGACAGGTACATAAAGTACGACTTCTGAAGCTTCCGCTTTCTTTTGTTCCGCATTACTGATGCAGCCTACCATCAGCAAGAAAACGCAAGCCAGTAAATATAGTCCTTTTCTTCTCATTGTATTATCGATTTTTCCGCGAAACAATTGTCCGTTATTTATCTACCCAGAATTCGTCACTTACTGTAATTTCTTCCCTCCCGTCATGAAATGATTGAATAATCCGATATTTTCCAGATGTAATTCTATAGCAACTGACAGGATAACTAAAACAATAATAATCAGGAGCAA
>ERZ857521.1119-NODE-1119-length-34706-cov-80.329601_pt1 | contig 34706 bp, 39 predicted proteins | sample MGYA00519701_ERZ857521 | MGnify/ENA primary metagenome ERZ857521 (study PRJEB31778, sample SAMEA3449346) | human gut metagenome | biome: human gut; feature: human-associated habitat; material: faeces | place: United Kingdom | collected 2010/2012 ...
ATGGAATAACGACCAAGCATCATTTGTAGTACACATGAAAGGGCGCACTCAATGTCTATCTTTTGTTGCAAGAACTCTTCCGCGTAGAATTGCTTGTAACTTTTATCGCTTATCCACCAACGGAAGCCTGTTTCGGCATCGGTGAAATTATGATTGACATACCCGTTATCAATTAGCCATTGGATAGCTTGTAGCCAACCACGTTTCACATGTGGATAATCTCGAATGTCTATTAACTTCTGTCTATAATTAGACATAGGACAGCATAAGCAACCAATCCGTGTGCGACCCTCATCATACAACTTACAATGCTGAATGCCATTCCGGTTAATGAACTCCCACACGTCGCGTTCCGTCCAATAGATGATGGGCGACACGAGCAACTTGTCCTTGCCTCCAACGCAAGTAACCATCTGCTCCTCGTGCTCACTCCATTGGTCAAATGTTTCCTCGGCACGCTTACCCTTTATGTTTATTGATATTTCGCCACGCTTCGCCCGGCGTGCGCTTTCCTGCTTCCTCACGCCGATTAGTGTAACCTTTCCCGCTCCGGACATTTCTTTGTATTCTGCACAGCACCAACGGAATCTACGTGTCGGTAATAGATGCTTCTTCTTCGCCATGTCATAAATGCTCATCTTTGGCTTTATCAGCTCAACGTCCGGGTAATGATGCTTGACAAAGCGTATCACTTCGGGTGGGTCAACGCTTGTGAGGTTCATGTGCGTCTTGGCCTTCACACCCGCCAGCTTCACAACGTGGTATAGGCATTGGCTGTCCTTTCCTCCGCTGAATGTGTTGTAAAAACCGTTTTCGGGGTCAAGTCTTAAAGCCATCTTCTCTGCCTTGTGGATGAGGTCGATGGAATACTCTATTTTCCTTGCCAATGGCTTGCTGACATTGGCAAGCACATCTTCCAACCTAAGCTCTATGTCGCACGCACGTGTCATCTCATTGTTCCTCCTCTCCGTTGCTCCCCATGACAATCACCACACCAAGGATGCCTATCAACAATGCCATTATGATTACTGCTTTCATATCCTTCGTTTTTTGTCCAAAACCTTAATACCTCGTATTGTTCCGCCTGTTCGGTATTTGTAATACAGCGAATGGTAACTTACCCCCAACCCACTCGCCGCAGCCTTTATACTATCATAATCCCCAACAGGTGCTCCATGCAAAAATGCCCGTACTGGTGTCATACATCGCTCTCCTCGCGCTTTCTTGCCTTTGGCGGGCGACCCCAAGCCCATGCACTTTTTAACGTCCTGTATAGGTGGTATTTCTCACTATCGTTGCAGAAATCAAACGAGAATGCGTATGATTCGCAATCGAACGATGATGGGCTGGGAGGTGCAAACAAGATACGGCGGGTGTTGTCCTGTATCATCTTGCCATATGACCAGCCCTGTGTCTCAATGTCGTTGTTCATGTCTGTCGTTGTTAATTGCTTTTTCCATCCTTTTCAGCGAATTGCGTGTGATACGGATGGCATTGTACGTTTTGTTGTCCACCTGCCGTTCGTCAATGCAGGAGATTATTATCGGCAGATGGCGCAGTAGCTGTTTGACAAGGTTGTCGGGAAGCGGTATCATGGCGCGGCCTCCTTCCATACCTTCCACAAGGCCATTATGTTGGCCTCGCCGCTGTGCCGGTCAACCGCGTCTGCGTCGGCCAACCTGCGCATCGCCTCGCCCATGGGCAGCGGTGCGCCTGTGGTGTATCTCTTGCTTTCCATGCTCCATGTTCGTTTAGAATGGCACGTCCGTGTCGTCGCGCGGTGCATCGCCCGGCTCGCTGTCCGTAAACAGCGTAATCTCAGGAACGAACGTACAGAGGAACTTGCCAATGCCTAAGTTGCGCGCCTTGCAGAGGTCTATCATTGCCGTGTTGTGCGTAAACTTCAGCTCGAATGGCGGCGGATAGTGCCTGCCATACACCTCGGGGCGATAGACGAGCATCACCATGTCGGCGGCCTCGGCTATCTGCCCGCTGCTGCGCAGGCGGTCTATCGACGGCACCGGGTTTTCGCGGTCGCGGCTCAGCTGCGACAGGGCTATCACCCAGATGCCCAGCTCCTTGGCGAGGTTCTTCAGCCTGCGGGCGGCCTCGGCCATGAGCAGCTCCTTGTTGCTCTCGCCCTTCATGTTGACCGAGAGTATCTGCAAGTAGTCAACCACCGCGCCGCGTATGCCGTGGCGTATGCTCATCACCCGTATGGAGGCGATGATGTTGTCAAGGCTGTTGGTGCTCTTGTCGTCGAAGAACACGCCGCCGAGCGGCAGCTCGCCGATGCCTCGCTCCACCCTTACGAGGTCTGCGTCTGACAGTGTGCCGTAGAGTATGGCCGACGAGGATATGCCGCTTTTCATGGACACGAGCCGCGCCGACAGCTGTGTGCGTGTCATTTCGAGTGAATAAAAGGCTACCTTCGCCCCTGAGCAGGCCGCGTTGAGCGCGACGCAGAGCGCGAATGATGTCTTGCCTTGGCTCGTAGCCCCGGCCACCACCACAAGGTCACCGTCATGCAGCCCGCCGCCCCTGTCGATGAACGAGAAGCCCGTGGGCGTGCCTGGCGATGCCTTTCCCGAGCGGTTGCCGTCTATCACGGCGTTCAGCTCGACCACGGCCTCACGCAGTGTCTTTATGCCGCCGTCGTGCTGCCGGTAAAGCTCGGCAATTCTCTCTCGGGCGGAGTTCAGTACGTCGTCGAGCGGCTCGACCTCGCTGTTGGAGGCGTTGATGAACTGCTGTCCTATGAGGGCCAGCCTGCGCCGTGCCTCCAGCTCCACGAGCCGTGCCACGTATGGGGTAACGTCGGCCACGCACACTGTTGATGATGCCTCGGCCACGTCCGCCGGTGTGAGGTGCGACCCCTCTGTGGCCGCCCTCGCCGCCACGGTTATGATGTCTATGCCGCATCCACTGTCTGCCACAAGGCAGATGAGCCGGTACAGCTCGCGGCACTGCGTGTCGGTGAAGCACTCAGGCGACAGGCGGTCGCGGCTCTCGTGGAACAAGTTGCCGTAGCTCAGGAACGTGCCTATCACGGTGCGTTCGCATTGTGTGTCCTGTATCATGTCTTGTCTCCAATGTTCAGTTCGTTTAGCGTCTCGTACAGGTTGGTGTACTTGCGCCTTTCGTAATAGTTGTTTTCCAATGCCATGACGGTGTCCATCACATTGCGTTTGCCCATCTTGTCGACGAGGTTCTCAAACAGTTCCCTTGTCGGCAACACATAGTGCTCGCAGATGTACGTAGCACGTTCCGATAGAAACACCATGAATTTCCCGTATGACGTATCGTCATGCCCGTATTCGGCCTTGATTTCTACTGCCGACGCAAGCTTCTCACGTTCGGTGTTTGGCTTTTGCGGCCTGTTTGCCTTGTCATAGTTACCCTCAAGGACTTTCGGAAAATTGTTAGGCCTGAATATCCAATCGAAGTCGGCCGTCCACCCACGGTCATTGTTCCCGTTCAAGAAAAGGCTTTTTGCTGCTTTGTCTATCACATCATACACGGATTGTAGGCCGTATTCGGAACAGCGTGCCCTTACCATGGACTTTCTCTTGTCCGTAAGCCTTGATATTGTCTTTATGGCTTTACCATCCATCTTTGTGTTGAAATAATCGAAAATCCGTTGAAAGTTGGATTGTGCAGCAGATGCAGAGTCGGATTTTTCCGACACAGCTTTAGCTGCTTTCTTTTTAGCTAATACGACGTTAGGAGTATTAGATATTTCTTTACTTTCTTCTTCTTTCTTTTTATTTGGGTTACAGGTGGGTTGTTTTTTTTCGGGGTGGGTTGCCAACTGGGTTACGAGGTGGGTTACTAAGGCCTGCAACTCATTGACCGTCAGTTGCTTAAGTGGGTTGTTTGGTGGGTTGTCAAGTGGGTTGTTAGCCGTTTTGCCGTTGTACTTGTCGTAATTGACCAACGTTATGACGTTCACCCCTTGGCTGTTGTCCGTCGTAATCATCTTTTCCCGTTTCAGCTTTCCGAGAAAAGACTTGACCCATTGTTCTGAACGCCCCCATTTTCTTGCCAAGAATCTATTGGAAGCTGGATATTGTCCTCTGTTCCATGTCACTTCGTAGCACCCGATGCGCGACGTAGTCGGTGATGCCTCAAATCGTGCTGACTGTATCAAGTCAAGCCACGCTTCGCAGTCACTAAATGCCCGGGCGGCCTGCCATTTCTCGCTTGCGAAGAAACGACGGCTCAGTATGATATATCCGTCATCCATTTAGAAAAGGTCTTTAAGGCCTGCAACTCATTGACCGTCAGTTGCTTAAGTGGGTTGTTTGGTGGGTTGTCAAGTGGGTTGTTAGCCGTTTTGCCGTTGTACTTGTCGTAATTGACCAACGTTATGACGTTCACCCCTTGGCTGTTGTCCGTCGTAATCATCTTTTCCCGTTTCAGCTTTCCGAGAAAAGACTTGACCCATTGTTCTGAACGCCCCCATTTTCTTGCCAAGAATCTATTGGAAGCTGGATATTGTCCTCTGTTCCATGTCACTTCGTAGCACCCGATGCGCGACGTAGTCGGTGATGCCTCAAATCGTGCTGACTGTATCAAGTCAAGCCACGCTTCGCAGTCACTAAATGCCCGGGCGGCCTGCCATTTCTCGCTTGCGAAGAAACGACGGCTCAGTATGATATATCCGTCATCCATTTAGAAAAGGTCTTTGTCGATGGCCATTTTCGGCTCTTTTAGCCGCCTGTTGATATAGTCAACCAATTCTTCTGCCTCGCTTCTTGTTAATATATAAGAAGTGGAATTTTCCCCGTCAGAAACGTTAATCTCTATACCATCAATTAGTGGCTTATGCCTTGCCGTTAGGGTGTTGGACGGCTCATGCCTGAAAGAAAACTTAATGTCAACCATAATTTACTGATTTAAATATTCTTCAATTGTCTTCATGAATCCCTCCAAGCTCCGGCACACAACGTACAGGTAGTCGTCGTTTCCGGCCACAGCCCTCTGCCACGCCTTTTGGCTCTCTCTCTGCATACCTTTCGGGGTCTTCATCTCGATTAGCAAGGCGTGGTAGTCTGCGTTGGGAACAAGGAGGATGAGGTCTGCCACTCCAGCGAGCACACCCTCCTCCTTGAGCCTCGCCCCCGTGATGCCGTCGCGCCGCCCGCCGTTGGGCACGGCGAACAGGCGTGCGGCAAGGTGGGGATACTTCAGCCTGAACCAGCGGACGCAAGCCGTCTGAATGCGGTGCTCCTCGTCAGACGGAGGCTTGCGCACGGAGCTGTTGAACCTCTTGCGGAACTCGTCATATCTCATCTGAGCAGTTCGAGTATCTTTGTCTTGACAATACCGTCGAGCCGCATGTCCTGCAAGCCCTGACGCATGTACTCATTGGCTTTTGCGGTTGCCTCGCCGAGGTCGTTGGCGCGGATGAGCACGTAGTAACGCAGTTCCTTCTCATTGCCGTTATCGGCAGTGAACGTGTCGATGATGGTGGCCTTGAAGTAGTGCTCCTTTTCTTCGTCCTCGTTCACTATCTCCTTTACGTTCGAGCGTTTCACCGCCACCACGTCGCCATCGAGGCTGTAGTCGGCGTATGTCTCCGCTCCCATCTTCTCGGCCTCCGTGAATGTCTCACAGTCGGCGAGGTAGCGTTCGGCCACCTCTTTCTCGGTGCCGTCCTCTTGTGTGCGGACGACCTTTGTTGTTATTTCATAATACATAGTCACTGTTGCTTAAAAAGGTAAGTCATTGTAGTTGGTTCCGGCGGCATTGCCTTCCATCATCTCAACAGCCTGTTCCGCTGTCGGCTTAGGTGGCGCCGGGGTGTTGATGACAACCGGCTGGTGGTCTGCTTTTGTCCCGTACGGCTCAACCTTGTATGCCCTCAGCGTGTTGAAGTACTTGAGCTCGTTGGTGCCGGGGTCGTAAAATTCCCGTCCTTGGATGTCATAGCTCACCGTGACGGCATCCCCTAGCTTGTAGTTGTCCAGCGACTTCATCAACTCGCCGCTGAACTCAAAGCTGGGGTAGTTGTCATACTTAGGCTCGCCCGTCACCGGGTCGTATCTCTTGGCGTCGATGACAAGCAGCCTTTTGTAAAAGCTCTTGCCGGTCTTCCCCTTTATCTCCTGCACGGGCGTTATCTTGTGGACTCGCCCCGAAATTGTGTTGTTCATATGCTGTCTTTTGTTAGGAAACTCAATAAATGTCTGTCGCCGGCCCATTCGATAAAGTCATGCAAAAGGTTTGCGTTGTCCTGCTCCATGCCGGGGTATCGGTATACGGTTATCGGTTCCCGGCGTGTGAGCGGAAGCCCACGGACATCATAGCCGTGCTTGTCCTTGTTGTACCCGTCAAAGCAGAACAGGTCAAAATGGAATGTGTCCGCGCCGAACAGCTCCATGTAATACCGCCATTGGCATGAGGATATATAAGCTGAATCTGCCGGAACGCTGAACTTGGTCTTGATGTCACGCAACTCCATGCCGTCTATCATGTCGGCGCAACCCGTCACAACGGCCTCCCCAAAGTCTCGGTGCAGGCGCACTTCATGGTAGGCCCCCGGGTGCTCGTCTCTATAAGCAAGGGCCACCTTGCATTGCGGCACGTCAAGTATTACGTCATGCCCGTCGATGGAAAACCTGCGGCCGCATGGCACAGGCTCTTCGGAAGGCTTGCCGTAGTATGTGAACTTGCGTACGCCGGCGGGCACCTTGTCACACACCGGCGACCCGGTTTCCACGATGGAGTGGAAAGCCGTGCCGATGCGTGTGAACTCGTTGCCGGTGAATTCCTTGGTGATGCTGTCAATGACACTCTGCTCGCTTATCTCGTAAGCGTCATGTTCAGACTGGCACATCCATCGGCGGAAAGCCTCTATCTGTGTCACCCTGACAAGTGGCTTAGGCTGCGTCGCCTTGCTGTTGCAGCAGGAACTTCTTTGAATCATTGTCATAAGTGAACCCTTTCTTGGAAAGTTTGGCTTTCAGCTCGTTGAAGAACGGCTTCTGCAACAGGCGCGGGAGCTGTCCTGCCGCCTTGCATATGGCCTCGGCGTCCTCTTCCCGGGCTGCGGCGTCCGTCGCCTCCCTGAGCTCGGCGAGCAGCTCGTTTGCTTTCCTTTGGGCCTCGCTCTTGCTCTGTATCGCGGTCTTGACGTCTGTGATGATACCGGCCATGAATGATGTGAAGTTGGCATCGGTCGCGTCAGGTATAGCCTGTGCCCCCAGCCCGGCCACGTTCTTGCCCACGAAGTTGTCCATGGGTTCGAATGTTATTGTGCGCTGTCCGTTCACCTTGCTGATGTAGCCCACTTGGTCGGCGATTCTAAGAAGCAGGTCTTTGCTCTGCCCGGTGCAGTCGGGTGAGTGCTTTATGACATCGCCCTCCTGGGTCTCCTTGTCATGGCAGATGAATATGATATCAGAGCCGTTAGAGCGCAGGAAGTTGACAAAGCTCTTGAAGTCGTCAGCCATCTGCCCGAAACGCTTCAGTGAGTTTGTCTTCAGCTTGTGATTCTGCTCAACGGCATAGACTGACAGATAATCGTCAAGACAGGCCTTTGCCGTGTCAACGATGATTGTCTTGTAGCCTTTCATTGCCTCTCGCTCTGCGTCGATATCCTGCCACTTGTGCGCCTCCAGCGTGTCAACGCGCTGCACGGCGCGGTCAAAACCCCGGTCGGTATCTATCAGCAGGGGGTTGTCGGCCGTCGTGGCCACGCTCGTCTTTCCGCTTCCCGGCGTGCCGTACAGCACGATGATTACAGGACGTTCCGGGGTAACGTCGTTTTTCTTGATTATTGCCATAAATTTACGTTTTAAAAGTTTTAAAATGCGCGCCCCCGCTCCAATCGAATGGCAGCACCATGTTGTGCGGCGGGGGCTGTGTATCCTGTCTTCACAGACAGTTTGCGTCAGGAGAAGTGTTAATGATTTTATTAATGGTGCAACCCACCTTCACAGGCCTGTTGCACCGACACACAAAACAATCTTACTGCCTATCTTGTTTGGCTAAAGTTCCCCCGCGCCGATTCGGTCGGCGGCATCGCGCCATCTGCGGGGGATTTATGTACTCGCCGTGGTGTAGTAATGCAGTGCGTCCGTCTTCTGCGCTTACGCCAATTGTAATGGACATGGACACCATTTGCCACGGCTGTAATGTTCTCTCTTTGCCCTACTCGCGTCCTCGCCACAGGGTCATGGATTGCCGTCTCGCCTGTGGCTTCGCTTTCGTGTCTCGTCCAATATGTCAAAGAACGCAATATTTAGAGTGGAGGCCCGGGGAATCGAACCCCGGCCGGCCCGCGCGTCCAGGCTTTTTGATTTGTCGCGCGCTTCCCCGCCCCCGTTTGCGGACTGCCTTCACAGGTGCCCCGCAATGCCAAAAATGTCAATTAGAAACTAAAACCCTATGTGCACGCTTGCACACCCAAAACTAACTTTATAACAATAACCTATCGTACTATCCTTACCACTGTATGCTAAAGCCTTCGGCCATGCACAGGCCACGGTAAAGCAGCCTGTCTTCATCCCGCTCTTCTCTGGCCGCCTCCAGCGTGTCGACCACCCCGTCATACGTCGGCATCGCACGGCGCACGGCATCTTCCAGGTTGGGCAGGTTGGTCTTCTCGTTCCCGTTGCGGTCGTATATCATGATGTCCGCGCCTGTCGGGTCTATTGACACGCAAAGGAAACCATCGCCTAAGTCAAACTCGCCCTCTGCTGTCGCCATCCCGTTGATGACGTTCTCGGTCAGCGTGTCGCGCATCGCGTTCCCGGCCTTGTGTATGTCCTCGCTTATCATGGTCATGCCGATATTATCAAACCTATTACACCAGTTATTATCGCCGCCAGGCACAATGCCGGAACGTATGGGGCGTGGGCCCTCATGTGGCGCAGTTCACGCCTGTAGTCGTCTATCAGTCTTTCCATTTCAATCGCTATGCGCTTTATGTCCACACTATTCATCTATAAAACCTTTTGTTCAACTTGTTTGTAAATATGTACTCCCTGACCTCGTTCTCCTTCAGCGTGTCAGCGTTCCAATGGCAGGCACGCCATACTGTCATCTGGGAGCAGTAGCACGCCGCTATTATCTGCGGCATTACGCCTACCTTTAGTTTTATTGGTTTTCTCTTTGCCATTTCGTTTTTAATGTTTATCTTTGCACCCGTGATTATAGCACGGGGAATGTTTAACTTTCTGTGTGCAAAGATAGCCATAAATATTGGACTAACAAAATAAAAAGCCCATTATTTTAGACTATTCTCAATATTTAACAATTCGCTTTATCGAAAGATAAATTCTTTTCATAAGATGTATAAATTAAATAAGACAATTGCCACCCTTTCTCTCCACTTATTAATAAATGTGGAAGGCAGAACGGAACGAAGCCGCAGGCGGGCAAGCATGGACTCCGGCTCCCATCCGGTGCAATGCTATGTTTGTGGGTCTCCTGTCGTCGGTGGCTGGACGGAGCAGGAATTTCATTGCGTGTCCATCTTACTCAAGAGCCATTTTGTCTCGCTGCTGTCTGAGGGGGTCAGCACGGTTGGCACTGATAGAACCGATTGCTCACGAAAAGAGCCCCGTAATGTCTACCACCCATTACGGAGCCCGTTATATAAACCCTCATAGGAGGAGAGTTTAATCAAGTACAGTAACAAGTGGTAGTGTTACGAGTGCAAAGAGAGTCCTTTATTTTGGACTATACAAATAAAACGATAAAAAAAATGAATGACGTTACCAAAAGATTTATTGAAGCCTATAAGAATTTAGCCCTTACAGGCTATCGAATGGGCAAGGAAAGTAAAGTAATCGTTGACATTCCAAGCGTGGAAAGCGATATAATTCCCCTACTTTAACTTTTCACATAATTTATACGTCTATTAAGTAGAAAATTATTATCTTTGCAGAGATATGAAGTTGACGCCGAAACAAGAGAAGTTCTGCAATATTTACCTCGAATGCGGCAATGCGTCTGAGGCTTACCGCCGTGCATACTCTTGTTCAAAAATGAAGGATGTGACCGTCAACCGCATGGCTTTCGACTTAATTAACAACCGCAAGATAGCCGCAAGATTGAACGAGTTACGCGCTGGAATGGAGCAGCGTTCCAACTTCACCAAAGACAACGCGGTGAGTATCTTGCGTGACATTGCTACAGCCAACGTGACCGACGTCCTCGTTGTCAACCAAGGAAAGAACTACACCACTATCTTAGTCAAGGACTTGTCGGCGCTGCCGATGAACGTGCAGCGGGCCATTGCCTCGGTGAAGTCGAGCGAGAAAGGCTTTGAGGTTAAGCTATACAGCAAGATTGATGCAATAGAACGGCTTTCCAAGTTGCTTGGTTGGGATGAGCCGACCAAGGCGGACGTGAAGGCGGACATCAACGGCGGCCTTGTGATAAATCACGAATATACGGGAATTTCACCTGCCACATCTGAGGATGAAGTTAAGGAGCGGGAGCGGAAAGGAGGCGGGAATGGATGAACTGCAGGTCAATGGTGAATTGTTCGATGCCAATTGTGATGACAATTACCGTATATTCGTGAATCAAGGTGGCACGTCGAGCGGCAAGACCTACTGCATTATGCAGCTTCTCATCATCATTGCCATGGAAACGCCACGGCAAGTTATTACGGTTGTTGGAGAAGACCTGCCTAACTTGAAGGTCGGCGCCCTCCGCGACACGCAATCCATAATGGAAAGCTGTGAGGAGCTGAAGCGTCTATTCATGGAGAACAAGACTGACCATTACTTCAAGTGCCACAACGGCAGCTTAATCGAGTTCAAGAGTTACGACAGCCCACAGGACGCCAAGAGCGGAAAGCGCGATTATTTATTCATAAACGAGGCCAATGGTATTTCTTACGATATATATTGGCAGCTTGCTATGCGTACGAGAAAAAAGGTCTACCTTGATTACAACCCTTCGGCGCGCTTTTGGGTGCATGACAAGCTCATAGGCCGAAAGGATGTCAAGCTGATTATCAGCGACCACCGTGGGAACAAGTTCCTAACACAAGAAGAGCACGCGAAGATAGAGTCTATTGACGACAAAGAGTTATGGCGCGTCTATGCCCGTGGTCTCACAGGCAAGATTACCGGGCTTGTGTTTCCTGACTTCCGCATCGTTGACGAACTCCCACCGCTGGAGGAATGCAAGATGCGTGCTTACGGCCTCGACTTCGGATATGTGAACGATGAGAGTGCATTGGAAGAAGTGAGGTTGGCCCATGGAGAAATCTGGTCTGATGAGATAATCTACGAAACAGGGTTGACAAATCCCGAGCTGTCACGCAAATTCAAGGAAAACAATATAAGCCGACGTGCATTGATAATTGCAGACTGTGCCGAAATGAAAAGCATTGCCGAGCTTGTGAACATGGGCTGGAATGTCGTGCCGAGCGTCAAGGGTGCCGACAGCATCAACGCCGGGATAGACATTCTCCACCGCTACAAGTGGAACGTTACGCGACGCAGTGTCGGTATCATTGACAATTTAAAGAAATACAAGTGGCTTGTCAACCGCGACGGCGAGCAACTGAACAAGCCAATAGACAAATTCAATCACGGCGTGGATGCCGTCCGATACGTTGCTTTGCGCCAATTAAGGGTGAGGCATACAGGGGCAGCCAAGGCTGTAGTTATGGAGGTGTAAGCATGGATATAAACACAAAGTTTGGGTATTGGATTAAGGTTGCCCCGTTCACGGGGTTCAAGCTGGAGAAGTGCTCCCGGCCAGCCATGGTAGGGCGGCACAATGTACCAGACAACCTTAATGAATTGTCCATCGGCCAGTTGCTTGAGCTATCCACGCTGCCAGGCGAGGATGGAAGCATATACGAGATATGCCGCATAATACTTGGCATGGGGCGCAAGGAGGTGGACAAGGCACGCGCCGTTGACGTGGTGATGTTCTGTGGATGGGTACAAGGTGAGTTGGAGAAGGTCATCAAGCTGTTCGCCCGTTCAAAGGCCGCGCCGACGGAACGTGAGAAGAAGGCGGGCATCGACAAGCTGAGCTTCGGGATGTTCGGTCTGCTCGACTGGTACGCATTGCGCATGGGCATAACGAACCATGACGACGTGCTGCCCGTGCCGTGGATGCGGGTGTACAAGTGCCTTGACATGGACGAGAAGAAAACACTGTTCAACAAGAAGTTGCAGGAGGTGATAAGCGATGAGTATAGACGGAAAAATCAAAGAGGTGTGCGCAAGTGAGCTGCCGGAGTTCAGCTACGTGTTCGAGAACTGGTATGACGCGGACACAGCGTTGGACAGGATGGCGTTGCCTGCCGTTATATGCGTCCTGCCGGTCAGCGGCACGATGGAGATACACAATGGGCGCAGCCGTGATGCCGAGAACCTGTCCATTGCGTTTGTCGACAAAGTACCGCGCAATGCCAACGGGGAAGACAACGCCGCCACCTACAACCGCATGAAGGCAGCTGCGGCACGGTTTCTGCGCGCTATTGAGGGAAGCGGTTTTTTTGCGCCGGTGGGCCGTGTGTCGTACCGGGTAATATGTGAGCAGTTGTCTACGATAGTGACGGGCGTATGCCTTGAATTGCAACTGGAAGAGCTTCGGGGGGCGTGCTGATGGACAAAATATATGACATAGACAAGGCTGTGCTGCTCGCCTCGGACGAGCTTAAGCGACTTAAACAGAGGATTATTGCAAATATGCTTTCCGCCGGTGCAGTTGCGAGCGGACGCACCATAAGGAGCTTGCAAGTTGTGTCCGACGGCGACAGCGCGGCCTTGATAAGCACCCAGTCCATGCCGTTCGGCGTGCTGGAGACAGGCCGTAGGCCCGGGCGCGTGCCATACCGCTTCAGCTCGATAATATACCAATGGATGCAAGACAAGGGCATCCATGGCACAATACGCGGGAATGCCACGCAAGAGAGAGCAGACCGCAGCATGGCATACGCCATATCCCGTAGCATCTCGCAACGTGGCAGCCGCCTGTTCCGCAATGGCGGGCGGTCTGACATATACACAAACGAGATACCGTCTACCGTGGCCAAGATAACGGCAAGGATTGCGGCCATAGTGGACGTTACTGACATGATTCCACTTAACAACATAGGAGAATGACATGAGGACAATGGTTAGCAATGGCGTGACATTGCAATATCCTGATGAGATAGGATTTGCGTTCAATCCCTGTCTGTTGGTGGCCACGGGTGAGAACGTCGAGAGAATGGCTGTGGAAATAGGAGGGCGCACGGTCACTTATGACGCGCTCGGTGGGAAAGTGTACGCCGACATCCGGGCGTTCGTGCAAGAGATGTTCGACTACACGGAGTTTGATGGCATCGACTATACGGACGAGAGCACAAAGTCTCCGCTCGGCAAAAGAGTGACGGTCGAAGTGACGGCAGGAGCGGGCGAGTTCAGCTTCACCACTTTCTATATCTGGGGTGCCCTGCACTATGGGGAGACTTATAACGGCTATCGGGAACTGACATATTTCCAAGGGTTGCCATTCACCATAGGCTTCTACAACGATGGTCAGAAGGGGGCGGTGCTCTTTGCCAATGATGGCATGGCCACAAGCTTTGTCGAACTTGACGGTGAGGGTGTATATGACATCACCCTACCCAAGCCCTCTGCACAAGGCTTTTATGATGTGTACGACTTCAAGGGCACTTTGTCTCCTACCACGTTCACCGATGTGTTCGACCTGACGTTCTCCAAGCTTGCAGATGGAACTTTCACCAAGAAAGCGCGCATCAACGTAAGGCCGGTATGCTCAGATGGCGTTTATCTGCGATGGATAGACCGCACAGGGATGTCTTGTTACTACCTGTTTGAGAAAGGCAAGGCAAGCGTCAAGACAGAAGCCTCGGAGACATTCATGCGCAACAACCTGCTTGCATGGGACCAGTCTTACGGATACCAAGGCCTGGCGGGCCGTCGCATCGGCTATACAAGGGAAGACACCGTGAAGCTCTGCGCGCCGCTGGCTGATGCTGCCACATGGGAGATGCTGATGGGGCTTGTCGGCAGCCCGGTTGTCGATATGATGGCAAGCTGGGATGGCGAGGTGGCAGAATGGGTGCCTGTGTCCATCAATGCTGACACATTCACCAGGGGCGCGTCTGTACTGCAAGACTTCGAGTTTGAATTGACATTACCTGTTGTAAACTTGGCTACATTATGACAGACCAACGGCTTTATATCGATGGTGAGCTTGTTGACCTTAGTTGTGACACGAAAGTAACGCTAAGCATCAAAAGCAACCTGTTCCGAGACATAACGGACATAGTGAGCAACAACACATACACGGTGAAGTTGCCCAAGACGGTGCGCAACCAGCGCATCATAGGGCATGCAGACTTGGTGAAGAACGGTGGGTCTACATATCCGTACGCATATCACACTGCACAGTTCTTCCGTAATGGCGTACAGCTGATTAAAAACGGACGGGCGGCGGTGATGTCCATCGGTGATGACATAGAGATAAGCATACTTTGGGGGCTTTACCCTGCCCTGCAAAAGGTCATAGATGACAATGTGACGATTAACGGGCTGTCCAATGACACATATATCGAAACGGAGCAATACCACACTCCAGACAAATATGAAGTGGCCGTGCAACGTGGTTACTTCTGGCCGTTTTACAATTCGTTGCTGTTGCAAAGCGATTACGATTGGAGTTCAACTGGCGGTTCCCTGGAGGCCAACAACATAAACAAAGTTACGTTTTCCGTTGGTCTTTTCCCTGTAGCCATGCTTTGGGAGACCTGCACATTCCAGCCTGACACGGACAAGACGGACTATCGCCATGCTGTTATCCGCGTCAACGTAGGAGACACCGTAGGCATTTTAAAGGCACAAAGAGGCGACGAAGCCCCCTTGTGGGCTTTCCTTGACGAGGGAGGCAACGTTATCCGTATGTCTGGTAGCGGATTGCCCGTGAGCGGGACTCAATCGCTGGAGTTGGTACCGGGCTATGATGCCTCATACATAGTAATCAATGCCCTCTCGCTCCCAGCTCCAGATGTCAAAGTGAACAGGAGGAGTTTTGTCTACCATTACAACCCCATAGGCGTGGAATTGTGGGAAGAGCTGAACTATGACACAAAAATAAGGTTTACGCGCCCGGCGGTGACACTTCCCTGGCTTTTTGGCAAGATACGCGCTGAATTAGGCGTGGCGTTCAACTGGGATGGCGAGGCAAAGTCACTCATAGACAGTCTCGCAATACCGATATTGAGCAATGAGGCTGATGAAAAAACGTTCAAGGACAGCATTGTCGAGTTGGTGTTCCCAGCCATGACAGACTACGGACAAATGCCTGTTATAGTAAGGCGTGGGGGCATTCTTTTCGATGTAAGTAAAAAAGCCGTCACATCTCTTACGGCCAAGTCCGGTGGCACTTTCTACGTAGATGCCATCGCCAATTGGCTCAGAACGGTTTCAGACTTAGAAGAGGGGACAATTCCCGGCACTTACATTTATTGGGATTGCGTCATGACTATCAAAGTGACAGGAACCGATGGCAACAGCAACGAATACCAAATAGGAAATGACGGGCCCGCCGTCGCCTATTCTGACCAAATTTCGAGCGGATTTATAAACGTGGCTTACGCCGGGGCAGGAAAGATAGAGTTTGAGCAGGGGGATGTTGTCACTTTCGAGCTGAGAAACGGGGAAAATCCCAATATGCCTAATGGCTCCTACTCGATGGGCATAACGGCAACCCCTTACGGCGACAACGAAGTGCCCGTCGGCGGGCTGTTCCCAGTGGTGATGAACCTTCCCGACATAGAGGTCATAGAGCTCGTGAAATTCCTTTGCGCCATAACCGGCACGTTTCCCCGGCAGGTGGACAGCGCGGGCAGTGTCAACTTTGCTTCATTCGACTCTGTGTGGGATTTTTCCATGGCGATAGACTGGACGGGCAAGCTTGTGGCCAAAGACGCGGACAACAAACCACGGGAAATGGAGTACACCATGGACGGGTACGCTCAAAAGACATGGTACAAGTGGAAAGAGGACGAAACGGTAAAAGGCAATTACGACGGTTGTATCAGCATATCCAACGAACTGCTGGATGCGTCCACAGATGCCTATGAGTTCCCTTTTGCCGCTTCAGATGGGAATATAATCCCCATTGTCTCGTGGGATTCCCATAAGACTGGATATTCAGACAACGACTTCGAAGAGGTGGATTGTGAGCCGCGCATCATGCGGCTTGTTGACAACTACGGGCGTGCAGACCTGCGGTTTGACTTTGATATGCAGAAAATCATCAACTCGAAGTATAAGAACCTTGCTGCGTCCTTGCAACAGGCCAAAGTGATAAAGGAAACGATGTCGCTTTCTGATATTGAGATAATGGAGTTCGACGAGACGCGGCCCGTGTACCTTGCCCAATATGGCGCATATTTCGCCGTGATGGAGATTGAGACAGACGAAGACGGAACGTCGGAAGTAACGATGTTAGAGATTAAACAAGCAAAATAAAGGAGAACATATCATGCCACAGACAGACCAGCAGAAGATAATAGAGATACGTGTGCGTTATGACCAAGCCGTGCAGGGCATAGCGAAATATACGCAGGCCATCAATCAACTGAAGACCGAGCAACAGCAACTGAAGGACGAGCTGAAGCAGGGAACGATAAGCGAGCAGCAGTACAACACTGCCATGGCGCAAAACCGCGAACAGGTCAAGGCGTACCAAGCCGACATAAGGGCATTGAGCAGGGAATATCAGAATAACATCAAGGAGCAAAGAGAAAATGAGGGTTCGCTTGTATCATTGAGAGCCCAGTTATCCAGACTAACGGCATCATACGACCAGTTGGGGCGTGAAATGCGCAAGGGTGAGATGGGCGAAAATCTGCGCAAGCAGATAATGGAGGTGTCTCAGGAGCTGAAGGAGGCGGAAGCAGAGACCAACAGGTTCTACCGCAATGTTGGCAACTATGAAAGCGGCTTCAACGGGCTTAACATGAGCGTCCAGCAGATATTGAGGGAAATGCCTAATGCCGCAATGAGCATGAACACGTTTTTTCAAGCCATCAGCAACAACATCCCCATGCTCGTTGACGAGATAAACCGCCTGCGTGAAGCCAACAAGGCAGCCGCAGCCGAGGGGAGGGCTGGTGTCTCAATATGGAAGGCATTGTCAGGGGCATTCTTTTCATGGAATACCGCAATATCGGTGGGCGTCACATTGCTTACCGTATATGGTGGTGAAATAGTCAAATGGATAGGTAATCTGTTCAATGCAAAAAAGCAAGTAGGCATATTGGCCGACGAGGTCAATCGGTATAATTCGGCCATGGTTGAAGCTCGTAAAAGAGCAGGAGAGGAAATAGGACAACTCCGCGTCTTGTATTCCCAAGTCAGCAACGTGAACTTGTCTATGGAAGCGCGCCTTTCGGCTGTAAAAAAGTTGCAGACGGAATATCCTGCTTACTTTAAAAACCTGACAAAAGAGCAGATTCTTGCTGGTAACGCATCCGCCGCTTATCGTCAGCTTACTAATGATATCATGGCCGCCGCAAGGGCACGTGCCGCACAGGAACGCATTGATGAACTTGCTGGAAGGCAAATCCAAGAGCAGCGTGGGGCAAATGCAGATGCCAATTGGATACGTAAGAACCAACAACTTTATGAGCAAGCCATCAGATACCGGCAAGAGAACCAACGCAAATTGAATGAACAATTTGGCGACGACATGACAAGTCCTGCTGCCCGGGCTGCCACGGTAGAGATGTACAGAGAATATCGCAAGTTGTTCGGTTACATTGTTGAGGAGTATGACAAGATATCCGGGCGGTTAGAGCGACATAAGGAAAATGTCACTGATATAGAAAAACAGATGCAAGGATATACGGGATATATCAATCAAGCCGCAGATGCCATGGGCCGTCTTGAATATGATGACAAAGAAGCAGAGAAAATGGCCAAGCCGCAACTAAAACAAGAACAGACAGACGCAAACGAAAGAGCCCCGAAAGAAAACGAGGAATCCGAACGCCTGCAAGAGCTGCAAGACCAGCTCGCCGACATTGTGGCCAAGGGATATGACGAACGCAGAAAAATCGTAGCTGCAAAATATGACCGTGAGATAGCGGAGATAAAAGAGCGGCTGGCCACGGAAAACAACCTCACCGCCGAAAACCGAAAGACGATGAACGAACAGGTGGTGACGCTGGAGCAGCTGAAGAACAAGGAACTCGACAAACTGGCCGAAGAGCAGATGTTCAAGGACATCGAGAACGAGAGAACACGTATTGAACAGCAACTTGTTGCCGCTGGGGATAATTGGGAGAAACAGAAGGAAGCGCGACGGCAAATGTTGGAACAAGAGCAGGTGGAAGCCGAGGCGAGGATAATGAGCGAGGTGGAGAACGAAGAGGAGCGCAACCAACGGCTGTTTGAACTGCGCGAGGCGTTCAACCAGAAACGCTTGGCGCTGGAAAAGAAATTTTCCGAGGAGGAGACAAAGCAAAGAAAGGCAGAGGCAGCCAAGGCCCTGAAGATAGAGCAAGAGAAATACACCGCCGCCGGGCAACTTACCAATGCGGCGGCAAAGGCACTGGAGGCTTTCGGCAATGAGAGCAAGGCGTTGACGGCGTTGTCAAAGACGCTCGCGCTGGCCACCGTGGCAATCAACACAGGTAAGGCAATATCAGAAGCCATAGCTGCGAATGCTGGCAAGCCTTGGGGATTTGCCACCATAGCCACGGTTATCGCCCAAATACTCTCCGCCATGGCCTCGGCCTCTTCTATTATCAATTCGGCCAAGTTCGCCACGGGTGGTTTGGTGAGTGGCCCGGGAACCGGCACGAGCGACAGCATACCGGCAATGTTGTCAAACGGAGAAAGTGTGATGACGGCCCGTGCGACAGGTATGTTCGCTCCGTTGTTGTCAACATTAAATCAACTTGGGGGTGGCGTACCAATAACGCCGGGAGAGCCAACACCGGCCATCGGGGAGGAGTTCCTTGCAGCCGCTATAGCAAAGGGGATGGAACGTATGCCCCGCCCGGTGGTGAGCGTAGAGGAGATTAACAAGGTGAGCAAACGCGTTGAAGTAATTGAAAGGATGGGCCGCGTATGAAGAAGTACGAGATGCTGAAGGCGTCGGCCAGCGTATGCAAGGTGCTCGCAGACAACGGGATTAGCCCCACTGATTACAAGTTCGTGAGTATGGTCGAGGAGTATAACCGCATGAAACGCGAGGGGCACAAATACGCATACATTGTATTCTACCTCTCACAGCAATATGGCATCGGCGAGACTACCGTGTACCGCGTCATCAAGCGGCTCTGCGAAGACATCTGTCTATAAGCCTATGTTCCAGTATATGACGCTTAGCAGACGGCATGAGTTATTGTGACTTCTGCCGTCTGCTTTGTTTATCAATGCATCGATGTAGTCTTCTTTCATGGCCTTAACGCTTTCCTGCAATGTTCACAAATGAAATTCTTTGCCACGGGGAACATTCTTTGGCCGATATCCCCAGCAAGATACGCCGCCTCTTCACCGTATGGACTTATGCCATATGCCAGCTCGATATGCCTTGGTGAACTACCCATGAGTCTTTAGCTCATGGGTAGTTCACTTCCCTACATTTAGAACCCTTTACTTTCAATTATTGAAAGTCGTTAAACCGCTCATTCTACCAATAATCCTATTCTATTTTGTTAAATTTGCGTTGCAAAAAGACGGATATGGCAACACTGAAGATATACAACGACATACAGACGGAGCAAGACAAGAAGCTCGCGAAGTATTGGGGCGATGCAGAGGGTGTCTGCTACAAAGACATAGCTGAGTTCTGTTCAAGCATTCCAGAGGATGACAACAAAATAGACCTGCGGCTGCACTGCGATGGAGGCAGCGTGACAGAGGGCTGGGCGATATATGACGGCCTCCGTGCCACAGGCAAGGAGATAACTGCCACAATTGAGGGCAACTGCTCCAGCATGGCCACCGTGGTACTGATGGCTGCGCCAAAGGAGCGCCGCAGGGCATACAAGAATGCGCACATATGCATACATAATCCGTGGATATGCCCGTGGGGGCTTGGTGCAGCAGTTACAGCCGACGACTTGCAAAAATACGCTGACGACCTCCGGGCGGAACAAGACAGGATTAAGAACCTATACGTGGAACGCTGCGGATGCTCGGCAGACGAGATACAGGCGTTAATGGACGAAGACAAGTACATAGACACGGACAAAGCCCTAGAACTTGGCATTATCGGCGAAATATTGCCGCCAATGAGTGCATCAAGCAAAAGAACACAAATAGACAAAAGTATGGACAAAAAAGACGAGAAAGTGGAAGTCCGAGCCTCCAAGCTTGACAAGCTATTGGCTAAATTGGGCTTCAAGACCCTTGAGGATTTTGAGAAGAGCGAAATCGAGGGCATGGAATTGAACACAGTATCAGGCGACAAGATTGACATCCAGCGCGATGGCGGGGAGCCGGAAGTGGGCGACGTGGCATCGCCAAACGGCAGTCACCTAATGCCTGACGGCAAGACTATTGTCGTGGAGAACGGTGTCATCACTGCCATAGAGCAGCCCGCAGACGGCGGTGAGGGCAAGAAAGGAGACAAGGACGACGGGGCGCAAGCCGCCAAGGACACCGAGATGCAGGGGCTGCTGCAGCGTGTCAAGTCCTTGGAGAAACAGAACGAGGAGCTGACGGCGAGAGCTGAGAAAGCGGAGAAAAACGCCCGCACGGTGGAGGACTTGCAGGTGCTCAATGCCGTGAAGATGGCAGGAGGCATCGAGGTGCTCGCAAAGATAACGAGCGACTACACCCCAGCCAAACGGCAACCAAACGGCAGGCAGGCATCAGAACGCGCAGAAGGCATCACCACCGAGGCCATCTTGGCAAAATACAAGGAAATGAAAGTAAGCAACAAGAAAGGAAAGTAAGTTATGGCTAAGTATTTTCAAAACATACCTCTTGAAAAAGAAAACATTCAATCGCTGAGAGACGCGATTGTGGTAGAGCTCTTAAAGAGTGAGGATTTCCGCCGTTTCGTCACGCTTGTATATGCAAAGGCAAACGACCCGGTTGCCCTCATTGGTGAAATGGGAGCGGTAGGCAACGCCGGTGCAAGCTGCGACCCCACCTATAAGGACATTGGCATAGACAACAAGCAGAAGCGTTGGGAAATTGGCGAGTGGTCTATCCCATTGAAGATATGCTATGAAGACCTTGAGGGCACGATAGCTGAGTATTCATTGCGCACCGGCACCGAGATAGGCGACCTTACCGGCACAGAGTTCATGGCTCTCTACCTTGATTTGCTGCGCACCCAGATACAGCGCATGATGTGGCGTTTCATCTGGTTCGGGGATACTGCTGCAAAGACACAGACATCAAGCGGCCAGCTGCTTGACGGCACAGACATCACCCTGTTCACGACCTGCGACGGTTTGTGGAAACGTTTGTTCAATATCGCAACTGAGAATGAATCACAGAAAACGGCAATTATGGCTAATGAAGAAACAACATTCGCCACACAGACAACGGCAATGCGTGCCGATGGTTACGCCACCAAGCTCGTTGATACAATTCTGATGGATGCCGACAGCCGGATTAACGCCAACGGCGGCGCAATACTCATGATGAACAAGAAATTCGCCGACGCGCTGACACTTGACATCAAGCACACTTACAAGGAGATTATGCCGTGGAACACTGTGTTCAATGGATTCAGCACAGCGCAGTACAACGGTGTTACCATTGCGGCCTTTGACACTTGGGATTGGATGATTAATACCTATTTCAAGACAGCGACCGCCTGGAACGAACCATTCCGAGCCGTCTATGCAAACCCGCGCAACCTGCTTGTAGGCACACCCCAGAACGACGTTGTGTCGAACCTCGACATTTGGTTCGAGCGCAAGGAACGCCGTCAGTACATTTACGCTACAGGAAAGCTCGGTACAATGATTCCACAGGAAGACCTCGTTCACGTGGCATATTAATTATAATCACGGGGTGTGCCTTCGGGCATACCCCATTATCTAACATTCTAAATTCAAGACAATGGCTAATCTATGTGAGCATCTTATATCAGAAGACATCAACTTTGATTGCGAGGATTTGGTATATAGAGGGCTGGAATCTGACGGGCTCATAATCAACCGTTCAGACATAGACTTCTCCCAGACCACATTCAATGCAACCAACAAGAACATCATCGAGGGACTTGTGCTGAAGACAGGCAAGAAAGCCTACGAGGTGGTGCAGATGGGGAGCACTCCTTTCAGCGGTACGACGAGCGAACTGCAAGTAGGCACTTACCGCAATACCTGGAACCACAGCGTTACGATATTCGTTCCGGCCAACACCCCCGAAGTGTGCGCAGACATCATTGACCCGCTGTCTAACGGTTCGTTTGTGCTTATCCTACGCAACAAGGCGAAAGGAGCCGACGGCAGGGCGGAGTACCAAATATACGGCTATAACCAAGGTTGCACCGCAAGCGAAGGCACAAACGAGAAGTACTCGGAGGATACCGACGGTGGCTGGCTGATGACGATGACAGAGAACAACAGCCCCAAGAGCGGGATGTTCCTGTTCAAGACCGACGCAGAGGCCACAGCGGCACTATATGAGAGCTTAAAGACAGCTGCGGAATGACCTACGAAGAAGCCGTTAACATTTCAATGGAGTTGAGGACGAGGTTTGACACCCCGTTCTCAACATCCGACAAACAGCGTATAGAGCAGTTGTATGAAGCGGTGTTCCTTGAGCGCATGAAGCCTACCTCGTGTCAAAACTGCTATCACGATGCTCTTATACGCATCTATACATACCTTAAACGCGAAGGGAAGATGCGAGAGAACTGCAATTACAGGCTAAGGGCTGGCTTTATCATTCATTGCCCGAACTTCAGGCGAGGCAAGATATATACAAATTACAACCTCACGGACGAAGTGGCGGAAGAATACCTCGCCATGTTCCCGCAAAATGCGAATCTGTGCGAGCGGATTACGTCAAAGCTGGAGGGCAGGCCACAAGAAACAAAGGATGCCAACCCGACAGACAATTCAAGGCGAGCACTGAGAAGAGCCGCCAAGGCAAAGAAAAACAACGAATAAACAAGTGAAATGAACGTAAAGACTGCCAAGAAACCGAAGCCGAGGATTGACGTGGATTATTCCAGTCTGTACAATATGCAGACTTACGGCTATGACAACCTATATCCGCAGCATTTGCAACGAATAACGGCGGCGAGCGGAACGGCGGAACTGTGCATTGGCAGATATGCCAAGTTCATAGAGGGCAACGGCTTCAACGATACGGAATTGTCGGAAGTTATCGTCAACCGCATGGGCACGACACTTGACGAGCTGCTGCACGACATAGCCGGGGACATTGCGAGGTTCAGCGGCTTTGCCCTGCACGTCAACTACAACGTGCTGTGCGAGATAACGGGTATTAGCTTCATACCGTTCGAGATGTGCAGACTTGAAGAGGACGACGATGCAGGTTATGTCGGACATATCCTCGTGCATCCCGACTGGACGGGGCACAAGAAGCACAGCGGCGTGAGGCTAACGGTTTCGGAAGACAATATAAAGCGCATTAACGTATTCAATCCCGACCCGGAAGTGGTGGCGTTGCAGATTGAGGCGGCTGGCGGCATAGACAAGTACCTCGGGCAGGTGATGTGGTGCAGCATGGATGGCAAGAATATTTACCCCACCCCCATATACGACGCGGCAATCACCGAAATATCCACCGATGAAGGCCTTGGAAACATCAAGTACCGCAATGTGCGCAACAATTTCCTCGTGTCATGCATGCTTATAGCGAAGAAAGGTGCGCCAAATCCTTCTGGCGAAGACGGCAAGCATGAACGCAGCATGATAGAGGCTGACGACCTGTCAAAGTTCCAGGGCGACGAGAATGCGGGCAAAATCATGCTTGTAGAGATTGAAAACGACGAAGACGTTCCACAAGTGATAAGTTTCCCGGCGAGAAATTATGACAAGGAGTTCAGCGTGACGGACGACAGCGTGACCGAGCGCATATACGCGCAGTTCCACCAAGAGCTGTTCTACGCCATACGCATAGGCAAGCTCGGCTTCAGCGGTCAGGTGATGCAGGACGCATACGAATACTACGCCAGTGAGGTGACCAACGAGCAACGCTTCATATCAAGGGCGTTCAGCAGGTTGTTTACGTACTGGCATGACAAGGCGATGGCCTCCGCCGACTTCACGATTGAGCCGTTGCGTTACATAATGGCAGGAGGGAGGAATCAGAATGAGGAATGAGCATCTTATCACGCCGCAGGAGTTTTCCACATTGGCACGCCCAGTAAGCATACACCTTGACGATGATGAGGTAATGAAGTTCATCGACGAGTGCGAGGACGTATTCATCATTCCAGCCATAGGCTACGGCAACTTCAAGGCCGCCCTTGGCAAGAGCGCATTCGATGATACGTTTGACGTGACCTTTAATAGTACGACACTAATAGAAGGCGGCGAATACGAGGATACGGAGGAATGTGGATGCAGCGACGGCAAGAAAGTGTTGAAGTATTGCAAGGGATTGAAAGCCACGCTTGCATATTACGTCTACGCCAAGATGTTGCGCTCTGATGGTAGCATTGTAACACGTGCAGGCTATATGCGTCACAATGATGAATATGGGAATCATGTAGAAGACAGCCACAAGCAATACAGCGACGTGATGAACATTGCTGAGATATATATGGCAAATTGTCTTGAATACATGAAAAAACACAGTGTGGATAAGACAATAAAGCCACTGCAAAATTCACGTGCAAAAATTAAAGCGATTGGATAATGGCAAAGGAAATAGCAGAAATCAGAACAGGAGCCCTGCTTGTGCAGAATGCGACTCAGGTCGGGGAGAATACGGCAACAAGAGTTGGCGGTGTACTTGTTGACATTACCGACAAACTCGGCGAAATAGATGTTGCCATGTGGCCACTCACGGCCTCATTCTCCGCGTCTCCGTCGGTCATTGAGTACACAGGGCAGGCCCAGGAAACCACATTGAGCTGGACGGTCAAGCGCAAGGGCGCGAACGCAACAGTTACGAGCCTGACGGTGAAGCAGGGCAGAAACAGCATATATTCGGGCACGGCCAACCCCGGCAGCCAAAAGGTGAGCGTCAACACCAAGGGTTCTACAAAGTACGACCTCTCGGCCACGGCTGACGGGCTGACCGTCACGGGCTCGGCTGTTGTAAACATGGTATTGCCCATGTACTTCGGGTTCGCGGCGGCCACATCGGCGAGCGCGCTCAACATAACATCGCTCGGCAAGCAGTCAATAAAGACAAGCCCCGGCGGCACCTACACACTCACCAACGGCACCGAGGGCCATTACATGTGGCTGTGTGTGCCGTCGACGATGACAATAAACAAGGTGACTCTCAATGGGTTTGACGTGCCGATGGAGGCAGCGCAAAGCGGCAGCACAAGCTTAGGCGGCTACAAGTGCTACCGAAGCAGCAACGCATTGCAGGCACAAGCATTCACAATAGTCGTTTCATAATAAATTTTCTGAGACATGGCAAAAATAGATATTGCGGGAGAATTGAACGCGGCAACCACGGAGCGCATCGTTGCCGATTCCGCCCAGATTAGATTTCAGGACACGACCGTTGAGAAGGCAATGGTCACTTACGGAGACTTGGGCGAAACAGACGATGTTCCTGGCGGTAGTGGAGGTGACGACTCGGAAACCGTCACCGCGTCAATACCTACCATATTGTTGTCAGAACTTGACACCTTGACCGTCGCAGCAGTCACGGGCAGCGGTGACAGTATATACAAGGTAAGGCTTACCGAGAATGGTGTTGTGGTTGGCATCCTACAGATGTTCTCCGACAACATGACGCATGTAGCAAGCCAAGTATTCATTACGCATTATACCGAGCCAGGTACATGGTTGACGCACAATGACGATGAGGTTTACATATATTACCGAAGCTATGGGATTCAACAGACTACAGCGATACCGCAGGGCACGTGGTCGGAATGGAAGAACATTGTCATTCCGTCCGTTGCCAACCTGTTGCCGCCCTATGCAACGTCAACCAAATATGGCACGGTGAAGCTTGGCAGCGATGTCGTGCAAGCCATAGCGGCAGGGGAGCCGCAATCAGAAACAGGGCGCACATACCCAGTGCAGAAAGATGGTGACGGCAAGCTCGTGGTGAATGTACCGGGTGGTTCTGCGTCTTCATCAATGCTTGTCTTTGATGGCATTGAGGAGGGTGAGATAACCATTTTGGACAGTACTCCCATGGATTTCACGCGCGTCATTTGGTCAAGCCATAACAAGAAATTCGCCGCGAAGACATCCGATGGGCAATACTACTCCAATTGGCCGAGGAACGAGCGGTATGGTGGCGGCAAGAAAGAATATGAGGACGGAAATTTATTCGTTTGCGTTCCCAATTCGATAGCTCCCGCCGTAGGGTTCACCAATGGTGTGTATGCCAAGGTGGCCAAGGCGGCACTTGGCGGTAGCTATACTACCGTGCTTGAGAAGGTGGCGGAAGTTAACATAGCATACAGCAACGCCACCCCGTCTGCCGACGGCCTGATGAGCAAGGAAGACAAGGCGAAGGTTGACGCGGCGTTGACAGGTGACGGCGTGGCATCGGTGAAGGTTGTCACGGTGCTGCCGGAAGAGCCAGATGATAACACGGTGTACATTATAAGGGGTTAGGGCTATGGCTGACATCAAAAACTTGAAAATAGGCGGCGAAAACCCTGATGCCATCATGTTTGCAAGGCCATACCAACCCATGGCCAACCAATTTATGTATTTTGGCTCACTTGTTCCTAAAAGTACAAGTGGTTGGGGTACAGAAGCCCCTGCGGGTGAGTGGGAGATAAATGATGACTGGGGGGTTGAATTTGTCACGACACGAAAACTTCTTATCAAGAAATTTAAAATTGACACTTGGGGAATAAGACGTAAGTGGAGCTCTGCTACCAAAGCGGACTATGCTAACAACACGGTCAGGGTTACAGGCATTACTTATCTCAATGGAAACGTAATAAAAGCTAATGCCGATAATCTTGAAGAGGTTACGGGTTTTGTTCCTGCTTATGGCACTTCTTGGGGAACAGTTTGGTATCCCGGCCAAAATTCAAGCGGGAAATATGTACAGGGTCTTGTTGTAACCGGCTGTGGTATTTATACTGAAAGTTTTAACCAATATGGAGATGCTTCTTACGACTTTAACAGAGATAGTAGCTATGGCATTCGTGATAACCGAGACCATACTATTAATGATGGTGTAATTCCTCCTGGCATGGGCGTTGCCAATGCTCGCGGCATCTGCATTGGTATTTTCGGGGGAGTGCAAAATGCCACTGATTATATGGACAACTCGAATGGAGCATATCGCGTATATGACATAAGCGACCATCCGCTGACCATCGACCTCGATGTCGTAGACGCTTCCGCTGCAATAGATTACTCATCCGTTGAATCATGGGACGCCTATATCGGCGACACACAGGTATATCACAAGGATAAGACCATCGATAACTGTCTGAAAAAATACAAGTACGTCAAGGAAGTCGCCACTGATGATTTTACAGCTGTCCAAATCGTCAAGGACATCAGCTTTGGCAACAATATTATTGTACCTGTTCCCGTTGATTTTGAAAATCTTTTCGGGAACAGCGAACGTCGTGTGTCATTCAACATAAACGCGTCAAATGGCGACTTTTGGAATGCCGTGAAGCAACATGCGTCTAATATCGGAATGTATTTAGTCAATACGGATTATGATAAAATCAACGGCACATTCCAAAACAGCAATATAGATGGGGCAATAACCATCAAAGTCCTTAACGGCGGGAACATTGCCGCTGAAAGGATGTTCGAGAATACACTGCTGAGCGAAATCAACTTCACTTATGTCGATGATGAGGGCATTGAAAGCAACAACAGAGTCACGAGTTTAAACACTTTATTTAAAAGCACACCCAATCTAAAGACCATCACCACCACTTACCTCCTGCAAGGACGCGACATGTCAGGGTGCTTTGAATATAGTGGCATTGAGAAGATACCGGGTATATTCAATTATGCTTCCATGGCACTTCACCCAATGACTATTGGGGAAGTAGTTGTAATGGTAACTGACAATCTTACAGCTTATTACTGCGACGGATGCAGCAATCTGACGAAAATCGACAGGTGTAGCGAATCCAGTAACGACAGGTTTTCAGGCTACAATGTAATAACTCTCCATTCGGGCCACTACATGTTCAACTCATGCAATAAACTGCTTACCATTGACCCTGTGCTTGACATCAGGTATGTGCGCCCAAACGACGCGCAGAACATGTTCAACAATTGCACGGCGCTTGCTGACGTCAGGGTAAAGGGTCTTAATCATGGCAACTGGCACTTTGACGGCTCGACCTCTGGGGATGGTATAGTGCACGGTAATCTTATTTCGCTTGACAAAGACAGCATAGAGTATCTATTCGCCAACTTGATAGACCTTACGGCAAGAGACCCGGATTTGGTTTACGATGGCTCGAACGGCAATGCCGTTGCGGCCAACCCGGCTGTGGATTCAGCCAATCTTTATTGCCCAAGCAGTTGGCAGGCCAACATAACGTCCGAGATGATTTCCGCCGCAAATGCAAAAGGATGGCACATCTATGTTGGTGACGAGGAATTGACCGCGGGCGAAAACTGAATGTTAAACTAAAAAATTTATACAACATGGTAAAGAAAACGACATTATATAACTCAGATAACGAGAAGCTGTACCCCAGGACATCTGCGGAATGCGTAGGCTACGGGGATGGCACGGTGAAGGACGCGCTGGACAACACAGGTGTAAATGACTACCCCGTATTCAGTGCAAGCACGGCATACTTCGCAGGGGATGTGGTGAACTACAACGGAAAACTGTATCAGTTTACAAGTGACCACACAGCTGGGGTGTTTGACGAGGGGCAGGTCGAGGAGACGAGCTTGAAAGGAGAAATTCATAAAAAAGTTACCGAGTTAGAAGAAACAAATAAATTTGGTTTTCTCTTATGTCAGGCAGAACCTAATTCTGCTAGAGGAGAAATAGCGTATGAAGGAACATTTGAAACAGGACTATATACAAAAGACTATTCTTTTAATACTAAAATATCATGGATTAAAACAACCGCTGTTATTACAACAGATTCTTCATCAGATAGTTATTACATAAAGGCTAAATTTGCTTCTGTTAATGAAAGTTTTTGTAATTTAGTTGTTTTAGATGATAATGAGAACGTACTATATGGTTTTATTATAACAGGAAGAAAGGTTGTTAGATTGCCTAAAAACACAAAAATTAGAATTTCGATAGGAAAGAATGAAGCTGAACCTATTTTTCTAAATATAAAGCCATCAAATATAGATTTATTTGAATTACAAGAAAATATTAATAATTTAAAACAACAAACATCAGAAAATATAGAAAAAATACAAGAACAAGTTATTACAATAGAAGAAACAAAGACAGAATTATCTAAATCTAACAATTACGAAGAAGGAAAAGGATATATGAGTAACCCTTCTTCTTTAGAATTTGGTTCATTCGCGAAACACGGAATTTATTCTAATATTCCTGAAAATACTATAATTAGAGTAGAAGTTACATCTTCTATAGGTTCTGCGTATTATTATCATCTTACAGATGAAGAAGATAATATATTAGAAACAGTCCATTCAATTGGAAGTGTAGCAGCACCAGAAGATTTCTCTCATACTTTTAACTCTTATAATAAAGTTACAAAACTTTATATATCCATTCAAGGTCAGAAAATTGTAGTCTCAAAAATTGAAATTAAATCTTATAGTATTAAAGATACGTTATCTAATTTAGAAGCTGAAGTTGATAATTTAAAAAATAATATAGGAAATTCTTATTTATTAGGATTAAACGCAGGAATTGATGGAGATAGTACAACAACTGAGGGAGCCAGTGGATTAGGAAAATCATGGCCGTTTTATGCTAATAAAATAGTTAATTTTAAATCCATGAAAAATATAGCAATGGGGAATGCAATGTTATTGGATAGAACATCTGATACAAGTGGTACAACATATTATCCTCAGTGGGCACCAGACGTTAATGAAGAATGGGTTGATTATTGGGGACTAAGTGACCCAAATTTTGCTGGTGATACAGGTGGAACTTACGAAAGTGGTACACAAGAATTTGACCAAGCTACCGCTAATAATTGTTTATATGGACATATTGGTTATTATATATCTTTGGTTAATAAAGGAAAAGTTCCAACCCCTGATATATTTATTTTAGCCAATGCAGGTGTTAATGATACTTGGAATTTTACGCAAAATAATGATAAAATTAATACTGTACTTGGAACATTTGATGAAGCTATTGCTGGGAATTGGGGAGATATACAAAGAAATACAATATTGAAATCTATAAGATGGGGTATTCAAAAGTTAAGAAGTGAATATCCTAAATGTAAGATATTCTTCAAAACATCAGTACAACAAGCTAATAGAACTCATTATGGTTATTATTTAACATACGAGCCAATAATTAAGTTGTTGAAATATTTATCTGTTCCTATTATAGATAGTTATTCAGAGCTTGGTGTACAAAGTGATTTTGAAGAAAGTGAGGTAGCGAGTGAAAATCATTACACATCTGATGGAACACATCCTAAATCTGAAACTTATGAAATTGAAGGTAAATTTGTTGCGTCTAAATTGAAAACATTTTTCTTGTAGAATAATTCGGTAACTTTTCACAAGGCTCAATTTTAGAGAGATTAAGGAAATATCCGAGCAAAAGTAGACAACTATGACAGACGCAAGCATGAACACGGGAACGAAAGCAGTGGGATTCACACTGATGGGCAGCGAGCTTGTGGCGATGATAAGCGATGCGAAGTGGCTGCTCGTTGTGATAATGGCATGTGTCCTCGCCGACTTCAGATATGGATGGGGCGAGAGCAACAAGCGTTATGAACAGGCGCGTTCGGAGGGAGACAAGGTGGGGATGCACGCTTTCAAATGGCGTACATCAAGGGCTGTGCGCAGGACTGTGAACAAATCGGTGGATTACTTGATTTGGGTGTGCCTCGGCATGCTCATAGGATGGGCCATACTTAAGCCTTTGGGTGTAGATTACATGCTTGGGGCTATAATAGCAACAATCATAGCTGTTTGTTGCGAGGCGAAGTCCATTATCGGACACTTCATCTACCTGCATGGAATCAAGATAGAGGAAAAGACAGTGAAAGGGTTCTTCAAGGCCTTTGCCGTTGCCATCGCAAAGAAAAAGAACGCAGGCATCGGCGAGGCCCTTGAGGACGCCTTGGAAATGACAGACAAAGGAGGTGACAATGGAAATAAAAGTGAGAAGAATAGCTAAGAGGCAGGGCTATACGATTGGCCGCCTGTACGTTGACGGGCGGTACTTCTGCGACACGCTCGAGGATGCCGACCGTGGGCTTGGCTCGGGCATGCCGCTTGAGAAGATTTCCCGGCTGAAGGTGTACGGGCAGACGGCCATCCCCACGGGGCGTTACCCAGTGACGTTGGGCGTGGTGAGCCCGAGGTTCAAGGACAGGGCTTGGGCCAGGCCATACGGCGGTAAGGTGCCGCGGCTGCTGAACGTGCCCGGCTTCGATGGCGTGCTCATCCACCCGGGCAACGACGCTTCGGACACGAGCGGCTGCATATTGGTGGGCAGGAACACCGTAGTGGGCAAGGTGGCCGACAGCACGGAGACGTTCCACGCGCTGATGGGGGAGCTGCTGGCGGCCAAGGGTGACATCTGGCTGACGGTTGAGTAGGACTAAAAATCCCCTGCGCACCTACCGAGTGAGCTAAGTCAAACTTAGCCTTTCAGTAACGCAAGGGGTGTCCACTCACCGTCCGTAGAGAAAAGACTTTGCAAATATACTCAATTTAATTGGGATCTTCAATAGCAGGTGTTTTCCAAAATGGAAATAACTCGCAAACGGTGACAAAACGTCACCTGTTGGCAAAGGGGCTCTTTGACATCGTGGAACTGCTGTTAAAAAATTAATTATTGTTCGTTTGTTATACAAAAAAGTTGTATATTTGCAAACAAATTAAATTTTATGGAGCATAAAATAAAATCATTATTAAAGCAACTTGACATTTCGCAAAAAGAACTTGCTGAAAAATCAGGTATCAGTGAGGTCGGTATTAGTAAAATGATTTCTAACGGCACGGCATCAAAAGGTTCACTTGAAAAAATTGCTATAGCATTGAATGTGCCTTTTCAGAATGTTGCTGTTGAGGAACAGGTTCTTAAAGCCAAGTATGGTTCTGATAAGACACCATTGAAAATAGGCAATTTGGAATTGCCTTGTTATGTACTTGAAGATGGTACACGTGTTTTTTCTGGGCGAGGAATACAAAAGGCTTTGGGCGCAACATCATCAAGTGGTACATGGCTGTCACGTTTTGTCGAAACAAGCCCTATCCAAGAGTTTTTGGATGAAATTAAAACCGGAGAGACGACATCTTTGTACAAAATCCAACATCCTCTTAAATTTATAAGAAACAATGCAGGAGGCTCACAATCAGAAACTTACGGTTATGAAGCTACGCTATTGGTTGATTTGTGCGATGTAATAATTAAAGCCGGTGAGAGTGGCTATGATATGCCTAATCAATATATCATAAATGCCAATATTATAATAAGAGCTGTTGCCAAAACAGGTATCATTGCCCTTATTGATGAAGTCACAGGATATGACAAGGCAAAAGAACGGGCTAAGAATGCCTTGCAGCAATTCCTTAACCAATTCATTCAGGAAGAGGCAGCTAAATGGGTAAAGACTTTCAATGACCAATTCTTTGAAGATATATATAAGATGAGGAATTGGACGTGGACTAAGACATCACAACGCCCGGGAGTTATAGGACAATGGATAACAGATATTGTTTATGACAGACTTGGTCCTATAGTTCCGAAGCTTGAACAACTCAATCCTAAGAATGGACACGGCAATAGGTCTCATAAACACCATCAATTTCTAAGTAGGGAGATTGGATTACCAAAATTAAAAGAACATCTTGCAGCTGTTCATGCAATAGCTGTTATATCCAATTATAATTGGGATAAGTTTATGCTCAACTTAGACAAGGCATTTCCAAAGAAAAATAGCCAGTTGTTCTTAGATTTAGATTTTGACGAATAAAATAATAAATATAAACATGGCGGCAGTTCCACGAGAGATGGGGCTGCCGTTTTTTTTTGTTATCTCTACGTTCTAAATGATACAATTTTAACATTAAATTATATGCAAAAAATCAATGAAATTATATATCGGTATTCTAAAAGCTTGATATTCAGCATATTGATTGCGTGTTTGTTTGCAGGCTGCAAGTCCACCAAGTATGTGCCGGTGGAGACGGTGCGGGTGGACAGCGTGTTCGTAAGCGATTCGTCGGTCGTGAAAACGATAACCCATTACAAGGATTCTCTAAGGATTAAGGACTCCATCGTAATAGTTGTAGATACGGCTGGCAACGTGTTAATCAAGGAGAAGTATCACGACGAGAGGCACACCAAGGATACCGAGCGCTGCAATAATGAAACGAAAACGAAAGCGAAAGAGGCGAAATCGGCCGAAAGCGTGCAGACGCCGGTGCCTTTGGAGAGGGCACTCACATGGTGGCAGCAGACGCGGCTCAAGCTCTTCTGGCCTCTCGCCGGGTCTGTCGTAGTGCTGTCGTTTATCGTCGTGTGGCTCGTGAGACGCTTCAAGAAGAAGTAGATTGTTCGCTGGGAACAATAAAACCCCGGCACCCGGAAGTTTTGTCACCAAACTCAACTTTAGATGATTTCATACCACAAGGGCAGTGCCGGGGATAATTCCTCGCACCCTTGTGGTATTTAATTAGAATGAGTTTGGATATTGGATTACAATAGAGTATCCAGCTCCCTTATTCTGTTCCTTACCGCTTGGTCATAGTTCACGCCCGTTGTTTCCACATCGTGCCGTGCAATGCGCCTGATTCTTGCCATGGCGCAACGCGGGCAGCGTATGGAAAGCAAACGCGCGGCCTCAAACAGAAGCTCGCGCGCATATCTGTCAGTATTTCTTGTGTCCATGCCTGTATGACCTAAGTTTATTATATTTCATTTTCTGTTCTACAAAGAAGTCAATGTCGATGCTGTTTAGCTTGCAGTAAACAAGCAGGCGTTCAAGCACAAGCGACAGGTCGCCTTCCAAAGGCTTGCGCCAGTCGTAGATGTTTGAAATAAGGGCGTAACAAAACATCGGAAATGTGTAACCAATATCCCAGCCGTTACCTCTGTACCACTTGTATGCTCTGCGCGCCCTTGTGTTGACGCTGTCGAAGCCGAAGCCTTTGACTTCGGAGAAGTCGAGTATGCGTATGACGGTGTCGGCGAGTTCGCACTCCACCGTACCGTCGATATGTTCCGCGAACGCCGTCATAAACCAGTCGTCGCCGGTGCGCTCAATCGCCGTCATGCACTCCTTGAAGCGTGCGACATCGGCGTGCCTGTCCTTGCGGTCCGCTTGCACCGCCTCGGCTATCTCCGTTATGATTAACATCAGATAAGTTTCGTCTGGCAGTTCTTCGTCGTGCCAGCCGTGCGCCTTGGCGGTTGCGAAGGCTTCTTGTGCCAGTTCGTCAAAATTCATATTAGTCATTTTTTAGTCATTTT
>ERZ857521.1126-NODE-1126-length-34554-cov-4.937534_pt1 | contig 34554 bp, 25 predicted proteins | sample MGYA00519701_ERZ857521 | MGnify/ENA primary metagenome ERZ857521 (study PRJEB31778, sample SAMEA3449346) | human gut metagenome | biome: human gut; feature: human-associated habitat; material: faeces | place: United Kingdom | collected 2010/2012 ...
TGTTAAGCCTGTCGCTAGCGTTCATCCTGAGCCAGGATCAAACTCTTCGTTGTTATAAATTGTTTCTTCAATATCTTTCGCCCAGGATTCCCTTCCTCTTATTATTCGGTTCAAGCTTCCTAAAAAAATGACGGTGTTCAATTCACCTTCCTTGTGCTTGTACTTCCTTCTTCAGTTGTCTATGTAATCTTATTCAAAGAACTCTTCTTTCTTTTCGAAACGTGGCGCAAAGGTAATACTTTTTTCTTATTCCCTCCAAATTTTTCCGGAAGTTTTTTTCTTTTTTCCGAAAACCTTCGGGTTTCGCTTGGGCTTCCCAACCTCACCGGCCGTATCCGGAACCGTTCCCATTACCTCTCTGACCGCCATCTCTCTCGATTGCGGGTGCAAAAGTAGATACTTTTTACTTACCAGCCAAATGTTTTGACGACTTTTTTTGAAGTATTTTTTTATCCTCACTGAATGTCAGGAGGTTACAAGGAAAGAAAAAACGGGGGACTTATAGGGTCTCTCCGTTTAATCCCGTTTCAGCCCCTTTTATACTATCCGTAAGAGCCAGGCAAGGAAGCCCGGAAACACAGGAAGCCATCATGATTTAGCGACCTAAATCTCCTCCCCTCTTTTCCTATTTATGATTTTATTTGTAAATTTGTATCGGACATTCAAAAAGTGACAGATATGGAAAATGAGTTTTTAAAACTGATCGAAACTCGGCGCAGTTGCCGTAAATACAAACCGGAACAGATTACAGACGAAGAACTGAATGCGGTGTTGAAAGCTGGTACTTATGCCCCGACCGGGATGGGCCAACAATCGCCTTTCATCGTAGCGGTTCAAAATCCGGAGATGAAAGCAAAACTGGAACGGATGAACGCTGAAATACGTGGTGTGAGTGGTAATCCTTATTATGATGCCCCTACCTATATATTAGTATTCGCACCGACCAATTGTCCCTTTGCCATCCAAGACGGGACTTGCGTATTGGAGAATATGATGCTGGCCGCCCATGCACTGGGATTAGGAAGCTGCTGGATTAACCGGGAAATTGAGATGTTTGCCACCGAAGAAGGCAAACAAATCATGCAAGAAATGGGATTACCAGCCGGATTAGGAGGAGTCGGGGCCATCGCTTTAGGCTATCCCGCCACCACCCCTTCTGCTCCCAAACCCCGAAAAGAGGGATATGCCCGAGTCATCAAATAAGAAAAGCGTATAGAGGCTGCCAGTTTGACAGCCTCTGTTTGTATATCATCCTTCTCTCTGACAAAACAGCAAAAATGTCAGTCCAAATCCTCCCCAAAAAAGTTTGGCACACTATTGGTATAGCTAATAGCGTAAATCGAAAGACTTACAAAACAAACAATAAAACAATAACTATTAAATTAGATAAATCATGAACATTAAACCATTAGCAGACCGCGTATTAATCAAGCCGGCTGCTGCAGAAGAAAAAACGGTAAGTGGAATCATCATTCCGGATACAGCAAAAGAAAAACCTTTGAAAGGTGAAGTTGTAGCAGTAGGCAACGGAACAAAAGACGAAGAAATGATTGTAAAAGTAGGTGACAACGTATTATATGGCAAATATGCAGGTACTGAAGTTGAATTAGACAACGAAAAGTATTTGATCATGCGCCAGTCTGATGTGTTGGCAATCATTTAAACAACTAATAATAAATAAGTAACAATTAAAAATTCTATCTAAGATATAAAATTATGGCTAAAGAGATTAAATACGATATGGATGCCCGCGACCTGTTAAAGAAAGGTGTGGACGAGTTGGCAAATGCGGTTAAAGTAACCTTGGGCCCGAAAGGTCGTAACGTGATTATCGAAAAGAAATTCGGTGCTCCTCACATCACTAAAGATGGTGTAACGGTTGCAAAAGAAATTGAATTGGCTAATCCGTTTGAAAATATGGGTGCTCAGTTGGTTAAAGAAGTAGCATCTAAGACTAACGATAATGCTGGTGACGGTACAACCACAGCTACAGTATTGGCTCAGTCAATCATCGGTGTAGGTCTGAAGAACGTTACAGCAGGTGCTAACCCAATGGATCTGAAGCGTGGTATCGACAAAGCCGTTGCTAAAGTTGTAGAAAGCATCGCTGAGCAAGCTGAAGAAGTAGGTGACAAGTTCGAAAAGGTTGAACACGTTGCCAAAATTTCTGCTAATGGCGATGAAGCTATCGGCAAACTGATTGCTGAAGCTATGCAGAAGGTAAAGAAAGAAGGGGTTATCACCGTAGAAGAGGCTAAAGGTACTGAAACTACAGTTGACGTAGTTGAAGGTATGCAATTTGACCGTGGTTACATCTCTCCGTACTTCGTTACCGATACTGAGAAGATGGAATGCCAGATGGAGAATCCGTACGTATTGATTTACGACAAGAAGATTTCTGTATTGAAAGATTTGCTGCCTATCTTGGAACCGACAGTTCAAAGCGGTCGTCCTCTGTTGATCATCGCTGAGGATATCGATAGCGAAGCATTGGCTACCTTGGTTGTAAACCGTCTGCGTGGTTCGTTGAAGATCTGTGCAGTTAAGGCTCCGGGCTTCGGTGACCGTCGTAAGGCTATGTTGGAAGATATTGCTGTATTGACAGGTGGTATCGTTATCTCTGAAGAAAAGGGCATGAAGCTGGAAGGCGCTACGATGGATATGCTGGGTACGGCTGAAAAGATCGTAGTCAACAAAGACAATACGACTATCGTCAACGGTGCCGGTGACAAGGAAGCTATCCAAGCTCGTATCGGTCAAATCAAGAGCCAGATTGAAAATACAACATCTGACTATGACAAAGAGAAACTTCAGGAACGTTTGGCTAAGATGGCAGGCGGCGTAGCTGTTCTGTATGTAGGTGCTCCTTCTGAAGTAGAAATGAAAGAAAAGAAAGACCGTGTAGATGATGCTTTGCATGCAACTCGTGCAGCTATCGAAGAAGGTACTGTTCCGGGTGGTGGTGTAGCTTACATCCGTGCTATCGCTGCTTTGGAAGGCATGAAGGGTGAGAACGAAGACGAAACTACAGGTATCGAAATCGTTAAACGCGCTATCGAAGAACCGTTGCGTCAGATTGTTGCCAATGCCGGCAAAGAGGGTGCTGTTATCGTTCAGCGTGTCAAGGAAGGTACAGGTGACTTCGGTTACAATGCGCGTGCTGATCGCTTCGAGAACTTGTGCGCTGCCGGTGTTATTGACCCGGCTAAGGTTACTCGTGTAGCTTTGGAAAATGCCGCATCTATCGCAGGTATGTTCTTAACTACTGAATGTGTCATTGCAGACAAGAAAGAAGAAACTCCGGCTGCTCCGGCAATGAATCCGGGCATGGGCGGAATGGGTGGTATGATGTAATCTCTTCCCACATTATATAAATGAAGCGGTTGTTTTCTACGGAAAGCAACCGCTTTTTTTGTTTTCTACAACATCCACACAGAAGGTAACGACTCTCGCCCTCAGCGTCTGGCTATCTTACACCTTCTGACACACATTTAACCCAAATCGGTCATTAGACTTTGGGTTTAAGGAAGTGCGTCAAAATATAAAATTGCACACAAATAACACAGATGCAACAGATGACCACGGATTATATATTATTGATGTACAGTCGAATAAATCTATGGAAATCTGTTTAATCTGTGTTTATATACTATAGGCAAAAGAGAAATCAACAACCCAGCACGTGACGGAAGCGAGCAATAAACTCGGCAGCCTCGTCTATCGTGAGGCAAAGCGGCGGAAGGAGACGAATGGTGTTGGTCCCAGCAACGCCCGTAAATACCTTCTCGTCATACAACAGACGCGAACGGATTTCCTTGATCGGCTCTTCAAACTCAATGCCAATCATCAACCCGCGTCCGCGCAATTCCTTGATTCCAGGAAGTTGACGGAGCTGCTCCATCAAGTAAGCACCAACCTTTTCGGCATTAGCCACGAGATTCTCTTCTTTCATAATATCCAATACAGCGATGGCAGCTGCGCAAGCGAGATGATTTCCACCAAACGTAGTTCCCAACATGCCATACATGGGCTTAAACATCGGGCTAATCAGCACAGCCCCCATTGGGAAACCGTTTGCAATACCTTTGGCCACTGTGATAAGGTCTGGACGGATGCCGGCATATTGATGTGCAAAAAACTTTCCGCTGCGCCCATAACCGGATTGAATTTCGTCTACAATCAAGACGGCATTGTACTTCGTACAGAGCGCACGCAAATCACGCATAAACTCATCTGCAGGCAATTGTATGCCCCCCACGCCCTGGATACCTTCGATAATCACCGAAGAGACGTCACCTTTCTTCAGCTCCATTTCGAAAGCATACGGATCATTCAAAGGCAGATAAGTCACATCCAAACCTTCATTTACAGGAGCGATAATCTTGGGATTATCAGTTACGCGAGCTGCAGCCGAAGTCCGTCCATGAAACGAATGTTTACATGCCAAGACACGCTTCTTGCCGTTGTAGAACGAAGCAAGCTTCAACGCATTTTCGTTAGCTTCCGCACCTGAGTTGATAAGAAAAAGCGAATAATCATCATAACCGCACGCCTCACCGAGCTTGTCGGCCAATGTCTGTTGCAGGCTGTTGACAACCGAATTAGAATAGAACCCCAACTTGCTTATTTGCTCGTTGATAGCTTTTACATACGTTGGGTGGCTATGTCCGACAGAAATGACGGCATGACCACCGTAGAGGTCGAGGTACTCGTTCCCCTCTTTATCGTACACATGGCAACCTTTGCCCCGTACGATTTCTATGTTGAATAATGGATATACGTCGAATAGTTTCATGTTTATAATGAAGAATTATGAATAAAGAATGAAGAATTTCATGGATTCTTCACTCTTCATTTTTGGATTTAACTGTTTTTATTGACGATACAAGCAAAGCGATGAGTTCATCACAATCGCTTTCCATGCTCTGAAAAGCTTCTTCTGAGATATAAAGCAGAATCTGCCAATAAGTTTAACCAATAATCTGTCTCATTTGCCTCTTTTACTGCAATGCTTAATTTATGAACAAAGTCTAACGAGCTTTGGGCAAATTCGGATTCCCGAATCAACGCTCCAATAGCCGTACCCGAACGAAGAATCTGCTTGCATAAAATATATTCTTGCTTTTCCTTTTGCAGGAATTGAGCCAATTTGATAATGCGAAGCGCGAAAGCATAGCTTTTGGCATGCAATAACGAATCGCTCCTTTTGAACCTCCGATTCTTCATTCTTAATTCTTCATTCTTAATTAAAAAGCGGACGGCTTGAGATGTAATCCCACCGTTTCCTCCAATCCAAACAGAAGGTTCATGTTATGGAGCGCTTGCCCGCTGGCACCTTTCAACAGATTATCAATCATTGACACAATCAACAATTTGTCTTCATACTTTTGCAAGTAAATAAGACACTTGTTGGTATTGACCACTTGCTTCAAATCCGGATTCTTATCAACGACGAACGTAAACGAATGGTCGCTATAATATTCTTCATAAATGCGACGGATTTCGCTCAACTCAATTTTGCAATCCAGATATGTGGTTGCAAAAATACCGCGCGAGAAGTTGCCGCGCACCGGAATGAAGTTAATCTGGCTATTGAAGCTATTCTGCAACTGCACCAAGCTCTGGTTAATTTCAGCCAAATGTTGGTGCGTGAACGGTTTATAGATAGAGATATTGTCATTCCGCCAACTAAAGTGCGACGTAGCTGATGGCTTCACGCCCGCGCCAGTCGAACCTGTAATGGCGTTCACGTGCAAATCCGAGTTCAACATCAAATGTTTGGCCAGCGGAAGCACACCCAACTGGATACATGTTGCAAAGCACCCCGGATTGGCAATGTGGTTCGCTTCGCAAATAGCCCGGCGGTTCAATTCCGGCAAGCCATATACGAAATCATGCTCTTCACTCTTGATACGGTAATCCATCGAAAGATCAATAATCTTCACGTGTTCCGGGACCGTATGCGATTCCATGAATTTCCGGGTATCGCCATGCGCCGTACAGAAGAAAAGGCAATCGATTTCATCCAACGGAAGCTCGGCCGTAAAGCGCATATCCGTCTCCCCATACAAACCTTCGTGGACATCCGTAATCCGGTTGCCCGCATTGCTGGTGCTATTGATAAAGATGATTTCCACGTCCGGATGATTGATCAGCAGGCGAATCAGTTCGCCTGCCGTATAACCAGCTCCGCCTATAATTCCTACTTTAATCATATTTTCTCGTCCTTATGGTTCGTATAATAGACGCGAAGCGGTGTAGAAAGCACTTTGATGAAGCCTTTTGCATCTTCGGCCGTCCATCCCTTTTGCATTTCGCCATATTCGCCGAATTTCGTCTTCACCAAATCGTCTTCAGATTCCACGCCGACGGTCGAGAAGGAAAGCGGACGGAGTTCGAGAATAGCCGTACCGTTCACGTTACGTTGCGATTCTTGCAGCATGGCTTCGATATCACGCATCACCGGTTCCAAGTATTGACTTTCATGCAAGAACATGCCATACCAGTTTGCCACTTGGTCTTTCCAATATTGCTGCCACTTACTCAAGGTATATTTTTCCAAGAAACGGTGTGCACCGATAATCAGCATCGGGGCAGCAGCTTCAAATCCGACACGCCCTTTGATACCGATGATCGTGTCACCTACGTGCATATCACGGCCAATTCCGTAAGCCGCACCAATCTCTTCTACCTTTTGAATCGCTTTAATCGGGTCATCAAAACGTTCACCGTTGACAGCTTTCAGCTCACCCTTCTCAAACGTAAGGCGGAGTTGCTCGCTGCCCGTCTTCTTTACCTGCTTTAAATAAGCCGATTCAGGCAACCCTTGAGCGGAATCGAGGATTTCGCCTCCGCAAATCGATGTGCCCCATAAGCCCACATTATAAGAATACTTCAGCTTCGTGAAGTCGGCCACAAACCCATGTTCCTTCAAATAATTGATTTCGAAGTCGCGGCTCAGTGCCATATCGCGCGTCAGGGTAATGATTTCCACGTTCGGAGCCAACACAAGGAACGTCATGTCGAAACGCACCTGGTCGTTTCCGGCCCCCGTCGACCCGTGAGCGATCGCGTCTGCGCCAATCTCATTAGCATAACGGGCAATGGCCAAAGCCTGGAAAATACGTTCTGAGCTTACCGAGATAGGATAAGTCCCGTTACGGAGCACATTACCGAAAATCATAAACTTAAGACTCTTTTCATAATATTCGTGCGTCACGTCCAAGGTCACATACCGGGTAGCGCCCAGCTTATAGGCATTTTCTTCGTTTTGCTTCAATTGCTCGGCACTGAATCCGCCTGTATTGGCACAAGCGGCATATACTTCATACCCTTTTTCTTTGGCCAGATACATGACCGTGAACGATGTGTCCAACCCGCCGCTGAAAGCGACAACTACTTTCTTTTTCTTTTCCATATTTTATGTAATTACGAATGAACAATTAAAAATGAAAGACACACTAATTTTCATGCCTCATTCTACACTCTTCATTCACGTTTATTCTTCATTTTTATGTAATTCCGGATCATAAAGCATTCCGGTACAAATACAATATTTGCGATGGGTACGCTCCAAGATATCATGATTGATGCATCCTTGGCATCCACGCCAGAAAGCTTCATCATCGGTCAGGTCGGCAAAAGTTACCGGGACATAGCCCAATTCGGTATTCATCTTCATGACCGCTGCCCCCGATGTCAAGCTGAATATTTTAGCATGAGGCCAACGCATACGGGCTAATTTAAACGTCATCTCCTTGATACGCTTCGCGATGCCCAAACCTTGGTAATTCGGATGTACAATCAATCCCGAGGTGGTAACATATTGCTTATTTCCCCATGACTCAATATAACTGAACCCTACGAAGGTATTGCCATCCAGCGCTATGACCGCTTTCCCTTCTTTCATTTTCTGGGCAACATACTCGTGTGTCCGCTCGGCTATTCCTGTACCTCGTTTCTTAGCCGCCTCACGAATGGTTTCGAGGATGGTATCCACGTATACCTCGTGGCTTGCCTCCGCAATCATGACATCTATTTGTCCCTGTTGTCGTTCCATTTTTTATTTTAATTACGAAGTTAGATGTTTTTCTAAAATCTTCATTACATATAACGAGTCAAAGCATCCAGAATGTTCTGCCGGCTGAACCCTTCACGCGGAATCACCAAGATGGTATCATCTCCGGCTATCGTCCCTAATATCTCTTTCGGAGCATGCGTGTCAATATCCGAGGCTATCGCCATAGCATACCCCGGACGGGTCTTAATAACGGCCAAATTTCCGGAAAATTCGATATTCGGAGTAGAACTCTCTTGCGAAACGCCACCGTTCATCAAGGTCTGCTCCGGCAAACGATAAATATACATTCCGCTTGCATCGTGCACTTTCGCCACTTTCAACTGGCGGATATCACGCGACAAAGTAGCCTGTGTAACGCCAAAACCTTTCTCATTCAGGAGTTTCATCAACTGCTCCTGATTATAAATCAGCTCTTCGTTAATGATTCGGCGAATTGCTTCCAAACGCTCGTTCTTTGTGCTCATTTGTATAAATATTCATTTTTAGGCTGCAAATGTATGAATTTTTATTCATCCCGTATACAAAAAAAGGGTTAAATGAACAATTAAGTTCCTTTCACGAGGAAGAAAGTGACGGCCATACACTCTCCGTTTCCTTGTTTTCGCCTCGTATCCCCCGAATCCGGACTTTCATTCATGGGGAATTTTCAAGAGTTTCATAGGGACGAAACTTTTGTTTCATTGGATGAAACTGGAGTTTCATGCCTTGAAACTTTTCAAGAAAACGGATAAAACAAGAAGGTTAGTAATCCGTGATTTTTCCAAACAGCATCTGCAATAGAAAAAAACGCAAAGGCTTGGTGTTTCCACGCCTCTGCGTCTTGCATTCTTTACGCTTTTATCCCAAATCGGTCATTAGACTTTGGGTTTATATCATTTTACCAAAACTTATTCTGGTTTGGATTGTATTCGAATCCGGCAGAGCGGAGCTTTTGTTCAAGAACAGAGCGGCTGATGTGCATATCATCGCATAGTTCATCCAAAGAAGAATAATTATCACGTAATTTCGTATTGATGAAGCTGAACAGCATCATCGGGTCATTGGGTAATTCCATTTCTTTTCTTGTTTTTATACCTATTTCCGGCGCAAAGGTACATACATTTTCAAGACAATGAACCGACATAAGCAATTAATTTCCGGAATGTTTCATTTTGGTTCAACAATGCCGGATTTCCTACGAGGACCAATTGCTCACGGGCGCGGGTCAAGGCAACATTTAATTTACGATCGATGATTTCCCCATCTTCCTCGTAAGCATTTTCCGTCAGGAACGCCAATTGATATTGTTTCTGAATAGTGAACCCATAGATTATCACCTCCCGTTCACTTCCCTGATAACGCTCAACGGTATCAATCGTAATCCGATTCAATTCCGGTACCGCATAGCGGGCTATTTCTTTCCGGATCAAGGCTATCTGGTTCCGATAGGGAACGATTATACCTAAAGTCTGCTCTGATGAGAATGTTTTCCCGTTCTTCCGGTAAAGTTCCCAACAGGTATGAACTATCTCCGCTATCAACCGGGCTTCCGGAAGATTCACTTTGATGGAATGTGAGGGAGGTGGATAATCGGACGGGAAGAAAAGAATACGCCGCGTGGCAAGCAGAAATTCCAATCCCTCACCGGCATGTGCCGGGAAATGCAGTTCATGACATTGATGGGTTAACGGGACAGGCTTCAATCGGGTCTGATAAAAGGCCATATTCGGGAACCGGGAAACATCCGGATGCATACGCCCCTGCTTTTCCATACAATAGACCAACCGGTCATCTCCTTTCCGGAGCTTTAGCAAACGTTCGAATAATGAAATCCGACAATTGGTTACCCCTGCCTGCTCACGTAAAAGCGGATCGCTCACCTCGGCCTCTGCCTCCGATTGCATCACCACGGCCGGAAGCTGCTTCTGGTCTCCAATAAGAATAAACTTGCGGATGGCATCGCGCCCATCATCCATCCGTGCGGATAACAACGGGAGCAAATGGGGTTCCAATATCTGAGAAGCCTCATCGACTATTGCCAAATCAAAATGCTTGATACCAAACAGATGAATATTCCCACTCAGCGCCGTAGTAGTCCCGACAAAGACCCGTGTACGGGCTATCAATTCCCGGATAGCGGAAGCATTACTACAGACATTCACCTTATTCTCCAAAAGATAAGGCTGGTAAGCTTCATCGCAAGATACGCCCGAGCCTATACGGATAAAATCGATATGATGCTTCATCAGTTTGCTACAGATCTCATCAACCGCACGATTCGTATAAGAAACCAAAAGAACGGACTGATCGGCCTCCATCAAGGTCTCTTTCAAGATATTCACCAATCCAAACGACGTTTTCCCGGTCCCGGGCGGTCCGATCAATATGAAATAATCTTGCGCTTGCTTGGCCATCAACACCAAATGATTGAACTCCGGAGAGGCCCCTCCGCAACTATAATCCCCTTTCAAACATAAAGAGGGGTCGATTTGCGGCATACGCTGGTTCAACAAAAGGGCACGTCTCTCCTGGGTAGCTGATAAAAAGGCATACAAGCCCCGATAAAGGGTAGAAAAAGAGGATTCCACAAAGTCATGCTCTATCGCCCAACGATAATTTTCCGGCCGGACAAACAGATGTTCATTCTTCTGCGGAGCGCGCAACTTCACGGTAATACGTTGTGGAGTAAGCATTTTCACGCTACACCGCAGTACCGCGCTTTTCCGGGTATCAGGCACCTCTTCCATCGGATAAGCATAAAGGATGGCTATATCTCCGATACGGAAATTGGGTAAAAAGCAATCCTCCTCCTGCGCGGGAATCTCTAAGGTCACCAAATCGATACCTCCATTCTCCGCATCGCCATACTCCTTAGAGACAATCCGAAGTCGGTCGTAGATATTCCCGCTTTGTTGCTTCTCGTCCAACGTATCGTTCCAAGTCGAAGCAAAACCACTCCCCTCCTTTCGCGCATTCCCCAATTTAGCCAAGATATGCTCTTTCTCGACAAAGGTAAAAAAACGATAAAAATAGCTTCGGGCCAACCGGCTGGAGGTATGAATAGGCTTAAGCAAAACACGCAATTGCGGTTCAGTATAACGCTCCCATAGCGTCCCTCCTATCCGATTCACATTCAAATCGTCAGGCGAAAGATGCTCAAAAACCTCCTCCGCCTTTCCTTCGCCATAGAGAAACTCTTGCCGGACGATGCTATTCCGCAAGCGGATAGCTTCAGCAAGCAACTCCGGTGCGGTAGTTTCCTTCAACAATCCATCTCTATATTTCGAATAAAGCAGGAAACAGGATATCTCATCATTCCTCAACCGGTAGTTATAATGCAACAAAGCCAGGTACAGCAACATCTGGACATAATGCTTTTCCACATGCTTGCCCGTCTGAAAAGCCCGTTTGCCCGACTTCTGTTCCATCAGCACCCGCATATCTTCCTGAAGCAGGTCCATACGCCCCTGAATACCCAGCATCTCACAATAGAATGAAGGCTCCAGCACGATTTTCTCCATATCAATACCGCTTACCTCCGGGAATTGCTCACGTATCATCTCCTGCAAAATCTTTTGCTGGTTCATGGCATCGGTATGGAAAGTGGCATCCATATCCTTACAGGTAATCAGATGAAGGGCATTCTTCCGGAAAAAACGCTGGGCGCTCTCTTTATAGGTCGGAGCCCCTCCTTTATGATTGTATATGGCCTCGTCAAGCAATTGGCTGGCGAAATTTCCAAGCAAGATAGCCCGAGTATTGGCCGCCGGCTTTATCTTGTTCACCAGATAGGTGAGCGGTGTACATCCATACGGCTCGAAACAAGACGCAATTGCAGAGATATCCAAGAGAAAGTCCGGCTCAAAGATGATCAGCTCCGGGAAGTAGGTATTCTCTTGCTTACGGGGATGAATCAGATTCAATTGGGTATGCGGAGTCAGAAACTCCTTCAAATAGCTCCAGTCTCCAAAGAAATTCGGAGTAGCATAATCCACGCGGATAAACTCGGTCGATTCATCCGATGTCTTACCATAAATATAATGCTCATCCCAGCTATCCACAATCAGACGGATATAACTATCGGTCAAAGGGCGGACAGATTGCTGATTGATATATGTCTGCGGCAATCGGCGTGCCAGTTCGTCCGGAATTTTAATCTGATAAACCCGGCTTACAAACTCGGCCAACGCCTTTAAATCGTCCGGCCATACCCCCTTCAGCTTATCCAAACGTCCATTCTGCACCTCTTTGGCACGCGCCCGGAATGCATTGATCCGGCGATATTCCTCTTCCGCATAATTCAATTGCTTACAAAGATAATCCATCCGGGCAAAAACCCCCGAAAAATCCAACCGGCTATCCCGGGTACGCTCTTTCAATACCTCCTGAAAGACACGATACAACCCGATATAATTTTCCGCAAGATTTTCCTCCCGAGAACTTACCTCCAAAATATCTTTCCAATATACCTCACCTATTTCCATAATGCAAAAATACAAATTCCTCGCCAAAAATTCATGCCTATAATCGCTTTCATTCATGCCTATATTCCCAAGAGAAGTCAGGCATAAATCGAAACGGACTCAGGCATGAATTTTCACAATCCTCTCTCCCTATAATCTTGCTTATTCCGGCAAAAGACGTACCTTTGCAGAAATTATTTAGGGAATGAAAGTATGTATCGCCGAAAAGCCAAGTGTGGCGCGTGAAATAGCAGAAGTATTAGGAGCTACTCATAAGATGAACGGGTATATCGAAGGAAACGGTTATCAAGTGACATGGACCTTCGGGCATCTATGTACCTTGAAGGAGCCGCATGATTATGCGCCGGAATGGAAAAGATGGGCACTCTCTTCTCTTCCAATGATTCCTCCCCGATTTGGCATCAAACTGATCTCGAATCCAACTTACGAACAACAATTCAAAGTGATTGAGGAATTGATGCAACACGCCGAAGCTATTATCAATTGCGGAGATGCGGGGCAAGAGGGTGAACTTATCCAACGCTGGGTGATGCAGAAGGCCGGGGCGAAATGTCCTGTGTATAGGTTATGGATATCGTCTCTGACGGAAGAAGCTATCCGGGAGGGATTCAACCAACTGAAAGAACAGTCGGAGTTCAACCGGCTTTATGAGGCCGGACTCTCACGGGCTATCGGCGACTGGTTATTGGGCATGAACGCGACACGTCTTTACACTTTGCGTTACGGGCAGAACCGCCAGGTGCTTTCCATCGGACGTGTACAGACTCCGACCTTGGCACTAATTGTAAACCGCCAGGTGGAAATAGACAACTTCAAACCGGAGCCCTATTGGGAATTGAAAACAATCTACCGGAATGTGACCTTCTCGGCCACCAAAGGAAAGTTCACTAAAAAAGAAGAGGGTGAAGCCTTCTTGGATACCGTACGCCATGCGGATTTTGTAGTTACGGATGTATCCGAAAAGAAAGGAAAGGAATATGCACCCCGCCTATTCGACCTGACCTCCTTGCAAGTGGAATGCAATAAAAAATTCGCTTTTACGGCGGATGAAACCCTTAAATTGATTCAGTCTTTATACGAGAAAAAGGTTACGACCTACCCTCGTGTCGACACGACTTTTCTAAGTGACGATATTTACCCGAAAGTACCGGCTACGCTGAATGGATTAGTCGATTACACCGACCTGACCGCTCCCTTAAAAGGGATAAAACTACCTAAAACGAAACGGGTATTCGACAATTCGAAAGTTACAGACCATCATGCTATTATCCCGACAGGAGTTGTCGCACGTAACCTAACGGAAAACGAGCGTAAGGTATATGACCTCGTGGCACGTCGTTTCATAGCGGCATTCTATCCGGATTGCGAAATTTCAACAACAACGGTATTGGGGAAAGTCGATAAAGTGGAATTTAAGGTTACCGGCAAGCAAATCCTGAAACCCGGATGGCGGGTCGTATTCGGTGCCGAACCCAAAGATACCGATGATTCCCAACCGGAAGAAGAGGGCGGAGTTTTGCCGGAATTCATCAAAGGAGAAAATGGTCCTCATCAACCTATTCTGAAAGAATCGTGGACCAATCCGCCCAAACCTTATACCGAAGCGACACTCCTACGTGCAATGGAAACAGCCGGGAAATTAGTTGATAATGATGAGTTGCGCGATGCCTTGAAAGAAAATGGCATAGGACGCCCTTCGACCCGTGCCGCTATCATCGAGACTCTGTTCAAACGAAACTATATCCGCAAAGAACGGAAAAATCTATACCCTACCGCTACCGGGAAAGAACTGATCGGTACGATTCATGAAGAGTTGCTCAAGAGCGCGGAACTGACCGGACTTTGGGAAAAGAAATTGCGTCAGATAGAAAAAGGCACCTACGAAGCACGCACGTTCCTGGATGAATTGAAGCAAATGGTCAACCAGATTGTCATCAATGTGCTCTCCGACCAAACCACACACAGCATTACCATTGAGGAGAAAAAAACAGAACCCGAAAAAAAAGAGACCTCCCCTAAAACGACTAAAAAGAAGCGGGAATCAAAACCACGGAAAAAAGCAGTTCGTCCGGTATGTCCTCTGTGCAAGAAAGGATCGATTTTAAGAGGAAAAACGGCTTACGGATGCTCGGAATATAAAAACGGTTGCTCTTTCCGGCTGGACTATGCCACTTACGGTGCCGACCTGACGGATGATCAGCTGGATGAAATCATAAAAAAACTGGAAATAAAAAATTGAAAAAGGGAGAACTAATAAATAATTCTCCCTTTCCCTTATTCTATTTTCAATTATGCTTACGGAATCAGATTATGCTTGCGGAAAATAGTCTGGATAGCCTCCAAAGCCCGATCCAATTGTTCTTTCGTATGCGTAGCCATCAACGAGAAGCGGATCAGCGTATCATTAGGAGCAACCGCAGGAGCCACCACCGGATTCACGAAGATACCTGCATCAAACAATTCTTTGACAACTCGGAATGTCAAATCATTATCTCTGATAAACAAAGGTATAATTGGTGTCTCGGTATGACCAATCTCACATCCCATATTCCGGAAACCGTCCAAAGCGTAATGTGTCAATTTCCATAGATGTTCGATGCGCTCCGGCTCGTTCAGCATAATGTCAAGAGCCGCACCGGCTGCAGCCGTAGCCGCAGGAGTATTACTTGCACTGAAAATATAAGAACGTGAATTATGGCGCAGGTAATTGATGGTATCTTTATCTGAAGCGATAAAACCACCGATAGAGGCCAACGACTTACTGAAGGTACCCATGATAAGATCTACATCATCGGTTACACCGAAGTGATTACAAGTACCTCGTCCATGATCGCCCAACACGCCCAATCCGTGAGCCTCATCTACCATAATACTAGCATTGTACTTCTTGGCAAGCGCTACAATCTCGGGCAATTTGGCAATATCACCTTCCATACTGAACACACCGTCCATGACAATCAGTTTGATTTTGTCCGGCTCGCATTTTTGGAGTTGTTTTTCCAATGACTCCATATCGTTATGCTTGTACTTCAGTTTGGTAGAAAATGAAAGACGATGCCCTTCGATGATAGAAGCATGGTCTTGCTCATCCCATAAAATGTAGTCCTCACGGCCGGTAATACAAGAAACAACCCCCAAATTTACCTGAAAACCCGTTGAATAGACTATTGCATCTTCCTTTCCAACGAAATCGGCCAGTTTCTTTTCCAATTGGATATGCAAATCCAATGTACCATTCAAAAAGCGAGATCCGGCACATCCCGTTCCATACTTCTTAATAGCGTTGATAGCAGCTTCTTTCACCTTTGGATGATTGGTCAGCCCCAAATAGGCGTTCGAACCGAACATCAACACTTTTCTACCATTAATAATGACTTCCGTATCTTGGTCGCTTTCTATCGTACGAAAATACGGATAAATACCTGCGGCCATATATTGTTGCGGCACGTCATACTTTGCTAATTTCTCTTGTAAAAGTCCCATATTATTATGAAGAGAATTTAATTTATCCACATAACTGCTTTTATAGACAGAGATTATTCCCGATTACACAAAATGCCCATATCGGATAATCCGCCGCAAAAGTAGTAATTTTTTTACTTCTTCGATTCAATTAGCTTAAAAGTTTTACTAAAAGTATTATTTTTGTTGCCTCAAATACATATTCAGGCGGTTTGTAGTTAGTATTAAGCAGCCAGTAGATAGAAATAGATTTTTCCAAATCTCAACTTCTAACTTCTAAAAATCCAACTACAAACCGCTACTACTAAGATTAAAATACAAGGTATTAAATGAAAGTGCAGGCTATAATCAACCCGATTGCCGGAGTCGGATCCAAGCGGAAAATTCCTAAAATGCTCCAACAAATGTGCGGAGAAGCCGGGTTTGAATTACATATAACATTCACGGAATACGCGGGTCATGCCAGCATCGTGACCCGAAAGGCCATCGACCAAGGTGCCGGTTGCATCATAGCGGTAGGCGGAGACGGCACCGTAAACGAAATCGCACGGGCCATGTTGCATACCGACGCGGTATTGGGCATTATTCCCAAAGGCTCAGGAAATGGACTGGCACGCGAGTTACACATTCCGATGGATTCACGGAAAGCGCTGGAGGTCATTGCTAAAGGCCATCAGACCGTCATTGATTGCTGCCAGGCCAACGGGCGCGTTTTCTTTTGCACCTGCGGTGTAGGATTCGATGCAACGGTCAGTCAGAAATTTGCCGGAGAGAAACGGAGGGGGTCACTGACTTATATAAAAAATACAATAGAAGAGTATTTAAGTTACCAACCGGAAATTTATGACTTGGTAGTGGATGGAAAACAAATACAGGAAAAAGCCTTCTTGGTCGCTTGTGGGAATGCGTCACAATACGGCAACAATGCCTATATTGCCCCACATGCGAATATCCAGGACGGACTCATGGATATTACCATACTCTCACCTTTCCTGCCCATCGATATTCCACCTCTGGCTATCCAGCTGTTCACGAAAAGAATCGACAAAAACAGCAAGATCCACACCATGAAGGCAGAAACGCTATCGATTATCCGCCAGAAAACCGGAGTAATGCACTTAGATGGAGAACCCATTATCGCAGATAAACGCATTGACATATCAGTTATCCCCCACTCCCTAAAGGTCATTACTCCCGAAGTCATCTCTTTCCGTAAAGAGGTACATAACCTTTTTGGTGAGGTTTCCCGCTTTTTCGACAAGCGACTGCCTTATATATTCCGGTAAAAAAGACATATATTTTTTTACTCAAAGACACTTGCCAAAAAGCACGCATGCTTTTCTCCCAAAAGGTACACCCCTTTCAGAAAAAGAATGCGTGCTTTTTGTGTCTAAAATAAACGTTATAACAGAAATTTCTTGAAAAATTTTTGTTTTTCTAAAAATCTTATGTAATATTGCATCGAAATAATTGAAAACAGAAACTATACGATGCAATCGTTCAACTCATATTATACTTGGGCGCTGATGACCCCTTGCGGGGTTAGCTATTAAAAAACATGACTTTCCGCGGCTATAGGTTTGAGGCTTATAGTGCATTACCATTTATTTATTCCTTATTATTTATACTATAATACGAATCCAATAAAGATGAAAGTATTAAAATTTGGCGGTACCTCAGTGGGTACAGTAGAAAGCATTCTAAGTGTAAAAAAGATAGTAGAAGCGATTGAAGATCCGGTAATTGTAGTCGTTTCAGCATTAGGAGGTATCACAGATAAGTTATTACTTACCTCCTCAATGGCAGCCAAGGGTGATGTAGGCTATGAAAAAGAATTCTCGGGTATCGTATCACGCCATCTGGACGTGATTGAAGGCGTAATACCGGATGTAGACAAACGCCGGAGCGTACAAATACGCGTCATGAATCTTTTGGACGAACTGGGGAACATCTTGCGTGGCGTTTTTTTGATAAGCGACTTATCCGACAAGACCTCAGATGCCATTGTAAGCTATGGCGAACGACTCTCCTCGCTCATCGTATCCAATGTCATTCAAGACGCACAGTTGTTTGACTCGCGTAAGTTCATCAAGACGACCAAGCAGTTCAACAAGCATATTGTCGATTTTGAATTGACCAACCAGCTCATTAAAGAAACATTCACCCCGCTTCCTAAAGTATCATTGGTACCAGGGTTTATCTCTACCAGCAAAGACAATGGAGAGGTGACCAATTTGGGAAGAGGCGGCTCTGACTATACGGCATCTATCCTTGCTACGGCTCTCGATGCCTCTATTTTGGAAATATGGACGGATGTAGACGGATTCATGACAGCAGATCCGCGGGTAATCAATTCGGCATACGTTATCGACCGGTTAAGTTTTACAGAGGCCATGGAGCTCTGTAACTTCGGTGCGAAAGTGATTTATCCGCCCACTATCTATCCGGTTTATCATAAGAATATCCCTATCCGCATCCGGAACACATTCAACCCCGGAGCTCGCGGGACCTACATCTCCCGTGCGAAAGAGAAAGCCACCGGGAAAGGGCTCATCAAAGGCATCTCGTCAATCAACGATACCTGTCTTATCACCGTTCAAGGTCTGGGTATGGTAGGTGTAATTGGCGTGAACTATCGTATTTTCCGCACTTTAGCCAAGAATGGCATTAGCGTGTTTATGGTATCTCAGGCCAGTTCAGAAAACAATACGACCTTTGCCGTGCGGAATGCCGATGCCGATCTTGCCGTAAAGGTGCTGAATGAAGAATTCTCATTAGAGCGCGCACAAGGAGATATGAATGATACGGTAGCTGAAAAAGATCTGGCTACGGTAGCCATCGTAGGCGAGAATATGAAGCGTACACCGGGTATCGCCGGCAAGCTATTCGGCACATTGGGACGGGCAGGTATCAGCGTAATCGCTTGCGCACAAGGAGCCTCTGAAACGAACATATCTTTCGTTATCAAACACAAGTATCTGCGTAAGGCATTGAACTCCATTCACGACTCTTTTTTTCTGTCTGAATACAAAGTACTGAATTTATTTGTCGTAGGAATTGGTACTGTAGGAGGAAACCTGCTGGAACAGATCCGTCTCCAACAACCCAAACTCATGGAGCAAAACGGACTGAAGCTGAATATCGTAGGAATTGCCAACTCAAAGAAATCCCTGCTGAACCGAGAAGGCATCAACCTTGATAATTACAAAGAGGAGCTACTCAATAACGGGAAGGAGAGTAACCCGGAACAACTTTGCGAAGATATCCTCAACATGAATATCTTCAATTCGGTGTTTGTGGATTGTACCGCAAGCCCGGCCATCGCCGCACTTTACAGCCGGCTGATGAACGGGAACGTTTCGGTAGTAGCCGCCAACAAAGAGGCCTCCTCCTCTTCTTACGATAATTATATTGCTTTGAAAGAAACCGCCCGCCATCGCGGAATCAAATTCTTGTTTGAAACCAATGTCGGTGCCGGACTCCCCATCATCAACACGATGAATGACCTTATCAATAGCGGAGACCATATCTTGAAACTGGAAGCCGTATTATCAGGTACTTTAAATTATATCTTCAATACAATGAGTGCCGATATACCTTTCAGCCAAACCATCCGCATGGCGATGGAAGCCGGATATGCCGAACCGGATCCACGCATTGACTTGAGCGGGAAGGATGTCATCCGCAAATTGGTTATCCTGGCACGTGAAGCCGGATACAAAATAGAGCAAAGTGACGTAACAAAAAATCTGTTCATTCCTGAATCTTATTTCCAAGGTTCATTAGAGGATTTCTGGAATAACATTCCGAAATTAGATGCCGAATTCGAAGAGAAAAGGAAAAAGCTGGAGGCCGAGAACAGACGATTGCGTTTTGTGGCCAAAATGGAAAACGGAAATTGCGAAGTTGGGCTGCAAACGGTTGATGCGCATCACCCGTTCTATGAATTGGAAGGAAGCAACAATATCATCATGATATCCACCGAACGGTATCATGAATATCCGATGATCATCAAAGGATATGGAGCCGGAGCAGATGTTACAGCCGCAGGTGTGTTTGCTGATATCATCTCGATAGCCAATATCCGTTAAAAAATTCACAAGCTTATGAAGACACTTATCATTTTAGGAGATGGAATGGCGGATGAGCCGATTGCCGAATTGGGCAACAAAACACCGCTGCAATATGCCCATACACCTTATATGGACAAATTGGCCTCATTGGGTATAACCGGAAGGCTAAAGACCGTGGCTGATGGATTCCATCCGGGTAGCGAAGTGGCCAACATGTCTGTATTGGGGTACGACTTGCCCACAGTCTATGAAGGGCGTGGTGTATTGGAAGCTGCCAGTATGGGCGTGGAGCTCCATCCCGGCGAAATAGCCCTGCGTTGCAATCTGGTATGTGTCGAAGGGGATTTGCTGAAGAATCATTCGGCGGGACATATCACCACCTCCGAAGCCGACCAGCTCATCCGTACCTTAAATGAGCAATTGGGGTCTGAGCACATTCATTTTTATACCGGTGTTTCCTACCGTCATTTGCTGGTTATCCGAGGTGGGAACAAGCATTTGGATTGTACGCCTCCGCATGATATCCCGTTACAGCCTTTTGCCGAGCACTTGATTCGTCCGGAAATACCTGAAGCTGAAGAGACAGCCCGCATGCTGAATGAGTTGATACGGAAATCTCAACAAATACTGAAGAATCATCCGGTTAATCAACAGCGCATCCGGGACGGGAAAGACCCAGCCAATAGCATTTGGCCTTGGTCTCCCGGTGAACGCCCTGCCATGAAGACTCTACGCGAGCTTTATGGCATCCGGCAAGGTTCTGTGATTTCAGCAGTTGACCTCATCCGGGGCATAGGGGTTTATGCCGGATTGAAAGTAATTCATGTAGAAGGTGCTACCGGTTTATACGACACTAATTATGAGGGCAAGGCGCAGGCTGCTTTAGAAGCGTTAAAGCATGACGATTTTGTGTACCTGCATGTCGAAGCCAGTGACGAAGCCGGACATGAGGGGGACGTAAATCTGAAAATCCGCACGATAGAGGATTTAGACCGCAGAATAATAGGTCCGATATTCGAGGCCCTGCAGACAGGGAGTGAGCCCGTGGCAATAGCTGTATTGCCTGATCACCCTACGCCTTGTGCCATCCGTACACATACAAGCACCCCGGTTCCGTTCTTGATCTATAAACCTGGGACAGCCCCGGATGAAGTTACCTGTTTTGATGAGTTCTCCGTACAAAACGGGAAATGCGGACTTCTGGAAAAAGATGAATTTATTAAAGAGTTAGTAGCCAGCAGAGGATAAGGAAACTTCTCCTTACGTTTTTACAGCTCAAAACGTATAAACTTAAAAACGGAATACTTATGAAATATTATAGCACAAACAAACAAGCGCCTTTAGCCTCCTTGGAGGAAGCCGTAGTCAGAGGGCTGGCTGGAGATAAAGGACTTTACATGCCTGAGCGCATCCAACGTTTAGACGATTCTGCAATCCGGAATATGAAAAACCAGTCCTTCCATGAGATAGCTTGTACTGTGGCTCAAGCTTTTTTTGGAGAGGATGTGGATAAGGAGACGTTAGATCATATCGTATGCGACACCTTATCATTCGACACTCCGGTAGTTCCTGTCAAAGGGAATATCTATAGTCTGGAATTGTTTCATGGGCCAACTTTGGCTTTCAAAGATGTAGGATCACGTTTCATGGCACGGCTTTTAGGCTATTTCATCCGCAAAGAGGGATTAAAACAAGTCAATGTGCTGGTAGCTACCTCCGGAGATACAGGCAGTGCCGTGGCAAACGGATTCTTAGGGGTGGAAGGCATCCATGTCTATGTTTTATATCCTAAAGGGAAAGTCAGTCCTATCCAAGAATGCCAGTTTACCACTTTGGGGCAAAACATCACCGCCTTGGAAATAGACGGCACATTTGATGATTGCCAAGCACTGGTCAAATCGGCCTTCATGGACAAACAATTGAATGCCCATCTCAAGCTGACTTCGGCCAATTCCATCAATGTGGCCCGGTTCCTTCCGCAATCTTTCTATTATTTTCACGCCTATGCTCAAATGGACCGCATGGGAAAAGCGGATAAATTAGTGATTTGCGTACCCAGTGGAAATTTCGGGAATATTACTGCCGGACTATTCGCCCAGCAGATGGGACTTCCCATAACGCATTTTATCGCAGCCAACAATCGCAACGATGTCTTTTGGGAGTACTTAAAGACAGGCATATATACTCCGCGTCCCTCCGTACAAACGATTGCCAATGCCATGGATGTCGGTGCACCCAGCAACTTTGCCCGTATTCTGGATTTGTATGAAAACAACGACGTACATCAAGAGATTTGTCATCATATTTCCGGTGCACGATTCACGGATGAAGAGATTGCCGATACAATCCGACGCACTTATCAAGAAACCGGTTATCTGTTAGACCCACACGGGGCTTGCGGGTATCAGGCACTAAGCGATTATCTTTCCGGAGACGAACAGGGTATTTTCTTAGAAACTGCTCATCCCGCCAAGTTTAAAGACACCATTGACCGGATTTTACATACCGACATTCCGATCCCGGAAAAACTCCAGGCATTCATGCAAGGGAAAAAACAAAGTATCGGACTGCCCAAGACATTCGATGACTTTAAGCAGTTTTTATTGGATAGATAAAAACAGACAAAGTCGTAAGCAAGACGGTGTGTCAGAATATAAAATCGCACACAGATGCAACAGATTTTTATAGATTTATTCGGCTGTTCATCAATAATATATAATCCGTGGTCATCTGTTGCATCTGTGTTATTTGTGTGCAATTTTATATTTTGACACACTCCCTTTTATGAGAATACAAAGCGATACGACAGTTTTCGTTCAGCAAATCAACTTATATCCGATGCCGCGGATATTGACAATCTGGATATTCGGATCAGCGGAGAGTTTTTTCCTTAATTTGGTGATGAACACATCCATACTTCGGGCATTAAAGAAATTATCGTCTCCCCAAAGCGCTAATAATACAGGACGACGATTAAGCACTTCATTCTGATGTTCGCATAACATCCGCAAGATTTCAGTTTCCCGATAAGAGAGGGATTCGGTCTGTCCGTTAATTTCCAAAAGTTGGTGGGCAACTCGAAAACGGTAAGAACCAATCTGATATTCTTCCTTCTGCCGAGTGTTTTTTGTGGCGATAGGCCGGTTGAGCAACGCTTGAATGCGCACCATCAATTCTTCCATATCGAAAGGCTTTTTCAAATAATCATTACCCCCTACCTTAAATCCGTCCACCACATCTCCTGTCGAGGAGCGCGCTGTGAGAAAAAGAATAGGAATATGTTTGTTCATCTGCCGAATCATCTTCGTTAATGTGAAGCCATCCAATTGCGGCATCATGACATCGAGCACAAGAATATCCGGCTTGATTTGCCTGAACAGTTCAAAGGCCTTTTCTCCATTCGAGGCCAAAGTGATTTTGAAATCCGGCAGACTTTCCAAACTATCTTTAATGATTTTTGCCAAAGCAATTTCATCTTCAGCTAATAATATATGTATCATTTTATTGAGGAATTAAAAGAGTAAATATGGAACCTTTGTTTTCTTGACTGCTTACTTGAATAGAACCGCCATGCCGTTCGATAATTTCTTTCGCATAGCTCAATCCTAAGCCATAGCCCTTCACATCGAGCCGATTCCCTTTAGGAATACGATAAAAGCGTTCGAATATCTGCTTTTGATGCTTAGCAGGAATACCGCAACCATTGTCTTTTATATCGATTTCCAAATTGCGTTCATTATGTTTAAACCGTATGGAAATCTCAACTTCTTCACCTGAATATTTAATGGCATTGTCAATCAGGTTTGCTATTACGTGCGTCAGATGAAACTTGTCAGCATAAACCGGTTGTTCGCCCCATTCATTTTCTATTGAGAAATGAACAGGTTTATTGGCTTTCAGAGCAAATTGTTCCAATAGACGTTTCACAATAGGCTCTAACTGGAATCGCTCCTTTTGCAGATGGAAATTCTTGCGTTCATCGATTGCCATGCTCAGGATTTTTTCGACTAGCTCGGTCAGTTGCTTTAATTGTTGCTTACAGATATTGAAATACTCTTCTCGTTTAACCGGGTTGTCAGCTAAACGAAAGGTTTGCAATGCATCAATCGCGGAATAAGTAATCGTAATAGGCGTTTTCAACTCGTGCGTCATGTTATTGATGAAATCATTCTTGATTTGCGCAACGGTCTTCTGGTGCAAAATCGTTCGAATCAGGTAGAAATAGCAGGTCGTTGTAAGTAAAACGAAAAAAATAGAGAGCATGAAAGCATAGAGCATACGCCGGTAGATAAGTCGGTCTGCATCGACCACGAAGCCTTGCAATCCGAACTCTTCATTCATCGTGATGCTCACCCGGCGGGATTGGATTAAATTTTCCAATTTCAAATCTTGGGGCTTTGACGTATCTATAAGGGTATCTTTTCCAAACACCGCATCTACAAAATGCGGCCGGGAAATGCCATTTCGTTCCAATACCGTGCCGAACACGCTGTCTATCGTAAGAATACTAATCGGGCGGATGGCCGTTACCATCTCAAATATTCCGGCAGATGACGCCAATCGTACGACATCATAGCTTTCTTTATAATACTCTTTTGTGAAAGTCAGCGGTTTGTCACGTTCGTCGGTCGGATTCAGAATCATATTCCGATAATACCGCACCATCTTTTTATTTTCTTGATGACTGAGCACCCTACTGATGCTATCTACGGCAATACCCATCGACATTTCGCCATGCGGAGCACCTTGTGTGGAATCTTGCTCCATACGAGTCAGATGGAAGGCTAAGGTCTCTGCAATCGATTGTTCGAAAAGCTGGTGCACCTTATTCGCCATGTGCTTCTTTTCCGTTTCATAAGTATTCCAAAGCCAACAACCTTGCGAAATAAAAATACCTACGACGGAAATCGAAACGAATAACAGAATAAAATATCGTTGTATTTTCATCTTTTTATACCGGATATCCTGTTGGGTTATCCCTTATTTTTAAACAAATATAGGTTGTTTTTCGGGAGTTGTCCGGATAGATAACACTAAATAACACTAAGTAGCAAAATGATAACCAAGCTTACAAACCGGGTCCTCTACTTTTGCGCTGAATAAAATGAAAAGAAGATGAAACGTTACTTGTTTATTATAAGTTGGGGATTCGTTTTTTCCGGGATGCTCTCGGCACAAAGTCTCAGCGGGAAGGTTCTCAATAAAGCGGGCAATCCGATAGAAGGGGTAACTATCGTATTGCAAAAGGCCGATTCAAGCTTTATCGATGTAAGCCTTACCGATACAGCGGGCATATTCCAATTTGAACGAGAAGAAATTCCCTGTCGATTGATTTTCCAACATGTGGCTTATGAAACGAAAGAGGTAGAAAAGATAATCTTCCCGGATACGATGGAGATTTATGTCTTGAAAGAGCGGAACACGGCTTTAGAAGATTTGGTGATTACGGCTGAAAAGCCGTATGTACAAGTAAAAGAGGGCAAGTTAAGTTACGATTTAACTGCTATATCCGACAAGAAAATTGTGGATAATGCCTTCGAGGCGGTGGCTGAATTGCCGGGTATTACCGAGCGGAACGGGGCATTGTCGTTGGCTGGGGCGGCATCGCTCACGATTATTCTAAATGGACGGCCCACAACAATGGATGCGTCCCAGCTGGAGACGTTATTAAGGAATACCCCGGTCGAACGGGTGGAGAAAGCGGAGGTCATGTATAGTGCACCACCGGAATATCATGTGCGAGGTGCAGTGGTCAATGTGGTCTTAAAACGGGATTATGCATATCATTTTTCCGGTGAATTGGCGGCAAATTACAGGAACCAGTATTTCAACTCCGGTGGATTGAGCGGAAGTCTGCGCTATACGACCCCTCGCTTGGGTTTCGATCTGATGTATGAGGCAAAGGATACCAAAACATTGACGAAAATGGAGACGCGCTCCTTACATACGCTGGAAAATCAAATCTATGATATTCAAAATCAGGAAGCCATGCGGGTAAAAGGGTGGACCATACGATACGTTCGGCTTTCGAATATAATTTCTCGGAGAAAGAACATTTCCAGTTGGCTTATCTGGGAAGTTTCTCCCCGTCTGACAAGGCGAATAGCCATACGACGGGAAATTTTCAACTTAGTGACTTGAATAAAGGGACGGGAAGCGCGATGCATAATTTATCTGTAGATTATGATGGGAAAGAGGGCTTCAAAGTCGGTATAGAATACACGCGCTACCAGATGGAAAACAACCAGCGGGTGCATACAGACTATGCAGAAGGTAACAGCATGGAACTGGGTTTTGCGGATTCTCAGAAGATTGACCGGTTATCTTTAAATGCCGACCGCTCTTTTGCGTTTAAGAAGGATTGGAATTTCGGATTCGGACTATCTTATAACTATGCGCACAGTCGGGACGAGCAGATTTACCACGAGGTGATAGGAAATGTGGCGACATCAGATACGCATTCCGATTTGCATGAGCATACCGCTAATCTATATGCTTCGCTGAGCAAGCCGTTGTCCGAAGCGGGGAGTTCGGTTTCGTTGTCGGCGACCGGCGAATATTACCGGATTGGGGAATATGCGCGCTGGGCCATCTTCCCGCAGGCATCATTATTCTGGATATTCAATTCACAGCACTTTCTCCAGATTGCTTTATCATCGGATAAACGTTATCCGGAGTATTGGGCAATGCAGTCGGCCGTCAGTTATATCGACGGTTATTCGGAGATACACGGGAGTCCCGATTTGCGTCCGGCTAACACTTATCAGTTAAGCGGGACCTATATATTTAAGAAACGCTACATGCTGACACTCTTTTTCAGTCATAGGTCCGACTATTTTGCCCAGTCTCCTTATCAATCTTCCGAACGTCTGGCATTGATTTACAAAATGCAGAATTGGAATTTCATGCGGCAATATGGCGCGAGCCTGCATCTGCCGTTTTCGATAGGCAATTGGTACGATGCGACCTTCGATGCCATCGGAATGTACATGCACGAGCGGTGTGATGATTTCTACGATATTCCGTTCAATCGAAAAAAGTGGGTCGGCGTGCTCATGCTGGACAATACGTTCAAGGTAGGGAAAAGGCTGAGTTTCGAATTGAACATGGATTATCAGTCGCCCGCCATTCAAGGAGTCTTCGATATCCACCAGCTGTTCGATTTGAACCTTGCGGTAAAATACACCCTCCTGAAAGATCGGGCAACGATTTCGATTCATGCCGACGATCTCTTCAACACCGGCGCACCCGTTACAGCGGTTCGCTTTAAAGGCCAGCATTTCGATATGGATAATAGTTTTTACAATCGTTCCGTTTACGTTCGGTTTTCTTATCGTCTGGGCAGTTATAAAGAAAAGAAGCAAAAGCAAGTCGATACCTCTCGCTTCGGACATTAACCGAGGGTTCGAAAAGCTAATATTTTGTACTTGAGGAGGCTAAACAATTCTGATAAGTAAAGATATTCCAACTCACAAACAAAAATGTGCAGCTCCCATGAACTGCACATTTTGTTTATTCACACGCTCATTGCTGATGCTCCGGACGCAACAAATCATTGACCGTCTTTACCGGATTGAATGTAGCGATAGGTACCTCCACAAAGACCGTATTCCAGTCGCTCATCGCCCCATTCCAAAGACCGGGCAACTCCAAGGCTTTCAGTTCACGCCCATCTTTACTCTTGTACGAAATAAAGCCTGTATTCTTATCCACATAATCTGGCAAATTGAATTTCTCGCCCTTGTAATTCTTCACAGCACATACAAGATCTACCGGATTAAAGTGAGTGCCTTTCTCGAATAACGCTTTCTTAACCGGGTCATTCATATCAATCTGAGAGCTCTCCAATACCTGCGGCGAAACAGAACCATCCGGATTAACTGCCAGGAACGGTCCGCCACCCGGTTCCCCTACATTCTTCACCATACCGCAAATACGTAACGGACGGTTCAGTTTGTTCTTGATATAAAGAACCAATTCTGCATCCTCCATCAACTTGATATCCGGTTTACGGATACACAACTCGTCATGCAAGAAATGAATCATCTCTTCTATCTGGTCATGCGTATATTTACCCGAATCAATCAAGTTCAGATAACCGAAAATCTTTTCCTGCAAGCTGACCAATACCCCGGCTATCAATTTCTTATAGATAATAGTAGCAGACTTGAAACTATCGGGAACGACATTATCAATATTCTTGATGAATACCACATCCGCATCCACATCATTCAAGTTTTCAATCAAAGCGCCATGTCCACCCGGGCGGAACAATAACTTCCCGTCTTTATCACGGAACGGCGTATTGTCCATATTCACAGCTATAGTATCTGTACTCGGCTTCTGAACGCTGAAGGAAATATCATACCGTACAGAGAACTTGTCCTCATAAGCAGGAACCTTTTCTGCGACCAATTGCTCAAACAACGCTTTGTGCTCCGGAGAAACCGTAAAATGAATATTCACCTCACCGGCATTATTCTTAGCGTACATCGCTCCTTCAGCCAAGTGTTCCTCCATAGCAGTACGGAAACTATCCGGATAAGTATGGAAGAGCAGCAGACCCTTCGGAAGCGAACCATAGTTCAAACCCTCTTTCTCCAGCAAATTAGCCACAACCTTCTTATACTCGCCCGAAGCGATCAAAGCCGGAATATCCCTGCTGGTATTCTCTTCACATTTCCGATTCAGAGCCTGATAAAAAGCGAACTTGCGAATGTCAGCAAAGAATTTCTTCTCAAAGTCGGTAGTCGGCTCGGCATAATCAGCCGATAAGAAAGCGAATAGATTCTTAAACATACGACTTGCCGCACCGGAAGCCGGAACGAACTTCAAAATACGTTTGTTCTTCGTCAAGTAAGCGTCCCACGCATCCATGTACTTCGGTTGCTTATCGGCCGGAATCACACAAATACCTTTTTCTACTGAAGCAGACGCTTCGATTTCCAAGTAAGGAAAGCCTTTTTCGAAGCAAGCCAATTGTTCTTCAATCTTTTCTTTCGAAATACCCTTAGCGGATAACTGTTCTAAATCTTTCGCGTTTAACATAGTATATACTATTAATTGATTATTGAATAAGCTATAACAATACGCAAATGTATAAAAATACCTTCAGAATATCACGCATAATTCAAAATAAAAAGATACTTTTACAACATGATTCATATTTCTTACCTTCAAATACAAGGATAAGAACACTAAAAAGTAGAAAGTCATGGAAACATTACCGTTTTTTACTGCCGAAGAAAAGAAAGAATTTTCTGCAAAATACAGGACATTGTTGCGGAACTTGTATTCTTGTTTGGAAAAGGAAGATATTCCAAAGATGAAGCAATTGATGAAACAGGTCGTAGCTCAGGAATGCTACGGACGGGACAAGAACGGTATCAACGGATTGTTGCGAAATATAGACACAGCCCTTATTGCGTCTGTCGAAATCGGACTCCGGCGCACTTCCATCCTTGCCCTATTGCTTTACCGGCCGGTTTACAAGAATGTCATCACCCTGAATAAGGTCCGGGAATTATTTGACGAAGATGTTGTCCTGATAATTCAGCGTCTGCTGAAAACTTCCGAACTTTACGCCCGCAATACGGCCGTCAATTCGGAGAATTTCCACCATCTGCTGTTCTCGTTTGCCGAAGATGTCCGTGTGATTCTGTTGATGATTGCCGACCGTCTCTGCCTGATGCGCTTGGGTAAAAAACTACAGGAGGATGACCGGATTCGCCTGGCTACAGAAGCCGCTTACCTGTATGCCCCATTGGCTCACCGGTTAGGGCTTTATTCCATCAAAAGCGAATTGGAAGATCTGTCATTGAAGTATCTGGACCGGAAGCAATTTGACTTCATCAAACAAAAGCTGAATGAGACTAAACGCTCACGCGATGCTTATATAGCTCGTTTTATTGCTCCGATTAAGGAGAAATTGGAACAGACCGGATTCAAATTCGAAATAAAGGGGCGTACCAAGTCCATCCACTCGATCAACAACAAATTAAAAAAGCAAAAGGTAGATTTTGAACATATCTATGATCTGTTTGCCATTCGTATTGTACTGGATTCACCTTTGGAAAAAGAACGTTCGGATTGCTGGCAAGTCTATTCTATCGTAACAGATATGTATCAGCCTAACCCGAACCGCCTGAAAGATTGGATTTCCATCCCTAAGTCCAATGGTTACGAGAGCTTGCACATCACCGTCATGGGGCCTGAAAACAAATGGGTTGAAGTCCAAATCCGCACGAAACGTATGGATGAGATTGCCGAAAAAGGGCTGGCTGCTCATTGGCGGTATAAGGGCGTAAAGGCAGAAAAGGGGCTGGACGAATTCATGAATACAGTCCGTGCCGCATTGGAGAACAAAGACTCCAATCCGTTGGATCTGATGCAGGATTTCCGAATGGATTTATATAAAGATGAAATCTATGTCTTTACCCCGAACGGTGAACTTATCAAGCTGGCTAAAGGTGCCACCGTATTGGATTTCGCATTTGCCATTCACACACAATTGGGATGCAAATGTGTCTCTGCCAAAGTCAACGATAAGAATGCTCCCATCAAACAAGAGCTGCACAATGGTGACACTGTATCCGTCATCACCTCACCGACCCAATCTCCGAAACGGGACTGGCTGAATTTCGTCGTTACGTCTAAAGCTCGTGTACGGATCAAACAGGCATTGCGGGAAGAAGCTGCAAAAACCGCCAATTTCGCTAAAGAAATGCTCCAGCGACGGTTCAAGAACCGGAAAATCGAGATGGAGGAATCGGCTTTAATGCGCTATATCAAAAAGAAAGGCTATAAGACGGTTACGGATTTCTATATAGATATAGCCGAGGAACGTCTGGACATGAATTCGGTGATTGATGAGTATTCGGAATTACTCCGGAAAGATAATGAACAAGTCGAACATCAGGCTACACGCAGTGCGGAAGAGTTTGTTACAACGACCGAAGCTGAAGAAATCTCCTCCAACAAAGACGTGCTCGTCATCGATAAGAACCTGACCGGAATCGAATATAAATTAGCCAAATGTTGCAATCCGATTTATGGAGATGAGGTATTCGGCTTCGTATCCACGCAGGGCATCAAAATCCACCGGATGGATTGCCCCAATGCGCAAGAGATGTTCAGCCGTTTCGGGTATCGTATCATCCGGGCTAAATGGAGTGGAAAAGGAGATAACGGCTATACCGTTACACTCCGTGTGGTAGGGCGGGATGATATTGCCATCGTCACCAACATCACCTCCGTTATCGGAAAGGAAGAGGGCGTCTCACTTCGTTCTCTGAATATCAATTCAACCGATGGGCTGTTTCAAGGCACATTCACCGTTATGGTCCGCGACACCGTCTCGCTGAATATGCTCACCAAGAAAATAAAAACCGTAAAAGGGGTGAAGTCTGTTGAACGGCTTAATACCTAATCAGGTGACAGTTCCAAGGCATGAAACTGAAGTTTCATAGGATGAAACAAAAGTTTCATGCCTTGAAACTCTCGGAAACAGCAGGTTGTTTTATAAAACGCTCCCCTTCATTCAACATCTTCCCCGCAAAATCATTTCCGGACGGGCGCTGAAACACTTTCAGGTTGAATTGTGGAATCATAGCCAACAAATAATCAAATAACTCAGATTGTATATTTTCATATTCTATCCAATTGCTGGTATGAGCAAAACAATAGATTTCGATGGGAAGTCCCTCGGTGGTGGGTTGCAATTGGCGGACCATCTGCATCAGTTCATGGTTAATCTCCGGATGCTCTTTTATATAATGCAAAGCATAAAGGCGAAACACGTGCAGGTTGACCACCTTTTTCCCCCGTTCCGATTCCGGCAAAAAGCCTTCACGGATAAATTTTTCCACTTCAACGGGGGTACAGAAGTGTACCGTATTCATATCTATATACAACGAACGTTTGATGCGCCGTGCTCCCGTCTCCCACATACCCCGCCAATTCTGGAACGAATCGCTGACCAACGCATAAGGCGGGATGGTGGTGATGGTCTTATCAAAATTCTGCACTTTCACGGTTGTAAGCGAGACCTCTATCACATACCCGTCCGCACCATATTTACTCATCGTAATCCAATCGCCCGGACGCAGCATATCATTGGCCGAAAGCTGTACACCTGCCACCAGCCCCAATATACTATCCCGGAAAATCAGCATCAATACCGCGGCCGAAGCTCCTAATCCGGCCAATATGGAGGTCGCGTTACGGTCAATCAAGATACTGATGATAAAAATCGCCCCGACTCCTATTGCCAGGATATTTATCATCTGGTAGATTCCTTTTAACGGACGATTCCGCAAAGATTCATGTTCGTTCGAATATTCATAAAGCGAGCGGAAAAAGGTATTTACCAACTGCAATGCGCGTACCACCGCATATACCAAGCAACCCTTTTCGCATATCATCAAAAGATAAGGGAATCCCTGTAAGACAATAGGCAGCAACGGATAAATCACCACCGGAGGAATCATCCGGCAAAATCCGCGCATCATATCTGCATTAAACAAATAATCGTCCCATGTCGCTTTCGTCCGGGCGGTTATCTTATGAACCGCCGGAATCACAAAATACCGGAAAACCTTTGTCATCAGATAAGCGACCAGCAACATGCCCAATACGCCCACCAACAGATTTCCCCATATCACGTTTTCCGGTGCAACGCCCATTGTCTGCAACCATCCATCTAAAGCCTGATTCCAATCTTTCATCATTATTCCTTCAATAAAAAAACAAGTCGACACGTTGACAAGTATAAAACCTTGTCAATCCGCCAACTTGCCTTTTAATCCAATTATATCAGATCTTTCAAACGTCCATCGTCCTGAAGCTTGATGATCAACTCACCAAACAACGTATTGGCCCAAGCCATCCACGGACGAGTATAGTCATTCGGATTGTCCTTATTGAAAGACTCATGGATAAATCCGGTATTGGCATCCGTGTCACGAATAGTCTCAATGCAATAACGGATTTCCTCTTCATCGGTCGAAGTATGTGCCAGCATAACCAAGCTCATCGGCCAGATATAACCGATTCCGATATGCGGTCCACCTATCCCCTCGCCCGCCGAACCTTTGAAGAAGTAGGGATTGGCCTTACTCCATACAAAGCGGCGTGTGTTCTGGTATACCGGGTCGTCCAAAGACACACATCCCAAGAAAGGCAAGCCCAGCAGACTGGGTACATTCGCATCGTCCATCAGATTACGCCCGCCGAATCCGTCTACCTCAAACGCATAAATAGGGCCAAATTCCGGATGTTCTATTACCCCATATTTCTGAATGGCCTCTTCAACCTCTGATGCCAAAGCCTCACACTTAGAAGCCAGGTCGGTGTTGTTTCTTAATTGGCGTAACATCTCTGCAACCTGACGCAATGAAGTCACCGCGAAGAAATTGGAAGGAATCAGGAAGCCGAAGATGGTAGCGTCATCCGAAGGACGGAATGAAGAAACAATCAAGCCTACCGGGTTCACCGGACTTCCGTATCCGTTCAGCAACGTATCACTCTGCTTAGCCGTTGTACGACCGAACGTATAGGGTCCATCCCCGTTTTTGCGTTGTTGTTCAATAAATGTCTGGTAAATCAAAGCGACAGCCTTTTCCCAATTCGCGTCAAACGGTGTCGCATCGTTCGTTTCTTTCCAATAATGGTATCCCAAACGGATAGGATAGCACAACGAGTCGATTTCCCACTTACGCTCATGCAATTCCTTCTTCATGGTCGTATGGTCAGACTCCCATTCACTTCCGGTCGGTCCCTCGTTGAATCCGTTTGCATAAGGATCTATAAGAATACAATCTACCTGCCGGCGAATCACGCCCTGCAACATTTGTTTCAACTTATCATCCTGATTGGCCAATACCACATAGGGATATACCTGAGCCGATGAGTCGCGCAACCACATGGCATGAATATCCCCCGTCAGCACGAACGTATCGGGACGCCCGCCTTTCATTTTAAATTCGCAAGTTGTATCCAGCGTATTCGGATAGCAATTCTCAAACATCCATGCCAACTTTTGGTCTTTGATATGAGCTTTTGCCTCGGCCAACTTCTTTTCTACGGCTTCTGAAGTGAACTTACGTGCCGATGGAGCCGGACGCTTCGTGGAATAATCACTCCATACTTTCTTGGCGTGTTCGGTGAATGAACCTGCCTGCTCTACGGCTGGCACAGACAATTTAGATGCGGCCAGCATCTTGTCTCCTATTACCAATCCGGCTAAAGAAAGAGAACCTGTTCTCAAAAAATTTCGTCTTGTTGTCATAATTACATTGTTTCTAATGGTATGTTTTCGGCAAATGTACAAAAAAACTCTGGAATATCCGCCGAATTGCAGCAGATTAACGCAACAGGATTTGATAATTAGGGAGTTAGAGGAAAAACGCAGAAGTTGGGCAGACAGTTGAAAACCGTCTTAAAGCAGATTAAAGCAAAAGAACGGTTTCCTAATCAT
>ERZ857521.1130-NODE-1130-length-34442-cov-4.516009_pt1 | contig 34442 bp, 29 predicted proteins | sample MGYA00519701_ERZ857521 | MGnify/ENA primary metagenome ERZ857521 (study PRJEB31778, sample SAMEA3449346) | human gut metagenome | biome: human gut; feature: human-associated habitat; material: faeces | place: United Kingdom | collected 2010/2012 ...
TGTCGACATACATCGATACACGCAACAAGGTACGGGTGAAACGTTTCAATGATACCTATCATAATGAAGCCGTCATAGGGAAGCTGGGTGTCGTAGACAAGGCATGGGCAGACCGCTTGATGTTTGGCTTTACCTATTCGCACATGTATCAGGAAGTGCAGACCGGTGTACGCCAGGTGACGGTCTATGGCGACAAGCATCGCTATGGGCACTCTTTTATGCCATCGGTCGAATACCGCAAGCGCGACCTCCTCACCAAAGGATTGGACGTAGTCTTTACCGCGAATTACAACCGTAATGCCACAACAAATGTGGATACTTCTTACTACCATTATAACTGGTACGGCGAGCGGTATCGGATGAATACGCCGGGCGAACAGTCTCGCCAGTTCTCGCGGGCGGATAATGATAACTGGAACGGCACGTTGACGGTAAACTATCGTCTGGGCAAGGCACATACGTTCACGTTCAACCATGTGATGAACCTGTTCCACCGGCAGAATACCTCTATGCTGGCCATCGAGGAAGAGGAGGATGCCATTGCCAAGGAGACGCGCAAGAACATCTCCGGACTGTCATACCGCTTGATGCCTACCGAGAAGTGGAACCTATCCGTGTTCGGGAAATATTACCACCAGTTTGTAGCCGGTCCTATGGCGGAAGATGCGACACAGAGCAACTATATCCGTACAACGCGCAATGTCAGCTCGATGGGTTACGGGGCGGCAGGTACTTACTTTGTCTTGCCGGAGTTGCAGGCGAAGCTCTCTTACGAGAAAGCGTACCGTTTGCCCACGATCGAGGAGATGTTCGGCGACGAGGACTTGGAGATGGGCGATGTAAGTATCCGTCCGGAGAATAGCGATAATATCAACCTGAACGTGAGCTACAACAAAACTTTCGGTCGCCACTCGCTCTATGCCGAAGGGGGATTCGTCTATCGCAATACGAAAGATTATATCCAACGCAATATTACCGACTTGAGCGGAGGCAAGGAGGCGGCTACTTACGTGAACTACGGCAAGGTGGAGACGAAAGGTTACAACCTCTCGCTCCGGTATGGCTTCAGCAACTGGTTGAGCATCGGCGGGAACTTCACGCAGATGGACGTGCGCGACAAGCAGCGGACGCAAATCGGGACCACAACGGCCAACCTCGCATACGGGGCACGGATGCCGAACGTCCCATACCGCTTTGCCGATATGGACGTTACCCTCTTCTGGCACGACCTCTTCCGCAAGGGGAACACCCTCACGCTGACGTATGACAACCAGTACCTGCATAGCTTCTCCTACTATTCGGAAATCATCGGCAGCAGTAGCGATGAATATAGGGTTCCGAACCAGTCCTCGCACAATATCTCACTCTCGTACAGTATGCAGCACGGGCGGTACAACCTCTCGTTCGAATGCCGCAACTTCACGGACGAGGACTTGTACGACAACTTTAGCCTCCAGAAGGCGGGACGCGCGTTCTATGGCAAAATACGGGTCTATTTCGGTAATTAAGGCCCCGTTAGGTATCTCAAAGGGTATCATTGGGTTTGACGGAGGATAACAGATACCCTTGAATGGAATAAATAAGAAGATGTTTTATAGATATAACTTATTAAATATAAATAGAAGATGAAAAAGAACTATTTCTTGGCAGCATGGACGGCTGCATTCTTGGCATGCGGTGCATTTACAGCATGTAGTGAGGATGACCCTATCACGGGTGGTGGTAATGAGAACGGTGGTGGTACGACACCTACCGAGGAGGCATTCTCCCGCTATGTAGTGGCCACCTCGACAACAGCTTCGGGCAATACCTCTTATACGTTGCTGACAGCAACTTCATTGGAGGAAGGCAGTATTTCGGCCGTTAATAACGGATTGACCAACGATGGGGCAACGCAATGGATTTTCTTCAACGAGCAATACCTCTATGGATTGAATTACAATCAGGGGAGCGGCGGTACGACAGCCTCTTATATCCTGAATGCTGACAGCACGATGGAGAAACGCGCGATGGAGTACACCATCCGCCGCTTCACGACCTATGGCACGTATGGTGATTATATCATGACGACCTCGACAGGCGACGGACCTACTGAGTGGGCCGACGAGAATGGTTACGTGCCTCAGTCCATCCTCATCTCTTACCTGGATGTAAACGCCGAAGAGTATTCGACTAATAATACGCAAGAAGAGGCGTACCTCTCGGAGAACTTCTTGGGAAATGGCGAGTATGTAACGTTGGCCGGTTTATTAGAACATGATAACAAGATTTATTCGGCAGCCATCCCGATGGGATTAAGCCAATACGGGTGTATGCAGAAGAACGATGACGGTAGCTATAAATGGGTACTTCCCGGAAATGAAGACCTCATCAAGACCGAAAGCGGTGGTTCTGGATCCGGTGCATACGATAAGGATGAGTTGCAATGGACGCAGTATCCGGATTCTTGCTGGGTAGCTATCTTCGATGACCAGACGCTGACCACGAAGAAGATTATCAAAACAGGTAAGATTAGCTATGCCGCAGGACGCAACCGTTCGCAATACTACCAGATGGTATGGGAAGCAGGAAATGGAGACGTGTACGTGTTCTCTCCGTCATACGCCAAAACGATGAGCGACCCGCGCCAGCAGACCACGTTGCCTGCCGGAGTGGTACGTATCCCGTCCGGATCGGAAGACTTCGATGATTATTATTGCAACATCGAGGCACAGAGCGACGGATGCAGCTTCCTCCGCGTATGGCCTGTCAAGGATGATTACTTCCTGATGCTGATGTATGACCGCCCCTTGACGGAAGAGGACTTCGCAGCGACCCGACTCGCTATTTTCAAGGCGGAAGACCAGACACTGACCTACGTGACCGGTCTGCCCTCTACGGTGAGCAGCTTCGGCAGTACACCTTATATAGAGAACGGTATAGCCTATGTAGCTGTGACGGTAAGCGACGGCAATCCGGCTATCTATGCGGTGAATCCGGAGACCGCTGAAGCTACGAAAGGATTAGAAGTGGAAGCCACACAAATTACAGGGGTAGGCAAACTGACCTATACTCCGGCTGAATAATAAAACATGTTTACAACACATAGGTTTCTACTCATGATGTTCCTCCTACTCCCACTCTCGGTGTGGAGTCAGGAGGATATCCGTATAGGAAAGCAATATTCTGTATATTCTTCTTCCTTGCAAGAAAAACGGACTTATTGGGTACACCTGCCTGATAATTACGAGGAAAATAAAAATCAGCATTATCCTGTAATCTATTTGCTGGATGGAGAAGATTTCTTTCATGCTATGGTCGGTATTCGCCAAACACTCTCTACAACTAAAGGGAAACATATTCCGCCTTGCATTATCATAGGCATTATAAGTGGGGACCGGACACGTGATTTTACCCCTACAGCTTCTACTATCGGACGAGATGGAAAACAGACGCTTAATGCTATACCACAAGGAGGCGGAGCTGACCGGTTTTATCATTTCCTGATAAAAGAACTCCGAACTCGGATTGATTCCTCATATCGGACTAATGGCAGAAATATATTGATAGGGCATTCGTATGGAGGACTATTTACTTTGAATGTTTTCCTCCATTATACGGAATCATTTGACACCTATTTAGCCATCGATCCAAGTCTCTGGTGGGATAACGGGCGATTAGCAAAAGAAGCTATATCGTTAATAAAAAGGAAAGATTTCTCTCAAACAAATCTTTATATCGGCCTCGCTTCAAAAAAACGCAACGACCGGACCGACATCCATCTTGCTACTATCCGTCATTTTCTGCATGTTTTATCGGAAATACACGGATTACATTTTTATCACAAATCATTTCCCGATGAAAACCATGGAAGTGTTAAAATCCCTGGTTTATATGACGGAATAAAACAACTATTCGCACGATGAAAAAAATTTTTGCTAAAATACATCTTTGGCTTTCTCTCCCATTAGGCATTCTTTTCTCCGTAATCTGCCTGACGGGAGCTATTCTTGTATTTGAAAATGAAACGCTGCAGCTTCTAAACCCTTCTGCAGATGTTTCATCGATGGGTAAACACGCACCGGAAAGGAAAGAGCTTGTGGGGTATGATTTCTTTCGTTCTACCCTCCGCTTCCACCGCTGGTTGCTCGATGCACCGGCCCAAAAAGGCGAACGATCGGTCGGCAAAGAGATTGTCGGCTATAGCACCCTGGCCATGACACTGGTACTGATTAGCGGTATTGTCATCTGGTGGCCCCGTAACCAGAAAGTGTTGAAAAACAGGTTGACTCTGTCTTGTTCAAAAGGTTCAAGGAGATTCTGGTATGATAGCCATGTCTCTATCGGATTCTACGCGACCCTTTTTCTGCTTATCATGTGCTTTACCGGATTAGTATGGTCTTTTTCCTGGTGGCGAGAAGCATTTTGGGGACTTTTCGACTTTATCCCTTCCGAAGAACGGAAACGTTTTCTCTATACGCTACATACAGGCTCATGGGGAGGAATGCTGACCAAGATTATTTATTTCCTTACGGCCTTGATAGGAGCTACATTGCCTCTGACCGGTTATTATTTATGGTGGAAAAGAAGATAAAATAAAAAAAGGAGAACATTTTATTGCTCTCCTTTTATTTTGGCTTGTGCACGAATTATTCTGCGCTTTCAGCCGGTGCTTCTTCTGTTGCAGCAGCCTCTTCTGCTTGTTTTGCAGCAGCTTCAGCAGCAGCCTTTTCAGCTTTCTTCTGAGCTACAGCTTCAGCTTTAGCCTTGTTCACTTCTTTTTCAGCTTCCAAACGAGCCGCTTTTACAGCTTTTGCAGCTTCAGCGCCTTTGTTCTTTATAGCTTCCAAAGAAGCAATTTTCTTTTCTTTCCAAGCATTGAATTTAGTTTCTGCGGCAGCCTCGTCAAAAGCTCCTTTCTTTACTCCTTCCAGCAAGTGCTTCTTCAAACATACGCCTTCACGAGAAAGAATGTTACGAGCTGTGTCAGTTGGCTGAGCACCTACTTGTAACCAATACAAAGCTCTGTCAAATTTCAAATCTACTGTAGCAGGATTAGTGTTCGGATTGTAAGAACCTATCCTTTCAATAAATTTTCCATCACGTGGAGCCCTGCTGTCTGCGACTACGATCTGATAGAAGGCATATCCTTTACGACCGTGTCTTTGCAATCTGATTCTTGTTGCCATTTTGAAATAATAATTTAATTAAGCTGTTTGTATTAGTAATTCGGGCGCAAAGGTACATATATTATTTATATGCACCAAATGTTTCATCTATTTCTTTAACAAGAAATTATCTATCTGCTTCACAAATTCTTCCTTAGGCAGGGCTCCTTGGGCCAACATCGGTTTCCCTTCCTTCGGAATAAAAAGTATTGTAGGGATACTCTGTACCCCGAATACCCCCGCCAGTTCCTTTTCCTTATCTACATTAATTTTGTAGATAATGATTTGCCCCTTATATTTCTCGGCAAGTTCTTCAAGAATAGGAGAAACCATACGGCAAGGGCCACACCAATCTGCATAAAAATCTACGATGCAAGGCTTATCTCCCTCGTAAACCCATTGATTCGGACTTTTCTCGTAGTTGAAGACTTTGGCCAGAAAATCAGCTTTCGTAATATGCACGACCTTTCCTTCCGCTCCCGTACTTGCTTCAACTCCGTTTTTGACACCGGAGGTTACCTCCGTCTCGGCCGACATCGGGCAACCGAACAAGGCACATACAGCCAAAGCCATAAATAAATACTGTATTTTTCGCATAATCTTTACATATAAATAATGTGAGATACTTAATAACGTTTGCAAAGCTACAAAAAAAGCTCACATTTTTGTATTATCTTTGTCCGCAAAAAAAATCAGATGATTGATTTCATTACTTTGTGTGACTATCTGGGTACTTTCGCCTTTGCCATCAGTGGCATACGTTTGGCATCGGCAAAGAAATTTGATTGGTTCGGAGCTTATGTCGTGGGAGTAGTAACGGCTGTAGGTGGAGGTACCATCCGGGATATCCTGCTTAATGCCACCCCTTTTTGGATGCAACAATCCTCCTACCTGATCATTTCAGGACTTGCCCTGCTGTTTGTTCTCATCTTCCGCAAGTATGTCATTCGCTTAAACAACACATTCTTTATATTTGACGCTATCGGTTTAGGCCTATTTGCTATTGTGGGAATAGCCAAAGCCATCGATTTCGGATTTCCTTTCTGGGTAGCTATTGTAATGGGGACAATTACGGGAGCATTCGGAGGCATGATGCGTGACATATTGATTAATGAGGAACCGCTTATTTTCCGAAAAGACATCTACGCGCTGGCGTGTGTGCTCGGGGGATTCATCTATTATTTCTGTGACCTTGCCGGATTGCCCTTGGCATTGACACAATTCATCGCAGCCGTTTCCGTATTTCTTACCCGGGTGATAGCCGTAAAATACCATATCAGTCTGCCTGCGTTGAAAGGGGAAGAATAATCCTCAGAAAGGATAACCGACGGCAAAATGCCAAGCGAAATTATCGCCGAAGTTCGGATTCTTTATTGCCCAGCGTTCACTTCCCCGTTTCTGCGGATTATAAGCCTTCATGCCCATATCGAAACGCAGTAGGAAAAAGTCGAAATCCAATCGGAGGCCTAATCCGTAAGATACAGCGATTTCTTTGTAGAAACGAGAGAAGTCGAAATTCGCCTGAGGATGATCCGCATCTTCATGAAATAACCAGATATTCCCGGCATCAACAAATGCGGCCGCCTCAAATTTCCAGAAGAGCTTCGTTCGATATTCGATACTGAGGTCGAGACGGATATCCCCTACCTGATCCGCAAACGAACCGGCGTATTCTTCTTCCATACTTCCTGGCCCCAACGAGCGGACCGACCATCCACGTACACTATTGGCTCCTCCCGAGAAATAACTCCGCTCAAAGGGCAGTTTCGACATATTTCCATACGGATAACCAACACCCACACCTATGCGATAGGCTACCTTATTACGCGGATCAATCGTTATACTTTTACTGAAATCCACATCTACTTTTGTAAACTGCGCATACGGAATGCCAAACAATTCATACATCCCGACAGAGTTACGCCCGGCCTTGGTTATCTTGGATATACCATACAGTAAATTACCAGCAGCTTCAACCGAAACGCGGAGTGAATGTGTATTGCGGTTTTTCTCCTGAGGAGTATAATTGCTAAAAGAATATGTATACCCCATTCCAAAGATAAATTGATCCGTAAAATTATACTGGCGAGTCGATTCTGGAAGACTTTCTGCAAATTCACTGTCTATCTTAGGAAGATGCACATAGTCGATATCGACCAGTTTAAACACATGGCGTCCCTGCGCATTGAAGCGTTGTTGCCAGATATAACTCCATCCACCCGACAGCAATGCCCGCTGATATTCCGGACGAGTCTGAAAGCTGTAACCTACTTTAAACTCAGTAGTCGCTCGCAAACGCCGCTTGAAAGCATCACTTACGAAAGGAAACAGGAAACGAGGAAAAGTGATACCGGTCTCTGCCCCGAATTCCCAATAATCGCCTTCAAAACTTTGCTCGTTCGACCCTAATGCCTCGTAAGCGCCACGGAATTTTATCATGAATGCCTCCGAGCCCTTAAACAAATTGCGGTGTTGGTAATTCACGCTACTGGCAAATCCCAAATCACCGGCCGAGTTGGTCCCTTCAAGGTCTACCCCGAAACCCTGCAATTTGGTTGGGGTCATCAATACAGAACAATCTAACTTCAACGAATCTCCTACTTCCCGCTCGGTAAAACGGATATTGATATTCTTCAACGCACGCAAACGGGACAAAGAGGAATAGGTCTGCTCCACACTTCGCTCATTATACAACCGTCCGGGAGTAAGATAAAGACTCTTCGCCAATATAGAAGGACGTATATAATGCCCAGAACTTCCATAGACAACGGCTATATCTCCAACCCATAGCGTATCGGTCAGATTCAATGCATTCTGACTTTCCGAGCGTAACGGATCATAATCTGCCAAAATCGATACCTTATCTATGTAATAGGGTCGGTGATTCTCTTCGCGGATACTGCCATCGGGCATCAAACGCCGATAAGGCTTAAGGAGCATCTCCACCTCTACCGCATTCGCATTAAAAGAGCTATCGGCCAAATAAGTCAGATTATCCCGGTTAAACGCATAATAGCCCCGCCGCCTCACCAATGAGGTGATACGTCCACGCTCTTTGTCCAATACATCACGATCAAACAAATCTCCATCTTTTACTAAAGGAATATAAGACACATCCGTAGGATGGAAGGCTGAAGCTAACCAAGAACGTTTACGCGGCTGGATATGTGCGATACTATCTATCTTTTTATCATAAAGCGACATCCGGTAATTCCGAATCCGGTAAGGATCTTTAGGTGACACATAATAAGTAACAGATGCCTTCTTGGCACGCGATGTATCAATCGCATGCGTCACTTCCGCATGAATATATCCTTTATTAATCAGGAAACGCTCCAGCTCCGCTTCCGACTGGGTGATAAGAGTCGTATCCATAATAACCGGAGGTTCCCCCATCCTCCGGAGCTGTTTGTTAACCCAGCGCTTCTCATTGCGTCCTGACCAGTTATAGACATACAATTGCCATTTCATCAAACCAAATACTTTGAAGTTTGGCCGTTGATGGAGATAATCACGCAACTCCGAAGACTTGAACGAATCGTTATCCGACACGATTTCGACCTTGTCTAAAAGATATTGGTTGTCTGGAACGTATTTCGTAGTACTGCAGCCGCTTAAGAGAAGCAATCCTATTACAAGATATAAACTATACTGTATAAAATTCTTCATGCTGTCCTATTTCATGCACAAAGATAAAGAAAATATTTCTTTTCTACATCACGGACAGGCCGGAACGATATATCCCGGACCTGCCTTACCTAATTTATTCGGTTAAAAATCGTTTTGTCAATCCATCGAAGGCATCGATGCGGCGATCCCGGAAGAAAGGCCACCAACGGCGTACCTGTTCACTTCGCATCTTATCAATCTCGACCACACGTACCTCCTCCTGATCGTTGGTAAATTCGGTCAATAATTCCCCTTGCGGCCCTGCCACAAAACTATTTCCCCAAAACTGAATACCATTTGTCTGTCCCGAAGGATCTGGTTCAAGTCCTGTACGATTTACGGTAATCACCGGAATTCCGTTAGCTACGGCATGACCTCGTTGCACCGTAATCCACGCCCCCAGCTGCCGATTTTTTTCCTCTTCTGTATCCGAACTTTCCCATCCTATTGCCGTAGGATAAATCAGCATCTCCGCTCCCCGCATGGCCATCAAACGGGCTGCTTCTGGATACCACTGGTCCCAGCACACCAATACGCCTAATCGCCCAACGGAGGTATCGATCGGTTCAAAACCTAAATCACCGGGAGTGAAATAAAATTTCTCATAATAAGCAGGATCATCCGGAATATGCATTTTCCGATACTTACCCGCAATTGTTCCGTCTTTCTCCAACACAACAGCCGTATTGTGATACAATCCGGGAGCCCGGCGTTCGAAAAGCGAGAGCACGATGACTACCCCCAACTCCTTGGCCAATCGTCCGAATGATTCGGTCGAAGGCCCCGGAATCGGTTCCGCTTGGTCAAACAACGCGGTATTCTCCGTTTGGCAAAAATAAAGTCCGTTATGCAATTCCTGTAATACTATCAACTCTGCACCCTGCTGAGCTGCTACACGGATATTAGCTTGCAACTTACAGATATTTGATTCTATATCTGCACTATTTTTTTGTTGAATTAATCCTACTTTCATTTGAGCTTTTGAGTTTTTAAGTTTATAGTTGACAAAGGCTTTAGTTGACGAGGCTACCCTCTTATCTCCTTGTCAACGAACATATCCTTCCGGATATTGCATCGTCACGCAATGCAATGAACCATGTTGTTTTATTAAAGGCAAACAATTTATGCCCACGACTTCACGATCAGGAAAAGCCATTTGCAGGGCTTTCCGCGCCTGTTCATCTTTCGGGGAATTATAAAAAGGAAGCAGAACCGCACCGTTCATAATCAAGAAATTAGCGTAAGTAGCCGGCAAGCGTTCGCCCTCCCAAACGATTTCATCCGCCATAGGTAAAGATATCAACCGATAAGGATCGCCATTCTCTTGCCGGAACGCCTTGATTTCCTCTTCCATGGCCAACAATTCATCATAATGTTCGTCTGATTCATCCTCACATTTCACGTAGGCAATGGTATCTTCACTACAAAAACGAGCTAACGTATCGACATGACTATCCGTATCGTCTCCCGCCAAATAGCCATTTTCTATCCATAGAATCCGTTTCACGCCAAAGACATCTTTCAAATAATGTTCGATCTCCTCGCGTTGCAGGTATTCATTGCGGTTGACCGACAACAGGCACTCGGCCGTTGCCATCAACGTTCCTTGGCCATCCGACTCAATACTTCCGCCTTCCAAGACAAACGGAGCCATATTCACCAATTGAATCTCCTCGGCAAACACACCCGCCTGATACAGATTGCGAGTAATCAAATTATCCTTATTGGCAGCAAACTTCATCCCCCAGCCATTAAAAACAAAATCATAAACCATCATTCCTAATGGGTCAAACACCGAAATACCTCCATGATCACGTGCCCACGTATCGTTAGTCGGAAGCTCAACAAAACGGACACATTCTTCATCAAATACGCCCAATTGTTCTTTCACCTCCAAGGCATCCGGACAAACCACCACCAGTTTTTCCCGTTTCATAATCTCTTTCGCAATCGAGACAAAGCAAGGAATCACCTCATCCAAAATAGGCGCCCAGTCTGTCCCGGCGTGCGGCCAGGTAAGTTGCACTGCGCTTTGCGGAAACCATTCCGCCGGCAATAAAGTATGTTCAACTTGTTGCATCTGTTTCTATTTTTGACATTTGGAGGCTAAAGATACAATAATTTCCGGATTCTCACCCCATACTCTCTAAAATTTCCCGAACCAACTCTGCCAAAGATGAGATTGCACTTGATTACTCCTGCCACTTACAATTAAGAGCCTGTCCAAATTTCCACGTTACCATTTTATCCAGCAGAAATTCAAACAGGCTCTTAATAAAAAAACTCGGGAATGCTTATGCCGACAAGCTTGTACTGATCAGAATAGTTACCAACAAGCCCAAGATGGCATACAATTCAGGGAATACAGCCATGACCATTGTCGAACCGAAAGCATTATGGCCGGCACCAATGGCAGCAATACCGTTTGCGCATACTTGTCCTTGACGGATTGCCGAAATAAGTCCGGAGAATCCTAATACCAAACCTGCGGCAAATACGGCTGTAGCGGTCAGGAATGAGATATCCGGAGTCAGGAACGGTTGCATCATGAAATATCCCACAAATCCATACAGACCTTGTGAAGATGGCAACGCACTCAAACCGATGTACGAGCCCAGTGCATCTGGATTCTTTTTCATTGCGCCAACTACTGCATTACCGGTAATCGTCACACCATAACTACTGCCAATGAAGGTTAAACCTGTCATAAGAGCAACTCCTAAATAAGCTAATAAAATAGGTTCCATAATGATGAATGTTTTTAATTATTATTTTTATTATTATTTCCTGTTAATTAGTCATTTCGTTTTCGAGTCTGCAGCTCATAAGCCCAATTCCCCCATAACCTGAAAACTCAAAAACCAAAGAACTCGATTTACGCTTTCTTAAAAGGACGATAGTCTTTACCACCGCCTTCAAATTCGGCATTTTTATAATATTCCACAAATATCAGACGCAACGGGTGAACCAACGAACTGATGGTACACAGACCAAAATTGATCGCATGACCCGCCACGAGAATCAAGAGCATCACAATAATACGCAAGAAAATATTCATACCTTCTGTCATATCAATTGCCAGCGAATTGAACACACCGCCCAGAATAGAGCCAGTCAGACCAATCGCGAACAAACGGATATAAGAGAGCGTATCACCCAACAATCCCGAAGCCATATTATAGGTATTCCAAAGCCCCGTACCAAAATTGAGGAAAATATTCTTGCCTGGAGAATTATAGAAGAACGCTACCAACAATCCCGCTCCGGTGATACCGAAACATACATTCTTGACCACCTCCGGCAATTGGACATTGAGCATCGGAAGCCCTAAAGCGCAAAGGAGTGCAACAATGACAAACACCCATGCCATAGGAGCAATGCCATACTTGGTTCCCTTCTGCTCCATCGTTTTCAATGCGGCTACCGTCTTGCCAAAAACGATTTGCACAAGACCGATAATGATGGAGAAGGTCATCAGATTATCACTACTTACAAAATAATCCTTCACAGCTACCAATGCGGGTACCGAAGCCAAGGCTATTCCAAAGAACGAACCGGTACATGTACCCACGATAAGAGCCGCCAGTCCGAAATATTGGAACAAAGACAGATAATCCTTAACCTGCCTGCTTGCCTTCCGTTTGAAATATGCACAGGCCAATATGACCAGCAATCCATACCCACCATCTCCGAAGCAAAGTCCGAAGAAGAGCATAAAGAAAGGAGCAAAGAATGGGGTCGGGTCAAACTCCGTATAGTTCGGAAGAGAGAACATCCGGGTAATCGGCTCGAAAAGGCGGGAGAAAGCATTGTTCCGCAATTTAATAGGAACATTCTCTTCTTCCTCAATAGCCAATTGCTGAAAATAGTAGCCCTTCTGTTCCAAACCTGCCTCTAAGACTGGAGACTCCTCAGTCGGGACGAACCCCTCCAATACCATCAAACGGTCTTCCGCCTCATGGTCGGTCTGCGCCCAGACATTCCGGTAGTTGAATTCATCCTGAACCTGCCTATCGGCTTCGACCAATGCAGCATAGTGCTGTGCGGAAAATTCCTCCGTTTCTTTCTCTAATGCCTTTATCGAAGCGCCCAACCGATCGTAATCCGACTGCAACTCAGAAAGTCCCTTAGAAGGCATCTTAGCCCGCTCGGCATCTATCTCGATAGACGTACCCACTTTCGTCACCGTAACAAAATAGGTTACCGACTGTACATTATTCACCAAAAACGCATTATACTCTTCGTTCCATTTCGGTTCGTAATGCGAGGTCGGGCAGCTGAAGAATGTCAATTCATAACCGGCCTCCTTCAACAAGCGGATATTCTTAAAATCGAAATCGCCCCAAAGCTCCATATAGGCTATATCTTTTTCAAGACCAGCCTTTGCAGTCAAAAGTTTATGCTTCTTCTCTTGCAAGGCTTCCAATTGTTCTTCCAACCGGAGTCCTTCTTCTTTCTTCGTGTTTCCAGCCGGAGCCAACGCCCTGCCCGAATGCTTATTCACTCCTTCGCAAAAACGTATCGCCTGGGTCAGGCGCTTCCGTTCGGCCAGCAAGGTCTGCAAATCCGCATTATCCCGGATAGAGTTGATCTCCTTGACGTGAAGCACTCCTAAGTTACGCAATTCTTTCAGGAACGCATCGTATTCCTTATGATACACCATGAAGGCATATTTGCTCATCTTTACTATCATACGCTTGCCTCCTCTTCTTCCTTAGCCTTCCGTTTCTCTTGATTGGCCCGCATAATCTTCTGAGAAGATTTAGACAGGCTCTCCTCATCCTCCATAAAGCGTTTTACTTTACGGATTGCATCTTTGTATCCCGGAATCTGAACTTTCTCAAAAAGATTTACCTTCTGAGTAGTCTTCTTCCGGGCATGTTCCAACAACTCCAGCTTCATACCGGAAAATTCCGCTTCGATTCCCGTGCGTGCCAACTTCTTGAGCAGGTCAATGCCATCGGTAAACCATGACGGAGAACTGAACAGGCTATAATGTCCTATCTCAAATTGAATCTCATCCAAGACCGGGACGATGACTCCTGCTATTTTCTTAGTAGCCAGCGAGACATCCTTCACCCGGATTAAAGTTGGATCAAACTCATTCCACAAGGCCACCATATTCTCATAGCTCTGTATTTCCTGTTCCAGCTGAAGTTCCAACTTGCTCACTTCATCTTTGGTACGCTTTACTTCAATACGCAACGCGCTTTCCTTACTTTTAATGGTAGGAAGCGAACGCTCGCGCATCTTCAATTGTTTTTCCAATTGCTGAAGCGATGTTTTGTTATATTGAAACTTTATTGCCATACTATTCTTTGAGTGTATGTATTTTAAGTTTATACGTTCATAAATCCAACTTGAAAACAGACAAACTTAAAAACTAAAAAACTAAAAACTACCAATCACCTATTCTTCCAATATTTGTCTACCAAAGTCTGCTTGATATTCACTTCGGCCGGCTGGAAATATTTCCCGAACAGACTCCAGGCCACATCAAGCATCTCGGTTGTATCCAAATTAACATCGATAGCCAAAAGCTTCGAAGAATAGTCTTTGGCGAAGGCCAACGCACGGTTATCGTAATCCGTCAAGTCAAAACCGTTCTCCATCTTAGTCTTGGCATTTGCAGCATCGGCATAAAGACGTACGGCGGCATTCATCACCTGCGGATGATCCTCACGGGTCTTCTTGCCTGTTACCAATTGTTTCAGACGAGACAAGCTACGGAACGGGTCCACAATAACCTTGCCCACATCACTGTCGCGACGCAAGTAAAGCTGTCCCTCGGTGATATACCCTGTGTTGTCCGGTACGGCATGCGTGATATCTCCACCAGAAAGTGTCGTCACGGCAATAATGGTGATAGAACCGCCGTCCGGGAACTGTACTGCCTTCTCATATATCTTCGCCAAATCCGAATACAAGGAACCCGGCATAGAGTCCTTCGATGGAATCTGATCCATACGGTTTGAAACGATGGCCAAAGCATCAGCGTAGTTCGTCATATCTGTCAACAACACCAATACCTTCTCATGCTTCTCTACCGCAAAATATTCGGCCGCACACAATGCCATATCCGGTATCAAGATACGTTCTACCGAAGGATCCTCGGTGGTATTGATGAAGCTCACAATACGGTCCAATGCCCCGGCATTACTAAATGTATTCTTGAAAAAAAGGTAATCATCATTCGTCATACCCATGCCGCCCAAGATGATTTTATCCGACTGAGCACGCATGGCCACCAATGCCATGACTTGGTTAAAAGGCTGGTCCGGGTCAGCAAAGAACGGGATCTTCTGACCGGTTACCAAGGTATTGTTCAAGTCGATACCAGCAATACCGGTCGCAATCAACTCAGAAGGCTGTTTACGACGCACCGGATTTACCGAAGGACCGCCAATTTCGACCTCCTTTCCTTCCGGAACAGGACCGCCATCAATCGGCTCTCCGTAGGCATTAAAGAAACGTCCCGCCAACTGGTCACCCACCTTCAACGAAGGAGCCTTTCCCATAAAGACGACTTCGGCATTCGTACGGATTCCTTCCGTACCCGAGAAAACCTGCAAGGTCACCTCATCTCCGATAATCTTCACCACCTGAGCCAGCTTGCCGTCTACCGAAGCCAACTCGTCATACCCGACACCTGTCGCCTTCAACGAACAGGTTGCTTTCGTAATCTGGGTAATCTTTGTATATATCTTTTGAAATGCTTTTGTTGCCATACTGATCTGCTATTTATTTCATTCTTTCTTTTAACAAAGCATCCAACTCTTCGTTGAACTTCTTGAACTGCTCGCTTTCGTATTCCGAATAGTTCATCTGCTTGAAGATATTGATGACTTTTTTGAAATAATCCATTACCTCAAGGAAGGTCTCAAATTGGAAATCAGCCCGGCAAATTGCAATGACCTTATCCAACATGAACTCCTGGCGAACCAATGGAGTCACGGCATCAATCGGGTCAAACGCATCCTGTTGCAGGATAACAAAGTCGATAAGCTCTGACTTCCAGAACGTCACGTGGTAATCTACCGGAACGCCATCATCCCCCAAGATATTGATCTGTTCCGAAATTTCCTTACCACGGAGCATGCGGGTCTTGATTTCGTTTACCTTATCAATCCAAGTCGAAGAAATATGCTTGGAGATATATTCTTGAAACTCCGGATATTCCAAATATTTCGAGTAACTATCAATCGGATTGACTGCCGGATAACGTTTCCTATCCGCACGTTCCTGCTCCAAGGCATAGAAACAACGGGCCACCTTCTTGGTGTTCTCCGTCACCGGTTCCTTCAGGTTACCTCCCGCCGGAGATACCGTACCGATGAATGTAACCGAGCCTGTCTTGCCATTATTTAAGACCACATAACCTGCACGAGCATAGAAGTTAGCAATAATTGCCGAAAGGTCCATGGGGAATGCATCCGGTCCCGGAAGCTCTTCCAGGCGATTGGACATCTCACGCAAAGCCTGTGCCCAACGAGAAGTAGAGTCTGCCATCAACAGCACCTTCAATCCCATGCTCCGGTAATATTCGGCAATCGTCATAGCGGTATAAACAGAGGCTTCACGGGCAGCCACCGGCATGTTCGACGTATTGGCAATGATAATGGTACGTTCCATCAACTTACGTCCGGTATGCGGGTCGACCAATTCGGGGAATTCCGTAAAAATTTCCACCACCTCATTGGCACGTTCACCACACGCCGCGATAATCACAATATCAGCCTCCGCCTGCTTAGAGATCGCATGCTGGAGCACCGTCTTACCCGTTCCAAACGGACCGGGGATAAATCCTGTACCGCCCTCTACGATCGGGTTCACTGTATCAATCGTACGGACACCTGTTTCCAGGAGCTTGAAAGGACGCGGCTTCTCTTTATAGCACGTAATGGCTTTCTTTACCGGCCATTTCTGTACCATCGTCACCTTTACCTCTTCGCCATTCGCATCTGAAAGTACTGCCATCGTATCGTGAATCGTATATTCACCTTCCGGGGCAATCTGCTTAATGGTATAAGTTCCTTCGAAGGTAAAGGGCACCATAATCTTATGGGGTTGAGAGTTCTCGTCTACCTCACCCAGCCAAGATCCGGCCTCTACCACATCGCCCACCTGAGCCAAAGGCTTAAAAGTCCATTTCTTATCTTCATCCAACGGATAAGTATATTCGCCGCGTTTCAAGAACACACCTTGCATTTTGTCCAAATCGTTTTGCAAACCATCGTAATTGCGCGACAACATGCCCGGACCTAAAGTCACCTCCAGCATGTGCCCCTGAAACTCGGCAGTATCACCCACACGCATGCCACGTGTACTTTCAAATACCTGCACAAAGGCATTTTTTCCTATTACTTTGATGACCTCCGACATCAACCGGACGCCACCGACAGAAATGTAACAGATTTCATTCTGGGAAACCGGTCCGTCAACCTCTACTGTTACCAGATTGGATACAATTCCTCTTACAATTCCTTTTGTAGCCATATTATTTATCTTTCATTATTTCTTTTAAATTCATCCAGGGCATTCTCGCTACCCTTCTTCATGGCGCCTACAATTTCACGGAAAGTCTTTTCGCCGGTTGTCTTATCCAAGGTTACCCAGCGTTCGATCATCTCCAGTTTGAGCATATAGGCAAAGACACTCTCTATGTCGAATGTCTTGAAGAAGGTATTCTCTTCCAGCCATTCCCATTTCAAGAGATCTATTTTCTTCTCTCGTGCCATCAGGTCGGTCTCTTCCGCAATACGCTGCAAATCGGGAAGATATTCCACTGTATCACCCAATCCGAAGTCACGCGCATTCGAAGTACGCAACGCATTGGCCACTTCATTCGTACCGACAATATAATCCGCCTTATCCCATCCATGCTTCCGGCAAGTAATAGCCGTCAACATATTATTCATGTTCAGATTTAATTCGAACCAATCGGCCACGAACTGATTTCCGCACCTCATGGCATACGCATAATAGAGAGCTGCCAGACGGTCGCTCCATGAAACGCCACCCGCTTCGCCTTTTTCTTCGCTCTGAAGGTAAAGCTTCAGGAAATCCACCACATAGGCCGGCAAACGTTTAGCCACAATTTTCGGTATCGCCTCTTCATTCCGCAAAGCCCTAAGTGCAGCCCGATAATCTCCTACGGCTATCATCCCCCGCTCATCCGGTTCCGCATCTGCGTTCCGGAGCACTTGAATCAGGTTGGCATTATCAAACTTGAGGAAAAAGAGGTCTATGAGCCGCTTGTCCTTGCTGGTCAATATGCCTTCCAGTTCTTCCCGGAATCCGGACACCGTATAGGCAAGTTTACTATCATCAAGGGCTATATTGGGGAGTCCTGCTATCAAGCAATAATATTTACTCATAGCCTGTCTGCTTTAGAAAAGAGCCTCAACCAACTGGGGACGCAAGAACTCTTTGAAGAATTCAACAAACTCCTCCTCACCAAACGAAATCTTGTAGGAACCATCAGCCGGGAGAATGGAAAATGAAGTCTTCTTTCCATTTACCTGCTCTATTGTCAAGCCTTTGTCCAAATAGCTCTTTGCATTCGAGAGGAAATACGACCGCAGAGCTTCAGCATTAGCGGTCAGAATAACCAATCCTCCGGCTTCTTGCCAATTCTTCGCCAGTTCCAAAATGACCTTTTGCATGAAATCCGCATTCGTTAGGGCTGCTTTCACATTATCTGAAACCACCTTTCCGGTAATCAGATTCGTCACTTCACTTTTCAGTGCTTCAACCGACTGAGCCGCAAAAAGCCTCAACTCAGCCTCTGTGTTTTTTTTCAACTCTGCCACTTTTTTCTCAGCTGCGGTCACGATTTCTTTAGCTTGCGCTTCAGCTTCTTCAATCAAAGCCTTTTTCCGTGCTTCCGCATCCGAAATAATACGGGCAGCTTCTTCGTTTCCTTTTTCTACGCCTTCCTTATAGATTTTATCGGTCAGCTCTTGAATTTTTGTATCCATATCTTATTGAATTTATTTCATAGTTTGACTGAGCTTCAAAGATAGTATTTATTTTTTTGATTTCATTAAATACTTGTTAAAAACATTAGAAAAAAAATGTTTTACGGCAATGTTACTTTAAAATCCGGACTTTCTACATGTTGGGAGACTATGATTGACAACATTTCCCGAACCACTTCCGGATGCTCAGAGGCGATGTTCTTATCCTCATGCAAGTCGGTTTCCAGGTCATATAGAAATGGCACGCCTTTCTTCACTACCATCTTCCAGTTTCCCATACGGACTCCGATCTGATCGGTCTCCTCAAATTCCCAATAAAGAAAATCATGTTGTTTCTGAGCCAGCGTGTCCCCAAGCAAAGTCGGAGCAAACGATATCCCGTCAAAATAATCGGGTGTCTGATTCGGGTTGCCATACTTACGTACATAGTCGGCCTCTCCTATCAGTTCGCAAAAAGTAGGCATGATATCATAAAAAGCACAAATATGATGGCTGATGCTTCCGGATTTTATCTTCTCCGGCCAATGCGCTATAAAAGGCACCCGAATGCCTCCTTCATAACATTGACGCTTCAATCCGCGCAATTTTCCATCCCGGCCGAAGAAAGTGGGATCTGCCCCTCCCTCCTCATGGGGGCCGTTATCACTGGAGAACAGGACTAATGTATTTTTATCCAATCCCTTTTCCTCCAGACACCGCATAATCTCTCCCACGTAAGTATCCAATCGGGTAATCATGGCCGCAAACTGGGCATGTACGTGCATAACCGGATTGTAGCGCGAACCTTCTGACCCGGGGTAAGCTTTATCGTTTTGGAATCTCTTTATATAATAATGTACGATGGAATCATTCGGCTGAACCAGTTCCGCATGTGGCAAGGTATAGGTGAAAAAGCCATAAAAAGGCCGGCTTCCGTCTTGTTTTTCCAACCATTCCAAAGCTTTCTGATGAATCAGATCGGCCGAATATTGCGTACGGTTCCGGTAATCCTCGCCATACATGGCATGTTGTATATTTTGTTCCAAAGGAACCCGTACTACCCCTGTATCACCTTGGCATTTACTATAACGATTCAGGAAATTCGGATAATAAAGATGCGCCTGGAATTGGCAGATATAGCCGAAAAATTCGTCAATGCCCCGCTTATCCGGTGTAGACACCGAGCCTTCATATCCTCCGGCCCATTTGCCAAACACACCGGTTGTATACCCGTTGGCCTTCATGATTTCCGGAAGAATCACATGTGCCGTATCGTAGGGCATCTGACCGGTAACCGTAAATTCCCGATTCGTGCCATACTGCATCTCTCCGCTCCAATATTCCTTGTTTCCCCGAATTTTACAGTGCCCCGTATGTTGCCCGGTCATCAACGAAGCTCTCGATGGGGCACTGACCGGGCTTCCTGCATAGGCTTGAGTAAACAACATTCCTTCAGCCGCCAACCGGTCTATATTGGGGGTATGAATATACTTTTGTCCGTAACAAGCCAAATCTCCATACCCCAAATCGTCACAAAGAATAAAGATGATATTAGGCTTTTGGGACTCAGCTAACGTAGCATCCGCCTTATCCGTACATGAAAGACTGCCTCCCACCAGACAGGCGACCGATGCATATCCGATTACTTTATTTCTTTTCATTAATTATTCCTATCTAATTAAGAAGCTGTTTTGAAATTCTTCGGAAAAATAGTTTATGCAACTTTGGGAATAAACTCAAACCAGCTTAAACAAAAAACGCATTCCGGACTTTTTTTGAACGAAATGCATTTTTTGCGTTTTTATATTTTTGAGTTATTACATTTTCGAGCTTTCTGTTCAATGTATAATTACAAATTCAACTTGAACTTGCAAAACTTAAATTATAAATGAACAAGCGCAATCTTATTGAGCCAATACCCCTACCGAGGGAGGAGGAGTTGCTACGCCCCATTCCTTGTTTGCTTTCGGTCCCATTTCCAATTCCAAAACGCCACCTTCCATGATGTCACTATGGTTGAACCAAGCCTGATTCAATTCTTTTCCATTCAAACGGGCGGATTGGATATATTTATTCTCTGCCGAAGCGTTATTAGCCTTGATTTCGAAGGTCTTTCCATTGCTCAATGTCATCTTCATGTTTGTGAATACCGGACTTCCAATATTATATGAAGGCATTCCGGGAGTAACCGGATAAAAGCCCATCTGGCTAAATACCACAAACGAAGCCAAACCTCCGCCATCCTCATCACCCGGCATGCCCATCAGGTCATTTCTGAACCATTGATTCAACAAAGCACGTACACGCTTTTGCGTCATCCAAGGCTTTCCCGCATAATTATACAGATAAGGCACATGCATACTCGGCTCGTTAGCCATAGAGAACATACCTACATTTCCGGTATGATCGGGCAAGGTAGAATAAAATTGCCATTTCGACATACCCAGCGGAGTATTAAACATCGAGTCCAAAGCCGCCGTAAAGGTTTCGTTTCCACCTACCAATGAAATCAAATCGGCTACATTATGCTGTACATCCCAACGATACACATACGCATTGTTCTCATCATAATAATCACGTGCGCCTAATCCGCCATCATACCGATAATCCAACGGCTCGATGAACTTGCCATCTTTATCCTTCGGATGGAAGAAATGAGTTTCCGGATTAAACAGATTGCGATAATTATAAGAGCATTTCAAATAATGATCCGCCTCTTCCTTTTTACCTAACTCCTGCGCAATCTGGCTCAAGCACCATTGATCGTAAGCAGTACCCAAGGTAACCGCTACCGGCTGACGTTTTTCCCACATAGACACATTGGGGACGGTCTCTTTCTCACCGGGGCGCAACGCCGGAATATACCCATGTTCCTTATAAAAATCATCCAGCCAACCCGCCGGAGCATTGGACCAAGGAATCAGCGTCTTCTCTTCAAGGGCGTTCCGGCAAGCTTCGTAAGCCTCGTCCAAATCAAATCCCCGTACCCCTTTCCGATAAGCATCAATTACCGTAGCTACGCCATGATTAGAATTCATACGATGAGTATCTCCGATAACTTCCGGGAAAGTAGGCATCCAGTTCTTCCCGCCTTCCTGAGCTATCCGCAAGTAGGAATTAATGATATTCCCCTCCATTTCTGTCTCAATCAACGCCCGTAACGGATGTGCGCCACGATACGTATCCCAAATCCAATCGTCTGTATAGAAAGGCTGACCTTCATCATCATGCACCTTACCATCTGTCGCACTATAATAACGTCCGTCCTCACTCAGGCAAATCGGACGCTCATAGCAACGATAAAGGGAGGTATAGAATACCACTTTATCATCCTCGCTTCCTCCTTCTACCTTAATCTTGCCCAACGTACGGTTCCAGATATCTTGTGCAGCTTTAGCCACGACATTCACATCGTATGCAGAAATCTCACGTTGCAGATTTTTCTTGGCCTGCTCAGCGTCAATGAACGAGACACCATACCGGATTCCCACATTCCCCACCTGAGCCGGGAATGCCAATACGATAGCCGCATTTTCTCCTGATCCCTGCAATTGGCCGGTATCAATCGATCCGTTTGCCAGCACCCCCGCTTTCTCCGGAGTCTTATCTACTTCAGCATAAAGATATACCTTTGTCTTATTATCTATATATTGGTATCCGCTGATCGCATTTCCTTCCACCTTCAACTCACCTCGACGAGTATTGAATATCAAATAGGTAGGTTCCTGTTTCTCGAAAGTCAGATTATACACCGCACTTTGGTGAGAGGGAGCGAAATCCACGTCCACATTGGCGTTATCCAAATAAACCTGATAGCGGTAGGGCCGCAGCTTCTCCTGGTCATAACTTAATGGGATAACCGGCTTCAAGCCACTCTCCTCCCCTTGATAAGGAGTCAGATTAAACGCTGAGGTTTCACGATGGTTCGTAACGACTATAGGCAGGCCATTCAGCCGGTCACCGGTAAAGTCCGCCCGTTCCGGATACACGCGAAGCATACTATTCGGCAAATGAATCGTCGGGAACGTCGGCACCAGCAAATGGCTGATATTACCCACATAAGGATTTACATACTCGATAGGCGATAAAGTTGGCGTATTATTCTCTGTTGCCGTTGGTGTACAAGCAGACAATAAAAATGTCGAAGCCAACACAACTAATGTCGATTTTACATTTTTGTGCATATTACAATGGAGATTTTATGTTTTCGCAAAGATAATAAAAAAATAAAATTCCATAGAAAATCCGATTTAATCTTTATCACTTCCTCTTTCTTCTTAATTATAACACAGATTATCTTAGACAATACCGATTATTATATAGAAAGCATAAAAAGAAAAGTGTATCTTTGTTTGACTTATATAAAAACACATGCAAAAAATAGTAATCGCAATAGATTCATTCAAAGGATGCCTGTCATCAAAAACTTTATCGGAGGCTATCACGAGCGGAATCAAAGACATATTCCCGGAAGCAACAGTCCGAAGTCTGGCAATAGCAGATGGAGGTGAGGGTTCTTTGGATGTCTTACTTGACGCTTTACAAGGGAAACGGATAACGTGCCAGGTATCCAATCCCTTGCGCCTGCCGGTCGAGGCTTCGTACGGCTGGATAGAATCTCAAAAATTGGCCATCGTAGAAATGGCCTCGGCCAGTGGTCTGACGTTGATTCCCTTTCAAGAAGGGAATGTGATGCGGGCGACCAGCTACGGCACCGGTCAGTTGATAGCGGATGCCTTACACAGGGGATGCCGGCACCTGTTACTGACTATCGGTGGGAGTGCAACGAATGACGCGGGTATAGGTTTATTACAAGCTTTAGGCTTCCGCTTCCTGAATCAGGAAGGCCAAGAAGTGGCAGATGGAGGCGTGCATTTAAGCGATATCGTTTCGGTAGATGAGAGTCAGGTTTTTCCCGAAGTACGGGAATGTTCTTTTGATATCGCTGTCGACGTCAAGAATCCTTTTTACGGGGAAGAAGGGGCAGCCTATGTTTTCGCACCCCAGAAAGGGGCAACTCCCAGGCAGGTGAAGCAATTAGACGAAGCCATGCGCTATTGGGCGGAATTTGTCCGCCGGCATTATGCAACCGACCTACAACAAATAGCCGGCTCCGGTGCTGCCGGCGGATTAGGCGGAGGATGCGCGGTATTCTTGAAAGCCCGCCTGCATTCAGGCATAGAACTGATCAAGCAGGTCTTGCATTTCGATGAAGAGATTAAAGATGCGGACCTGATTATCACCGGTGAGGGGAAAATCGACTTCCAAACCTCACAAGGAAAAGTCATTTCCGGAGTATTAGAATCGGCCAAACGGTTTCAAATCCCGGTAATCGCCCTTACGGGTAATTGCCAAGAAGCTAATCCCATCTTAGAATCCGAAGAACTGCTATCGGTCTTCTCCATTCAAGCCGCACCGGTTACACTAAATGAGGCCATGGAGCCGTCTTATACCTACCGGCAGACAAGGCAAGTCGTAAAGAATCTCATGAAGCTCATCCGCTCACTATGTTAAATACTTAAAAATATTTGTGGATTCTCATGAGAATGTCTACTTTAGCGCAAGTTTAAACAATTAAAAAGAGGGATTTAACCATGAAAAAAATTGTATTATTAGTTGCATTCTGTTTAGGAATAGGAAATGCTTTCGCTCAAGACGCCGATGCCTTGAGGGATGCCGGTGATGCAGCATTAAAAGCAAAAAATTATGCAGAGGCTGTGGCTAAGTATAGCGAATATCTGAAACTGACCGACTACAAAGACACAGTCCGCATTTTCAATTGCGCATTTAGTGCTAATCAGGCGAAACAGTATGAAGAAGCAGCCAAATTTTTTGACATGGCTGTGAAGTACAATTACAACTTGGATGATTCTTATACAGGCGAAGCCATGGCTTACCGCAATTTGAATAAGACAGACGAGTTTGTAACTACTATAGAAGCCGGATTGAAAGCTTTACCCGGAAATGCCAATCTGGAAAAATTATTGTATAGCTATTGCATCAAACAAGGACAAGCCGCTCAAAAGAAAGGCGATATTGAAGGTGCGGAAAAGTTATACAAAAATGTATTGATCGCTTCTAACAAAAAGTATCAGGAAGGCGCACTGTACAGTTTAGGAGTCATGATGTATAATCAAGGTGCTACTATCTTACAAAAGGCTACCCCGATTGCAACAACTGAACCGGACAAGTACAATGCAGAAAAAGCAAAAGCCGATGCTGCTTGGAAGCAGGCAAAAGAGTATTTGGATAAAGCATTAGCCCTAAACCCTTCCAATGCCAATGCGAAGAAGATAGCTGATGCCATCGCAGCGTCACAAAAATAAAAAAGACAATTTCTAAAAGAATGCAATGATTCGGATGGGGGGCTGTGTCAAAATGAATGTTTTGATGCCCCCCCATTAAGGTGTGTCAGAATTAGCAAAATGCAAGGCATTGAGGATGAGGGCGACAGGAGTTTACTGGAGTAAATGACTTCGCCCGAATTCCGAAAATGACGCAGCAGTTTGTCATTATGACACACCGTCTTTTAATGTGTCATAATGGATAAATTCCCCCTGATTCGGCCATCCTCATCAATTAACAGCAAGGTAAGATGGCTCTTTTGCAAACAGGGTTGACAAGTCTTATAGCAATAAGAGACGACTAAATCAAAAAATGCGGCCGATTCTTGCTCAGGCAAGACATTCCATAATTCACGTGCCAAGGTGATTTGCTCGATCTTCCGAAGAGTCGCTGACGAACATCCCGATTCTTGCGCCAAACGAACAACAAAATCCTTGTTCATCAAGACCTTCTGGCTATGGGTATCTAACGCACCTTCTGCCAATTTGATAGCTTTCCCCAGCATAATTCCCAAAATAATTTCCGGGAAAGCCTCTTGCTCGGCTATCTTTAACGTTTCCCCTATAAAATTCCCATAATGCACAAAGGCCTGAACCGGGAAATCCGCTCCCTGCTGCTCCAAATAGTTTTTCAGGAAACGCTCACTCTTGGCACCGGAATTAACCACAAGCGTTGTGCAACCGATAGCCTTAGCGACTTGAATCTCTTTCCGGATAGATGCCACAAACGCATCGGATGAAAAAGGACGTACAATACCTGAGGTCCCGATAATAGATATCCCGTTTACAATACCCAATCTCGGATTGAAAGTTCGCCGCGCCAATTCTTCACCGTTCTCTACAGAAATCGTCACTTCTATCTCCAAATGTAAAGAATGCCGGCAAGCCAAACGGACTAATTCTTCCGTGATCATCCGCCGTGGCGTACAATTAATGGCCGGGCCTCCGACCTCCAATCCCAGTCCCGGTAAAGTAACTATACCAACCCCCTTCCCTCCTTTCAACGTAACATGTGTAGTATCATCGCCCCTATCTCTAATCCGGAGCGAAGCGGTGATTAAACAACCGTCCGTAATATCCGGGTCATCCCCCGATTCCTTCCGAACAGAGCAACAGACAACCTCTGGAGTTTGCTCAGTTGAATAAACCGGTAGTCGAATTGGTTCACCGGAAGGCAAACAGATCTCGCACTCTTCCTGCTCTTCCTTACTGATCCAGGCCTGCAATGCAGCCTTAGCCGCAGCCGTTGCACAAGTTCCGGTCGTATATCCGCAATGCAAAGGAAAGAAATCCGGCAGAAGCACCTCTATTTTCTTCCGAAGGCCATATTCTCCATAAACAACCAGAAAATTTTCCGGAAGTTTAGGACGCTTAACGACATATACCGCAATGCCCCGTACCTTAGCAGCTTCTGTTTTCTGACTGAAGAATCCGGAATCACCACTCTCTTTCGTCAAAATCGCATCCGGACAGAGCCTGTCCATCACCTCGCCTTCTTCATCCTCCTCATAAAAGAGCAAACGCTCAGCCGGGAATCCCTGTTCAGCAGCCAACAACCGCGAATCCTTCCGGTTCAAAATACGGAACCAACAGGCATGCTCCGACCAATAAGGCTTCAAAGGAGCAAGGGTATTCACTCCGCTCAAAGCCAGCAAACGATGCGTAGCGGAATTCTTCAAACGCCGAACGGCATCTTCATAATCCTCACACCAAATAAAGTCCGGATTACGCGGCGGATATTTACGCTCCAGGCGAATAACGGGCAAATTCAACTGTTCTGAGACCCGGGAGACAGTCTGATGCAACTGGACTGCAAATGGATGCGCCGCATCCACCAGCAATCGAATATCCTTCTCAGTACAAAATTGCGCCATCATGAGCTCATCCATGGCTCCGCACAGCCGAATAGCATGTACCGAATCCACCACCTGCCGGTTCCCTTTCGTAGAATAGAAAAAGGGCTTTCCGGCACTATCTATGACTTCAGCCGCAATTCTTCCTTCAGTAGTTCCGCCCAATAGTAAAATCATACGTATCGGAAATAATTAATAACATTTCTTTTTCATTCATCAAATCCAACTTTCCAAAAGTTTCAAGGCATGAAACTGGAGTTTCATCCTGACGAAACTGGAGTTTCATGCCTTGAAACTCCCGGATTCATGCCAAACTGTCTTCTATTTCCTAAACAGATGTTTGAACTCATCTGCATACAACCGCGACAAACCTTCCCGATGACCAATAGCCTCACCAACGACAAGCAACGTGGTCAGTGTCAGATTATTCTCTTTTACAATCCGGGCCAAATCCTTCAATTCGCCACGGAAAATGCGCTGGTCTTTCCAAGTCAACTTATAACATACCGCAACAGGCGTCTCGGGAGCATAGTGCTGCAATAATTCAGCTTGCACTTTATCAGCTATTGTTGCGCTCAAATAAATGCACATGGTACTTTGACTCTCGGCCAGCTTATGCAATTGCTCCTTCTCCGGAACCGGAGTCCTTCCCTCGCCACGTGTCAGTATAATCGTCTGAACTCTTTCCGGAACGGTAAATTCAGAACGGAGCTCAGCCGCCGCGGCCTGAAATGCCGAGATTCCGGGAGTAATATGATAAGACATGCCATACCGGTCGAAGTAATTCATCTGCTCCTGAATGGCTCCATACAAGCAAGGATCTCCGGTATGGAGACGGACAACCAATTTCCCTTTCTCGTAAAAGCTCTTCATCAGGTGGAACTGCTCCTCCAGATTCATATCGGCCGAACTACGCACCATAGCCTCCGGCTTGGCGTAATAAGTCAGTTCTTTAGGAACCAAGCTACCAGCATACAAGATAAGATCAGCCTGTTGCAAGAAACGCTTGCCTCGAACTGACACCAGTTCCGGATCACCCGGTCCGGCACCGACTATCTCTATATGCCCATGACCTGCGTTCTTTCCCCAAGCTACGGCCAAAGTAAACTGGACCTCCCCCTCATGATAGATCTGTTTGGGTATCACCAGTTCTCCCCCCTGAGCAGCACAGAGCGCCGAAGCCTCACTAACGCTTTTCGTCCCGGTAGCCCTCCTGACCGTTTCAGACGGGTTCGGCACCGTCCATTGATCCAGAACCTCAGCCGAATAAGTCCGGAAAGGCACCTGTCACTTCTCACTCAGACGAAGCAAGGCCTTTTCTTCAGCCTTAATCACAACCGAGTCAATGTCTGCAATAGCTTCCGGATAGAGCCGGTTCTCCTGCAAAACCTGATAAAGGTAATTGATAAGGAATGTATCCTCTACCTCCAAATCCCGTTTACATCCCATGCCGACATGCAATACTTTCGGGATATATTGAAGACAAAGCGCAGGATAGGTACGCTTATAAGGCGATACGGCAATAATCAAGTCATAACGATCAGCCGGAATCTCCGTCATACCTATATATATATGCACATGCGGCGGACAGGTCTCTTTCAAGAAACGAGTCCCCTCATCATCCTGTTCCAATACAAGAGCCACCGGACACTCATTGACAAAAAGGGCTATCGCATGATTCAATAACGTATTAAACCGCTCCCCCTTGACCTCCTCTTCATGTCCTTTCAACCGAAGCTTCATGTCCCAATTATAGGTATGCCCCAATGTGTCTAACGCCCACAACCCCATATTGTCACTTTGCGTTGTGATGACAGGCTCTGCCTGGAGCAACCGGGCAAGTTCCCCGGCCAACCGGTTCGCCCCTCCAATATGTCCGGACAACACCGATATGACATGCTTGCCGGTACTATCGATACAAACCACGGCCGGGTCAGTATGTTTATCCTTTACCCACGGAGCAATACTCCGGACACAGATGCCCAATGCCCCAATATAAATCAATGCATCCGATTCACGGAATGCCTTTTCCGCTTCTGAATAGTTATAAATAATCGCTTCCGGATAGGCTTGTCTGATGCGCAGCGCCAACTCTTTCCCCCTGTCGGAAACCGGAAGTATTGCGATCGGCTTTCTCTTTTGTTCCATACTTTATACCTTATTTGATTGGCGTTCCGCCTTACAGATTGTTATTGGATTATAGGAATCAACCGTCATGTGGATCTTCTCTTTCAGCATCAATCCGACCGGAGCCAGCGACTCGCAGAACAGACGCAGACTATCCTCAGAAACAGAGTTGAAAACGATTGTTCCCTGTTGGCTCAGATACCGGGAAACCTTTTGGATAATCTGCGGCAAACGCCCGCCATGCCCACCAATGAATACCGCATCCGGCGTGCCCAATCCGCTTAACTTATCCAAATCCAGTTCCAGAAAATCCCCGATAAACATCTCTATGCCCGGAGTCCCGAACCGGCGCATATTCTCGTTCATCAGTCTTCTGCCCTCTTCGCGAACCTCGAAAGCATCAATATGTAAATGAGGGAACTGAAGTTTGGCTTCGACCGAAACCGATCCTGTACAGAACCCTATATCCCATAAACAACTCTTTTCATGCAGATTCAGCATACTTAAAGACAAAAGACGAATAGGCATTTTGGTAATCATCTTTGTACGTCCGTCCAAAAGAGCAAACTCAGCATCAGGAATACCGAAAGGACGCCGGTGCCTCTCGCCTGTACTCTCCAAAATGAGGCAATTGGGGGTCTCAAAGCTTTCAGACGCAGCCTGCTGAATCGAAAAACACCGGATGCTCTGCTTATCTTCATTCCCCAAGTTCATTCCCACATACATCTTATATTGCACATACCCATATTCCAGCAAACGCCTTGCGATAACGGCCGGTGTATGGGCATGGTCGGTCAATATCCCGATTTTCGGACACCGCTCTATCAAAGCCCGGTCCAGTTCATGCCAAGGCCTTCCGGTCACAGAAACAATACGCATATCCTGATACGGCATCATAAGCTGATGCGCCAGCATCTGTAAGGAATTGAACCAAGGATACAACACGATATTCGCCCCCGGCATTCTCTTCCGGATCGTATTGGCAAAGCCATAAAACAACGGGTCTCCGGAGGCAAAAACCACGATACTCTCCTGATAGGTCTGATAACGCCGGAACACCTCATCCAGCGGAGTCTTGATATCTATCCAAACCGATTGCTTCGGAAGAATGGAACGTACAATCTCATGATGACGTATTCCACCTGAGAAGATTCTATGCTTAGCGATCACCTGCTTGACCTCCGGTGAGAAAAAGGGGCACGGCGAGTCACTTATACCAATGACATAAAAACGGTTCATACGTCTCTTCCGGGTTTTAATTGTTCGGCATCGTTGAAACAAAGAATGGCATTGACCAGCGTAGCCGCCAGATTACTTCCTCCCTTACGTCCCTCCACAATAATTTTAGGAATAGAAAATGGCTTTACCATATATTTGGATTCCTTGACATGAACAAATCCGACCGGAGCCGCAATGATTCCCCCCGGACGCGCCTTCCCTTTACGAATCAGGTCACACAATTCCATCAAAGCGGTCGGGGCATTGCCAAAGACGAACAAAGCATCCGGATGCTCTTCTACCGCCAGGCGAATGCCGGCCTGCGTACGAGTGACGCCTTTTCCGGTCATGGACGCGATGCGTTCATCATTCAAGTAACATTTCACCTCCAGCCCCATACGTTGCAACGCTCCTTTGCGTATACCGGCAGCAGCCATGGTCACATCCGTGACAAGGGTACGTATGGTTCCGTTCTCCAGTTTGTGATAAAGAATTTCTACCGCCGATGGATCTGTATATAGAATATTCTCCATATCAAAATCAGCCGTAGTATGAATAGCATGGAGCAAAGCCCATTTCCGATCTAACGGAATATCGGGATGCTTCAGCTCTTTCTCGATCGTACGGAAGCTACGGATCATGATATCCTGCCCGATACGGTTATCCGACTCCCCGTTTTTCATTTCACCATAATACCCACGAGGAGTGATGAAGAGAGGTTGTCTATTTTCCCGGACATGAAAGAAACTTTGGGAATTGCCTATCAATACGACTGTAAACATATCTATCTGCTCCGGGTCAAGCTCGCCCAAGGTACACGTGTGTACCTCCTGTTCAGGACGCCCTGCCTGACGGACATATCCTACCGGGGTATCCGGCTGACGTTCTTTCAGGAAAATCTCCTTCAAACGATAAAGTTGCCAGTAACGCCCCTGGCTCTTCGGATTGTAAACGGCCGTTACAAAATCCGCCATAGCAGCCGCTTGGATCCGTTTTTCAATGACTTCCCAGGGAGTCATCAAATCGGAGAGGGAAATCACGCAGAAGTCATGTCCCACAGGTGCCCCCAATAGGGAAGCAGCCTTCTGAAAAGCGCTGATTCCGGGCAAAGCGATAATCTCTATATCCGCATCCGATTGTTGTTGCATCTCATAAATCAACGGAGTCATACCATAAATACCGGCATCTCCCGAACTGATCACACATACAGCAAACCCCTCTTCCGCATACCGGAAAGCCACCTCGGCACGTTCCCGTTCCTTCTTCATGCCTGTATCTATGCATTGCGCATTCTCCCGAAGGTAATGTTGAATAAATTGAAAGTAATATTTATATCCGATGATAATATCCGAAGTCCGAATGGCCTCTAATACGGCAGGAGTAATATCTTCCGGGCTTCCGGGACCGATACCTGCCACAATGATTCTACCTTTTTGTGTCATCCTCGTTTTGTTCTAACTTATTTATGTGTAAAATCGGTCCTTTTCTTTCCCATTTACTGATAAAAAATAAAGAAATAGGCCGATTATTGCATCATGCAGCTACAAATATAGAAAGTTTTTTCTGCTTAGGCTAATCTTTTGCGTATATTTGCACCCGAAATACAAGAATAGATGAAGAACTCGCGACAACTTATACGTTTTATCATCATCGGCACCTCCAATGCGATCATAACAGCCTTGGTCGTATGGCTGATGATGGATATTTTAAACTTCAATTATTTGGCTTCGAATATAACCGGATACGTCGCGGCGTTGCTGAATAACTTTTTCTGGAGCAAATTTTGGGTCTTTTCTTCTGGCAAAGGCCAATATCTCCGGCAAGGATTCTTGTTTCTTGTTGCGTTCATCTGTGCCTACGGCGCACAATTCCTTTGCCTGCTGGGCATGGTCGAGCTTCTCGGATGGAACGAATACATCTCCCAATTTTTAGGGCTGTTCATTTACGGTGCTGTTAATTTTATTTTGAATAAAAAGGTGACCTTTCATACCTAATGACCGGATTCTAATAGACTTGTCTGCCCCATATAAGAAACCGTCTTGTTTACGGTAACGGCTCTTTCATTTAAGGAAGACATTAGGTGCAGCGGAGCCTGTCTCTCCGCAATAAACATTGAAAATCAATGTTTTACAAAATTAACACCCGATTTTACACCCGAAAATGTAAAGTCGGGTGTGTTTGTATTATGAACAAAAACAAAGAGGCTTGAACTTACTATGAAGTTAGCTCCTCAACTTGATTTTGGTATTAACGATTCCGTCTGGTATTGATTTGTCTGCCCATATCTTTATTCAACCTGCGATAGGTCATTTATTAATATATGCTCTAATTGTGGAGCTAATGGAGTTACTATTGTACTATCTATATTCCATTCAACTTGTGGATTGTTTGATTTTAACTTCAATGTTTTTTTGTACTGTTTCATTTCGTCTTTTGTAATATACTCATGATCCAAGACATACAGTTCATCAAAGATTTCAATCATCTGTTCTTTAGCATCTTTTTTGTGACTAAAGAACAGCTTTCTATAGCTCTTTCTGTTTATTAAATCCATATAAGACTGATATTCTGGGTTATAGATGTAATTCTCTGTCTGGTAATAATTTTCGAGACGTGTAGTATAACCGAAAAGTGTTTTAGGAGTCTTTTTTTTAGTTGTAAGTACATCGTATTCCACTCGTAAAACTCTTTGCATTGTATCTATCCTTATTGCGCCTCCAACCATTTCATTTAATCGAAGTCGGCTATCTATGCTATCAGCAGTAAACTTCCAGCCTTCTTTTTTCAATGTTTCCATTAGAGTGAGACCATCCAGACCGGGTGTATAAATGTATTTATCCACAAGAGTATTTGCTCTTTCCTTGTCCATGTCTATCAATGAATCGTTTTGGAAGTTACGAATCTTGATAGCAAGTCTTTCCGCATCTTTATGTTTTGTGTCAATAAAGAAATCCAAATATCCATCCCTGAAATATTTCATACAGGAATCATTCAATTGATAACTTCTGAAGTAAGTCTTGAGATGAATATATTCTCTATTCTTCACCGTAACTGTTACTGCGTTCAACTGATACTCAATGGGATTTAAATAAATAGGGGTATCTTCCTTAAATAAGGATGATTTAACACTTTCAGGATTGTAGGCAATATGCTGAATAGTAACAATCTCATCGTTCAAGTCTTGAGGCAAATTACCATCTATATCTGTTGTACCTACGACTGCCCCTTTGTTATTTAGAATCTGCGCGTATGATATACGCTGACCGGTCGTTTTGTCAAGCAAGATAGCCTGACCCGAAACGTCAAGACTCACAAAGAGTAATAAAAATAAAATTGTAAAGCCTTGACATTCACACTTAATAATCGTCCGTAAGAAATCATTGCGCATGATTCTTGCTTTTAACCTTTCTAACTTCTCTCTAATGTCCATCGCTATGTTACTTTGTTCTTTAATATTCAGTTTTTCTTCTTCTGTCATACCGTAGATTTTATTCATTTGGAAAATGCCTGTTTACGATTCTTAATCTACTTAAGCGGCATAAAGATACGGAAAAAGGAGCAACCGACAGTTTTTTTATTCCTCCTTTCTATTCGATATGGGAGGATTAGCGTTTATTAAAGTGATTTAAACTTATTTCATTCTTTAAAAATCGTAATCAAAATGTTAAAGCACAGCGTACAACTCGAATTATTCCTTATATTATGGGTGACCAAACTCATATATAGTGAAAGTCCTATGTACACTGTACTCGACAAAGATACGATAAAAAAGAAATCTTACCTCATCTTTCCAAGGCAAAACGTGGTTATGTCACTCAAAGTTGCCTTATAGAGGTGGTAAACGCCATCTTGTACAAGTTAAAGACTGGTTGCCAATGGGCGCTTCTTCCTGTGAAAGCCTTGTTTAGCGGCAAGGAGCTGAGTCCCGGTGCCGTGTACCACCACTACAACAAATGGAGCAAGTTGGGTGAATGGAAATCCATGTGGGTCAGGTTGCTTGACAAATACCGCAATGAACTGGATATGTCTAGCGTGGATTTGGACGGAAGCCACACGACTGCACTTCGTGGCGGTGAAGAAGTCGGATACCAGGGCCGGAAGAAACGGAAGACGACCAACGCACTC
>ERZ857521.1134-NODE-1134-length-34394-cov-7.594484_pt1 | contig 34394 bp, 22 predicted proteins | sample MGYA00519701_ERZ857521 | MGnify/ENA primary metagenome ERZ857521 (study PRJEB31778, sample SAMEA3449346) | human gut metagenome | biome: human gut; feature: human-associated habitat; material: faeces | place: United Kingdom | collected 2010/2012 ...
GCAAAGTTAGAAATACTACAGGCAGACTACAATACGCTATCGCGGACGGTTGTACTTTTGTCCAAAACGTAAGGGCGTTTTACTTAAAACGTAAGGACGTTTTGGATAAAACGTAAAGGCGTTTCAATCCAAACGTCAAAGCGTTTTCCCTGAAACGTCGAAGCGTTTTTTCAAGCCTCAGCAACGTCCCTTCCGACAGAAGGAATAGCCCATAAAAAAACCGCCGGATAAAATTATCCAGCGGCATTAAAAAAAGTTCAATATCCAAATCAGCGGACCGGAGTCTTGGCCGAAAGCTTTTCCAGAAAATAGACCAGGAAGAACCCCACAATCATCAGCACCACTGCTTCGGGGATGTACGCGTTCGGAAGTATATTGTGCTCAATCAACGGCTTCACTTCCCCGTGACTGTCCACAAAGGTTTCTACCACCTCTTTCCAGGGCCATACCTTATTCAAGGAACCCAACATGAATCCCGTCAATACTGCCAACGTGATGTTACGGAAGTGTGCCAGGGCATACGAAAGTATTCTGGAAAAAGAGGTGATTCCGATGCAGGCACCTGCCGCAAAGACTCCCATCACCACCACATCCAGTGTCTTGACCGCATCCATAATGAAGAAATATTTCCCCAGCAACACCAGTATGAAGCTGCCGGAAATGCCCGGAAGAATCATGGCACAGATGGCAATGGCCCCGCACAGGAATATAAACAACAAGTTCGAAGGCGTTTCAGCCGGCGTAGCCACCGTGATGTAAAAGGCTACCAGAACTCCTATCACAAACGCCACCCAGGTTTTCCAACTTTTCCACTCCTTAATGTCTTTCGACACGAACCAGGTGGAAGCCAGCACCAGGCCGAAAAAGAATGACCATACCAATATCGGATGATCCACCAGCAACCAGGTAATCAGCTTGGCCAGCGAAAACACACTGATTCCGATACCCGCCAGCAGGAAAAACAAGAAGTTTCCGTTGATTTTTTTCCAGAAAGCACCCCATTTTCCGGTAAAGAAAAGCTTCAGACTTTCCAGATTGATACTTTTAATTGAATTGATCAGTTCGTCGTAAATACCTACAATAAAGGCTATGGTTCCTCCCGATACGCCGGGCACCACATCGGCAGCCCCCATCCCCATACCTTTTAACATCAGAACTGCATAATCTTTCAGTTTTCGTTCCATTTTATCTGTAAATAGTTAGCGGATGCAAAGTAAACGAAAAAAACTTGCTCCACTACCATTCTGGAAAACATTTTATGGTTTTTATTGTTATCTTTATGACGATTATTTAAAAACGAATTGATTATGGCTACAACTTTATTTCAAGGAACTCCCGTCACACTGGCTGGAGAGTTTATACAGAAAGGGGCACAGGCTCCCGATTTCTCACTGGTAAAAGGCGACCTGAGTTCGTTCACCCTGGCTGATGCCAAAGGCAAGTTCGTGGTGCTGAACATTTTCCCGAGCATGGACACAGGCGTATGTGCGGCTTCTGTCCGCAAGTTCAACCAGCTGGCTGCCGGAATGGAGAACACACTGGTGCTGGCTATCTCCAAAGACCTTCCGTTTGCGCAAGGACGTTTCTGCACGGCTGAAGGGATTGAACGCGTGATTCCGCTGTCGGACTACCGTTACACTTCTACTTTCGGCAAAGACTACGGAGTGCTGATGACCGACGGCCCGTTGTGCGGACTGCTGGCCCGTGCCGTGGTTATCCTGAATCCGGAAGGAAAGGTAATCTATACCCAGCTGGTTCCGGAAATCGTAGAAGAACCCGACTATGAAGCTGCACTGGCAGCCCTCAAATAAATAAGGTAAGGATAAAAAGAAAGGGACGACTCGTTACGGGCGTCCCTTTCTTTTTATCCTTACCTTATATATATTATTCAGCGGAAAATTCCTTGATGCGTTGTTCTTCCGAAAGGCGGCAGACCAGCAGCGTATTGTTCTTTTCGGCCACGATATATCCGTCGAGTCCTTGCACCACCACTCTCTTTTCCTGAGTAGCATGTACCACGCAGTTGCGTGATTCATACATTCGGATGTCCGGACCGATGCACACGTTGTTATGAGCATCACGCTTGGAGTTTTCATGGAGCGAACCCCACGTGCCTAAATCGCTCCAGCCGAAAGAAGCCGGGAAGACATAAATCTCGTCCGCCTTCTCCATAATGGCATAATCCACGGAGATATTCTCGCAGGTAGGGAACAGTTCGTTCACCATTTCCTGCTCCTTGTCGGTATAGAAATACGGGAACAGACGTTCGAATATCTTCGCCATCACCGGCTGATACACCCGGATGGCATTGACAATCGTATTGACATTCCATACAAAGATGCCTGCATTCCAGAAATAGTTGTTCCGCTGCAAATAGCGTTCGGCCGTGGCCAAATCCGGTTTTTCGCGGAAGGCATCCACCCGGTAAATCTCCTTGTTCGAAGGACAGGCCATCGACAAATCGGCCTCAATGTATCCGTAACCTGTTTCCGGACGGGTAGCCTTCATTCCCAATGTCACGATGGCATCCGAATCGGCCGTAAACTTCATGGCCGAAGTCACGACGCGGTCAAACTCGCGCACGTTCATCACAATATGGTCACTGGGGGTCACTACGATATTTGCCTTGGGATTACGGGCCTTGATTTTCCAGCTCACATAGGCAATGCAGGGGGCCGTATTCCGGCGGCAAGGTTCAAGCAAGATATGTTCCTGCGGCACTTCGGGCAACTGCTCCTTGACGATTTCTGCGTATTTGGCTGAAGTGACAACCCATATATTCTCGGGCAGGCAGACATCTTTAAAACGATCTACGGTCAGTTGGATGAGCGTACGCCCACATCCCAGCACATCAATAAACTGCTTGGGCATTTCCGGGCTGCTCATCGGCCAAAAGCGACTGCCTATGCCTCCAGCCATAATGACCACATGATTATTCGTCGGATTCATAACAAACTTTTCTTGGTAACTACGCAAAGTTAAACGATTAATTTTGAATATTTCCTATCTTTGTGAAAAATTATCTACTGAAAATGAGAACTTACCCCTGTATACTGACCATCGCCGGTTCCGACTGTAGCGGTGGAGCGGGCATCCAAGCCGACATCAAAGCCATTTCCGCGCTGGGAGCCTATGCGGCCAGTGCCATCACGGCCATTACCGTACAAAACACTTGCGGAGTAACGGGCATCCATCCTGTACCTCCTGCCTATGTGAAAGGACAAATAGAGGCCGTCATGGAGGACATTCACCCGCAAGCCATCAAGATTGGCATGATCAATGACACGAAAATTGTAGAGGTCATCGCAGAATCGCTCCAGAAATACCGTCCGCGGTTCGTGGTATTCGACCCCGTCATGGTATCGACCAGCGGATGCAAGCTGATGGAAGACGAAGCCATCGAAGCCATCACGACCCGGTTAATCCCCTTGGCCACCCTCATCACACCTAATCTGAGTGAGGCCGAAATACTGGCCGGACAAAAAATCAATACCATCGAAGACATGCAACGCCAGGCTAAAAAGATGCTGGGACTGGGCTGCAAAGGCGTACTCATCAAGGGAGGACACCTGGAAGGCGGACAAATGTGTGATGTACTTCAGACTGCCGACGAAGACCACCCTCATCTGTTCACTGCCCCTAAGGTGGAAAGCCGCAACACCCACGGTACGGGATGTACGCTTTCCTCGGCCATAGCCACGTATCTGACTCTGGGAGAGACGGTTACTTCCGCAGTGGAAAAAGCCAAACAATATGTGTACAAAGGCATCGAATCCGGAAAAGATGTGTGCATCGGCCATGGACACGGCCCGTTGAACCACTTCCATTCGCCTGTACCTATGCACATTTTCGACAAAAATGAGTAATATGTCAAAAGAATCATTACCTTTGCAGGCAATAACTTAAACCAAAAAGAAAATATGAAAGCATTTGTATTTCCCGGACAAGGAGCCCAGTTCGTAGGTATGGGAAAAGACCTGTACGAAACGTCTCCACTTGCCAAAGAATTATTTGAGAAAGCCAATGATATTTTGGGTTACCGCATCACCGACATCATGTTCGAAGGTACCGACGAAGATTTGCGTCAGACAAAGGTAACTCAGCCCGCCGTATTCCTTCACTCTGTCATCTCTGCCTTGTGCATGGGAGATGCCTTCCAGCCGGAAATGACTGCCGGACACTCCTTGGGTGAATTTTCTGCCCTGGTAGCTGCCGGAGCCTTGTCATTCGAAGACGGACTGAAACTGGTGTATGCACGTGCCATGGCCATGCAGAAAGCCTGCGAAGCCCAGCCTTCTACCATGGCGGCCATCATTGCTTTGCCGGATGAAAAAGTAGAAGAAATCTGCGCTTCGGTTGCGGCAGAAGGAGAAGTTTGCGTGGCAGCCAACTACAACTGCCCGGGACAGATTGTCATCTCAGGAAGCATCGAAGGTATCAACAAGGCTTGTGAACTGATGAAAGCCGCCGGTGCCAAGCGTGCCCTTCCGTTGAAAGTGGGCGGTGCTTTCCACTCTCCGCTCATGAACCCTGCCAAGGTGGAACTGGAAGCAGCCATCAACGCCACGGAATTCCACACCCCGAAATGTCCGATTTACCAGAATGTAGACGCTCTTCCTCATACCGACCCGGCTGAAATCAAGAAGAACTTGGTAGCACAGCTCACGGCTTCTGTACGCTGGACACAGACCGTACAGCACATGATTGCCGACGGAGCGGACGACTTTACAGAATGTGGTCCGGGTGCCGTACTGCAAGGACTGATCAAGAAAATCAACAAAGAAGTCAACGCACATGGAATAGCATAATCAGACAATCAGTCTGACACAGGCACGAATTATACGAAACCGACGGATCCTTTTCATACATCCGTGCTGAAGCGTATAATTCGTGCTTTTTCTTTTTATCAACCACAAAGAAAGGACTCATTATGGAAACGACAAAAAAAATCATTATCTATCAGGTATTTACCCGACTGTTTGGCAACCAGAACAAGACTTGCCAGCCCGACGGGGATTTGGCCACAAACGGATGCGGGAAAATGAAAGATTTCACCAAACAGGCTTTGCATGAAATCAAGAAACTGGGAGCTACCCACATCTGGTACACCGGCTTGCTGGCTCACGCTTCACAAACAGATTACACCGCATACGGTATCCCGAAAAATCATCCTTCCATCGTGAAAGGGAAAGCCGGTTCTCCCTACGCTATCCGCGATTACTATGATGTAGACCCCGACCTGGCCGAACACGTAGACAAACGGATGGAAGAATTCGATGATTTGGTGAAACGTACCCATGAATGTGGGCTGAAAATGATTATCGATTTCGTACCGAACCACGTGGCACGCCAATATCATTCCATCGCCAAGCCACAGGGGGTCAAAGACCTGGGAGAAGACGACGACTGCACACAGGCTTTCAACCCGCAAAACAATTTCTACTACATTCCCGGACAAAAGCTGGAAGGGGAAATTGATTTCTACAATCCGGAAATGGGAACCTACGAAGAAATGCCGGCAAAGGCTACCGGAAACGACCGCTTTGACCCGTGGCCTAACCGGAATGACTGGTACGAGACAGTCAAGCTGAACTATGGGGTGGATTACATCAACCATACGGGAGGACACTTCGACCCAATTCCCGACACTTGGCATAAAATGGAGCAGATACTGAGCTACTGGGCCGAAAAAGGAATCGACGGCTTCCGCTGTGATATGGCAGAGATGGTGCCCTGCGAATTCTGGGGATGGGTCATCCCGCGTATCAAAGCTGCTTACCCGCATATTATCTTTATCGCCGAGGTATATAATCCGAACGAATACCGGAACTATATCCACAATGGACACTTTGATTACTTGTACGACAAAGTGGGCCTTTATGACACGCTGAGAAACATCACCTGCGGCTATGCCTCAGCCACCGGCATTACGCATTGCTGGCAAAGCGTGGACGACATCCAGGACCACATGCTGAATTTCCTGGAAAACCACGACGAACAACGTATCGCTTCCGGCTTCTTTGCCGAAGACCCGTTCAAGGCTGTCCCGGCTTTCATCGTTTCGGCCTGTCTGCGGAAAAATCCGGTCATGGTCTATTTCGGTCAGGAACTGGGCGAAAAAGGTATGGACAGTGAAGGATTCAGCGGACGCGACGGACGGACCACTATTTTCGATTACTGGTGCGTGGACAGTATTTTCCGCTGGAACAACCACGGACGCTGGAACACCCATCTGCTGAATGAAAGAGAAAAAGAACTGCGGCATTTTTATGAAACCGTGTTGCACATCTGCCAGAATGAACCGGCCATCAGTGACGGTGAGTTTTTCGATCTGATGTATGTCAACCTGAACGGATGGCAGATGAACGAACACAAGCAATATGCTTTCTTACGGAAATTTGCCAACGAAGTATTGCTGGTTATGGTAAACTTCGGAGATGCTCCCGCACAGATTGGAGTCAACATCCCTTCACATGCATTTGACTACCTGAAAATAGCTCCTTCCCCGAAATGCAAATGCAAGGATCTGCTCTCAGGAAAACAGGAAACCATCTGCTTCTCCCCAGACAGTCCGGTCTGCACGGAACTTCCGGCCTACGGAGGAAAGATTCTGAAGTTAAAAATGAAATAACTCATCTCCTTGCTAAATGCATGCCCCGACCGCATAGTTTTGAGTTATTTTGTTTGGAAACTTGAAACAAAAAGGTATCTTTGCACAAATGAGCTAACTTTGTGCAAACAATAAATACGAATATATGGAAAAAAGTTTTCTGGCCTTTATCGAGGACAGTATCAAGACAAACTGGGACATGGATGCCTTGACCGATTATAAAGGCGCCACCCTGCAATACAAGGACGTAGCACGTAAAATAGAGAAACTACATATCCTGCTGGAAGAAAGCGGTATCAAGCCGGGCGACAAAGTGGCCCTATGCGGACGTAACAGTTCGCACTGGGGAGTTGCCTTTCTGGCTATTCTGACCTACGGCGCTGTAGCTGTTCCGATTCTGCATGAATTCAAGGCAGACAACATTCACAACATCGTGAACCACTCCGATGCCCGCCTGCTTTTTGTGGGCGACGTGGTATGGGAATCATTGAACGAAAGCGAAATGCCCAACCTGGAAGGTATCATTCTGATGACGGACTTTACCCTGCTGGTCTGCCGCAGCAAGCAGTTGGAATATGCCCGGGAACACCTGAATGAAATGTTCGGAAAGAAGTTCCCCCGCAATTTCCGGAAAGAACATGTCAGCTACCGGAGAGATACTCCCGAAGAACTGGCCTTGATTAACTATACTTCCGGAACAACCAGTTTTTCCAAAGGCGTCATGCTGCCCTATCGCAGCCTGTGGTCCAACACCCAGTTTGCGTTCGAGGTTTTGCATTTGCAGCCGGGAAACAAAGTAATTTCCATCCTTCCCATGGCCCACATGTACGGACTGGCTTTTGAGTTCATCTATGAAGTCTGTGCGGGGTGTCACGTGTACTTCCTCACCCGTATGCCCAGCCCGAAAATCATATTCCAGGCCTTTACGGAAGTCAAACCTCATATTGTGATTTCTGTTCCGCTTATCATCGAGAAGATTATCAAAAAGAACGTATTGCCCAAACTGGAAACACTGAAAATGAAAATCCTGTTAAGGGTTCCGCTCATCAATGATAAAATCAAGGAGGCCGTACGCGAACACATGGTACAGGCTTTTGGCGGCAACTTCTATGAGGTCATCATCGGAGGGGCGGCTTTCAACCAGGATGTGGAACGTCTGTTGAGAAGCTTGGATTTCCCTTATACGGTAGGCTACGGAATGACGGAATGTGGCCCGATTATAAGTTATGAAGACTGGCGGCGCTACAAACCTGGTTCTTGCGGAAAAGCGGCTCCCCGTATGGAAATCAAGATTGACAGTCCCGACCCGCAAAACGTGGTAGGAGAAATTCTCACAAGAGGAGAAAATGTCATGCTGGGATATTACAAGAACCCGGAATCAACCGCCCAGGCCATTGATGCCGAAGGCTGGCTGCATACGGGAGACTTGGGAGTGATGGACAAGGAGGGCAATCTCACCATCAAAGGACGAAGCAAAAACATGCTGCTCGGACCTTCCGGTCAGAACATCTATCCGGAAGAAATCGAAGAAAAGATAAGCAATCTTCCTTATGTATGCGAGAACATTGTCATCCAGCAAAGTGATAACAAGCTGGCCGCTCTGATCTATCCGGACTTTGACGAGGCATTCAAACAAGGACTGACCAAAGAAGACATCGAAAAGATCATGGAAGAAAACCGGGTGGCTGTCAATGCAGAACTTCCGGCCTATTCACAGATTGCCCGTGTCAAAATCTATCCTGAGGAGTTTGAAAAAACGCCGAAGAAGAGCATCAAACGTTTCCTTTACCAAGAAGTCAAATAACAACAATGAGATTAAAGTTCATATCCATGTTCCTGCTGGGAGGCCTCCTGGCGGGAACATCTGTATCCGCCCAACAGAAGGAACAAAAAAGCGTACTGAAAAAAGGGCCTAATGTATCACTGAATATCACCAACAAAAAGAAATTTCCTCAAAGAACGTATCTGAATCTGGGATTATTCAGCAACTACCCTTGCCTGAATGGATTGGGAATCAATGCAATCTCAAGCTTACAGCACTATAATTCATACGGTATGCAGGTATCCGGACTGGTCAATGTGGCCGGATTGAAATCTACGGGTGTACAGATTTCCGGCATTGCCAATGTCACGGGAAAGAGAGCCTGTGGGCTCATCCTTTCCGGTCTGACAAATGTCACAGGAACCTCAGCCTACGGACTATCAATTGCCGGACTGGGAAATATCTCTGGAGGGGATATCAAAGGTATGGCTGTTTCCGGATTGGTCAACGTAAGTGAAGACCTTCGAGGAATGGCCATCTCCGGATTGGCTAATGTCAGCAAAGACGTGCAAGCCGGATTGATTATCGGTGGTCTGATGAATGTGTCAGGCAATTCTTCCAGAGGAGTACAGTTGACCTCCTTACTGAATGTAACCGGGAAATCCAACGAGGGATGGCAGCTGGCCGCTTTGGGAAATGTCAGCGTGGAAAACAAAGGCGTGCAGAGTGCCCTGCTGAACTACAGTGTAGAAAATAAAGGCGTACAGCTAGGTATAGGAAACGTCAATACAAAGAGTAATTCACGAGGATATCAGATTGGACTGATCAACATAAGTACAGACAGTACAGCCCATCAGATAGGATGTATCAACCTGAAACCGGAAACAAGGGTACAGATGATTGTATCAGGAGGTAATGCCAACAAAGGAAGTGTGTCTATCCGCTTCAAGAACAAATTTACCTACACACAGATTGGTGCGGGCGCCTATTACCTGGGCACAGACAACAAATTTTCCGTGAGTGGTTTCTACCGTGCCGGTGTATATCACAGCCTGACAAAGAAACTCGACCTCAGTGCCGACATCGGATATTACCACATTGAATCACTCGACAATAAGAACCAGGGATTTCCGGCCCGTCTGTATGCCCTGGAACCTCGCATCAGCCTGGAATACAGTCTGACAAAGAAATTCGGTCTTTTCGTATCCGGCGGATACGGATGGACACGCACCTATAAGGGTAATCAGGCTTTCGACCAGAAAATGGTCATCGAAGCAGGAATGGTACTGTTCTAAACAGACCATTCCTTATTTTTTCTGAATCAGCTGTTCAGGCTGGCAGAACGTACCCGGCTCAACGTCTCGGGAGTCATCTGCAGCAAAGAAGCGATGTAGACCAGCGGAGCACGTTTCAAGATTTCCGGGTGCAACTGAAGCAGCTTGTTATAACGTTCATGGGCAGGTTCAAACCGCAAAGTATCTGCCTTCACCTGCGATTCAATCAAGGAAAGTTCAAAAATCCGGCGGTACCATGCCCCTATTGACGCATCTTCCTGAGCCAGCATTTCCAATCTGTCTTTGGGAATCTCCCACACAACGGTAGGTTCCAAGGTTTCAATCATCAAGCGTGTAGGCTCTTCTTTCAAATAACTTTCCAGACAGATTACCACGCCCCCTTCGTAGGCTATGTGTTCCGTCAAATCTTTGTCATATTTAAAATAAAATTGACGAGTCAGTCCTTTCTCAATATAAAGCATGGAACGGCAAACATCCCCTTCATTCAATATCCTCTCACCCTTCTTGTATTTCTTACAAGTAAGTATCTCAGCCAGTTCGTGAAGCTGTTCCCGCTTAAGAAGACATTTCATCCCCGACACCATCAGTCTGGCTGCTTCTACATTTGTCATCATACTATTCACTTTTCTTCTCTAACTTTATTTGACTTTGATACGGTCGAAACCTTCCCCAAACACACCGATAACCGCACTCTGTGACACAAATGCCTTGGGATCTATATCTTTAATCAGACGGAAAATCGTGCTGGACTCACTCTTCTTAGCCAGCACAAACATCATTTTTACTCCATTGTGAGTGTAACATCCCACTCCGTCAATAAAGGTTACTCCACGGTGCAGGTCTTTATTGATACGGGCTCCGATTTCCTCGTATTTATTTGAGATAATGAAGAACTGTACCGACTGACGGGAACTGTTCACCACCTGGTCAAGCACAAAGCTGGAAATAAACAACACGACATATCCATAAACGACTTTTTCCCAGTTATGCAAAACCAGGTAACTGGAAGAGATAATGATTATATCGCAAATCAAGATGACTCTTCCCAACGTAATATCACGATATTTGTTCACGATAGCCGCAATGATATCCGTTCCTCCCGTACTTCCATTGGCCGAAAATGCCACTCCGATGCCGGCCCCACAGAAAGAGGCTCCCAGCACACACGACATGAAAGGCTGGTCGTGAATCAACGGTCCCGATACGAACTTTTGAATGACACTCAAGATAAAGGTCAATGTGAAAACCGCAAAAATAGTTTTCAAACAAAACCTAAGCCCCAAAATCTTGAGGGCAAGCAAAAGCAACAGGAAGTTTATAATCAGATACGTGTATTGCACCGGGAAACCCGTTCCCCAATAAACGATGGAAGCAATACCAGGAACTGCCCCCGAAGGTATGTCACTGGGCAACAAGAACACGGTCCATCCGATACCATACATAATCATCCCCAAAGCAATCATTAAATAATCCTTGGTTTCTCTCAATAGTTTCTGCTTTCTAGTAGCAGGCAAAGCTGGATTCATCTCTTTGATTTTCTTTAAAAATTTCGAATGCAAAAGTAAAAAAAAATCCATATAATTGACTTATATCAATTTCAAAAAATAAGAAAATAAAGCAAGGGCATATTTTTAAAAATGACATGATTTTCGTAATTTTGCCGCCAAATAGGAGAATAAATGGCATTAGTCAACGAACACCTGCTCAAATTACCGGAAAACTACTTGTTTACCGATATAGTGAAAAGAGTAAATTCATTTAAAGTGACACATCCCCAGGCCCGCATCATTCATCTGGGAATCGGCGATGTGACCTTACCTATCCCCAAAGCATGTGTGGAAGCCATGCAAAAAGCTGCCGGAGAATTAGGCAATGCGGAAACATTCAGAGGATACGGCCCCGAACAAGGTTATGATTTTTTAATTGAAGCCATTCTGAAACATGATTATGCTGCCCATGGAATTTATTTTGACAGCAATGAGATATTCATCAGCGATGGCTCCAAATCGGACACGGGAAACATCGGCGACATCCTGCGACATGATAACAGCATCGGGGTTACCGACCCTATTTATCCGGCTTACATTGACTCCAATGTTTCCTGCGGAAGAGCGGGAGTGTTGGAGAAAGACGGAAAATGGAGCAATGTAGTCTACATGCCCTGCCGTATTGAGAACAATTTCATCCCTGAAATCCCCAAACAGCGCATCGACATTATTTATTTATGTTACCCCAACAACCCTACGGGAGCCGTGCTGACGAAAAGCGAACTTAAGAAGTGGGTGAACTATGCCATTGAGAATGATGCGCTCATCATTTTCGATGCCGCCTACGAGGCATATATCCAGGATCCGGACATTCCTCATTCCATTTATGAAATAAAAGGGGCCAAAAAGGTAGCCATCGAATTCCGCAGTTTCTCAAAAACAGCCGGGTTTACCGGTGTGCGCTGCGGCTACATGGTCATTCCCAAGGAAGTGACAGCTGCAACCCTGGAAGGCGAACGTATCCAGCTGAACAAACTATGGCTCAGACGACAGTCGACCAAATTCAATGGAGTATCATACATCACCCAACGAGGAGCCGAAGCCATTTACACTCCAGAAGGAAAAGAACAGGTGAAAGCCATGGTGAAATACTACATGGACAATGCCAAAATCATGAAAAAGATGTTGGCGAAAACCGGAATCCAATTCTTTGGAGGAGACAACGCCCCCTACTTGTGGGTGAAGGCACCGGGCAACCAGACGGCATGGAAGTTCTTCGACAAGCTGCTGTATGAGGCGCACGTGGTAAGTACGCCCGGCGTCGGATTCGGACCCAGCGGTGAAGGGTATGTGCGGCTGACTTCATTCGGAGACCGCCACCAATGTGAAGAGGGTATCCGAAGAATCTGCCAGTGCCTGTAAACGTTTATCTAGCCAAAAGCCAATACATCAAATATAGAAACCAAACAACTTAAATAAGAAATTAAGGTAGTATGTCTAAGTTAAGATTCAGAGTTGTGGAAAAGGCATTCCACAAGAAACCGGTAGAAGTACCGTCACCGGCTGAACGCCCAAGTGAGTATTTTGCAAAATACGTGTTCAACCGCGAAAAAATGTTTAAGTATCTGCCGAGCAATGTCTATGCCAAACTGATTGACGTAATTGACAACGGAGCTTCCCTCGACCGCAGCATCGCCAATGCCGTAGCCGAAGGAATGAAAAAATGGGCCATCGAACTGGGAGTGACGCACTATACCCACTGGTTCCAGCCTCTGACAGAAGGTACCGCCGAAAAGCACGATGCGTTCGTGGAACATGACGGAAAAGGCGGTATGCTGGAAGAATTTTCCGGCAAGCTGCTGGTACAGCAGGAATCAGACGGTTCTTCTTTCCCGAACGGAGGTATCCGCAATACATTCGAAGCCCGTGGCTACAGTGCATGGGATCCTTCATCTCCTGTTTTTGTGGTAGATGACACTTTGTGCATCCCGACGGTCTTCATCGCCTATACCGGCGAATCACTCGACTACAAGGCTCCGCTGCTGAAAGCTCTGCGTGCAGTCAACAAGGCAGCACTCGACGTGATGCATTATTTTGACCCCTCTGTAAAGAAAATTATTTCTTATCTGGGATGGGAACAGGAATACTTCCTGGTAGACGAAGGACTGTATGCCGCACGTCCGGACCTGTTGCTGACAGGACGTACGCTGATGGGACATGAAGCTTCCAAGAACCAGCAGTTGGAAGACCACTATTTCGGTGCCATTCCTACCCGTGTGGCCGCTTTCATGAAAGACCTCGAAATCCAGGCTCTTGAACTGGGTATTCCGGTCAAGACACGCCACAATGAGGTAGCTCCTAACCAGTTTGAGCTGGCTCCGATTTACGAAGAATGTAATCTGGCTGTAGACCACAACATGCTGATCATGTCTTTGATGCGCAAAGTGGCCCGTAACCACGGATTCCGCGTACTGTTGCACGAAAAACCGTTCAAAGGTGTCAACGGTTCCGGCAAGCACAACAACTGGTCACTGGGTACAGACACCGGTACCTTATTGATGGCTCCCGGCAAAACCTCGGAAGACAACCTGCGCTTCATCACATTCGTAGTCAATACGCTGATGGCCGTGTACAAACACAACGGATTGCTGAAAGCCTCCATCATGAGTGCCACCAACGCACACCGTCTGGGCGCCAACGAAGCACCTCCCGCCATCATCTCTTCTTTCCTGGGCACCCAGCTCAGCAAGGTACTCGACCATCTGGAAGAAAGTACCAATGATGACTTGGTTTCCTTAGGTGGAAAACAAGGAATGAAACTCGACATTCCGCAGATTCCGGAACTGTTGATTGACAACACCGACCGTAACCGTACTTCTCCGTTCGCTTTCACCGGAAACCGTTTCGAATTCCGCGCTCCGGGTTCTGAAGCCAACTGTGCCAGTGCCATGATTGCCCTGAATGCAGCCGTTGCCGAACAGCTCATTGAATTCAAAAAAGAAGTAGACGAACTGATTGAGAAAGGTGAACCGAAAATTTCAGCCATCATCCAGATTATCCGCAAATGCATCAAAGAATGCAAACCCATCCGCTTCGACGGCAACGGTTACAGCGATGAATGGAAGGAAGAAGCTGCCCGCCGGGGTCTGGACTGCGAAACCAGCTGTCCACTCATCTTCGATAACTACCTGAAACCGGAAAGCATCCGCATGTTCGAATCCACCGGTGTGATGAACCGCAAGGAACTGGAAGCCCGCAACGAGGTGAAATGGGAAATGTACACCAAGAAAATCCAGATTGAAGCCCGCGTTTTGGGCGACTTGGTGATGAACCATGTAGTTCCGGTAGCCATTGAATACCAGACCAAACTGATTGACAATGCCTACAAGATGAAATCATTGTTCCCGGAAAACGAAGCTCTTACACTGTCGGCCGAGAATCTGGCCATCATCAAGGCAATCTCCGAGCATACCTCTTTCATCAAGAAACATGTGGATGAAATGGTGGAAGCACGCAAGGTGGCCAACCGCATTGCCAGTGAACGTGAAAAAGCCATCGCCTACCATGACACGGTAGCTCCGATGCTGGAACAAATCCGCTACCACATCGACAAGCTGGAACTGATTGTAGACGACCAGATGTGGACGCTTCCGAAATACCGCGAACTGCTGTTCGTACGATAATCCGGATTGTTCCCCACATCCTTAGTTTTATCCATCCCCGAAGGCTTTTCCAAGGCTATTTTCTGCCGGAAAGCCCTTCGGGGATTTGTTATTGACGCACTTTTCTAACATTTTGTCCGATACAAAAGATTTATTTTCCACAAAGTATATATCTTTGCAGCATGGAATGGTTAATTAATTTATTTGTGGAACAATCCGCTCTGCAGGCGGTCATCATACTTTCCCTCATTACAGCCATCGGGTTAGGACTGGGAAAGATTCATGTTTTCGGAATTTCTCTCGGGGTAACATTTGTTTTCTTCACTGGTATTCTGGCAGGACATCTGGGCTTTACCATCGATCCCCAGATGCTGAGTTACGCCGAAAGTTTCGGTCTGGTTTTGTTTGTCTATGCCTTGGGCCTGCAAGTGGGTCCCGGTTTCTTCAGTTCCTTTCAACGAGGCGGGTTCCGCCTGAACATGCTGGGACTGGGAGTCATCTTCCTGGGTACACTCATGGCTATCATCCTAAGCTTTACGACCGAAATAGACCTTCCTGACATGGTGGGTATCCTGTGCGGTGCTACCACCAATACACCCGCACTCGGTGCCGCCCAGCAAACTTTGAAACAACTCGGAGAACCCACCAGTGGAGCCGCCCTCAGTTGTGCGGTGACCTATCCGCTGGGAGTAGTAGGAGTGATTTTTGCGATTTTGGTTGTCAAGAAATTCTTTGTACGCCCTTCCGACATGAGCGAACGGGAACATGATGATCCAAACCACACCTACATCGCCACTTTCCAAGTACATAATCCTGCCATCTTTAATAAAAGCATACAAGACATCGCACAGGCCGGTTATCCTAAGTTTGTCATCTCCCGTCTTTGGCGGGAAGGCACCGTCAGCATCCCGACTTCCGAAAAGATTCTGAAAGAGAACGACCGTATTCTGGTCATCACAACCGAAAAGGATGCCCCCACCCTGACCATTCTTTTCGGCGAACAGGAAAAGCGGGACTGGAACAAAGAAGACATCGACTGGAATGCCATCGACAGCAAGTTGATTTCCAAACATATCATTGTGTCACGTCCTGAAATCAACGGGAAAAAGCTGGGGTCACTCCGTTTGCGAAACACGTATGGCATCAACATCAGCCGGGTGCTTCGAAGCGGCGTGCAACTGCTGGCTACCCCGGGACTGGTGCTGCAACTGGGCGACCGCCTGACCGTAGTCGGTGAAGCGGCTGCCATCCAGAACGTGGAAAAGGTACTGGGAAACACGGTCAAGACCTTGAAAGACCCTAACCTGGCTTCCATCTTTATCGGTATCGTACTGGGACTGGTGGTCGGAGCTATCCCCATTGCCATTCCTGGCATCAGTTCGCCGGTGAAACTGGGACTGGCGGGAGGCCCTATTATCATGGGTATCCTGATTGGGGCATACGGTCCTCGCCTGCACCTGGTGACTTATACAACCCGAAGTGCCAACCTTATGCTGAGAGGTATCGGTCTCTCACTCTATCTGGCCTGCCTCGGACTGGATGCCGGTGCCCACTTCTTCGAAACCGTCATGCGGCCGGAAGGCGCCTTATGGGTAGGTATCGGATTCCTTATCACCTTCATCCCGGTAGTCATCATGGCCCTGATAGCTCTCCGCTTGTGCAAAATGGATTTTGGAAATACCTGCGGCATGCTGTGCGGAAGCATGGCGAACCCGATGGCACTGAACTATGCCAACGACATCATACCCGGCGATGAACCTTCCGTAAGCTATGCCACCGTATATCCCCTCGGCATGTTCACACGCGTCATCATTGCCCAGCTGGTACTGATGCTATTCTTATAAAACTTAAAAAATTACCTGATATCATGGAAACCTACAAACAAATCACCTCGGAAATGATACAAGAGGATATCCGTTACCTGGAACTCCTCTCCCACGACTTCCCCAGTCTGGCGGCTGCCAGTACGGAAATCATCAACCTAGAAGCCATTCTCAACCTGCCTAAAGGCACAGAACATTTCCTTGCCGACCTGCACGGAGAATATGAAGCCTTTCAGCATGTGCTCCGTAATGCATCAGGAGCTATCAAGCGGAAAGTCAATGAAATTTTCGGCAATAATCTCCGGGAAATGGAGAAAAAAGAACTCTGCACATTGATTTACTATCCCGAACAAAAGCTGCAACTGGTCAAAGAGGTGGAAAAAGACATTGTAGACTGGTATGTCATCACCCTCAACCAGCTGGTCAAAGTCTGCCAGAACGTTTCCTCCAAATACACCCGTTCGAAGGTCCGCAAGGCGCTGCCCGAAGAATTTTCCTATATCATCCAGGAATTGCTTCACGAAAGCACCATGGATCCCAACAAGCAGGCCTACATCAATGTCATCATCCGCACCATCATTGACACACGGCGTGCCGATGATTTCATCATTGCCCTGTGCAATCTTATCCAACGGCTGACCATTGACTCCCTGCATATTCTGGGGGACATTTTCGACCGTGGTCCCGGTCCGCACATCATCATGGATACGCTTTGCGACTATCATAACTTCGACATCCAATGGGGCAATCACGACATTCTTTGGATGGGAGCTGCCTCCGGCAACGACTGCTGCATTGCCAACGTGCTCCGTCTGGCCATGCGTTACGGAAACCTCCCGGCACTGGAAGACGGATACGGCATCAACCTGCTTCCGCTGGCTACCTTCGCCATGGAAGCATACGCCAACGACCCATGCCAATATTTTGCGCCTAAAATCGCACCGGAAAGCAGTACATACAATGACAAGACCTTGCGGCTCATCTCACAAATGCACAAGGCCATCACCATCATACAGTTCAAGCTGGAAGCAGCCGCCATTCTCCGCCATCCGGAATTTGACATGAACGACCGAATGCTTCTGCATCACATTGACTTCAAGCGGAAAGTATTCCAGCTCGATGGGAAAGACTACGAAATGCGCGACTGTCTGTTCCCCACTGTCGATCCGGAAAATCCGTACCAGCTGACAGAGGAAGAACAAGAAATCGTGCTGAAACTGCACAATTCCTTTACGGGCAGTGAGAAATTGCGCAAACACATGAAATGCATCTTCCGTTACGGATGCATGTACAATGTCTGCAACTCCAACCTGCTTTTCCATGCTTCCATGCCGATGAACGCTGACGGAACCTTGAAAGAAGTGGAAATACTGGGCAGCAAATACAAAGGTGAAGCCCTGCTGAAGCGGGTAGGACAGCTGATTCGTACAGCCTATTTCGCAGAAGACGACCATCCGGAAAAAGCTTTTGCCAAAGATTTCATCTGGTACCTGTGGTGTGGTAAAAATTCTCCGGCTTTCGACAAGAGCAAAATGGCTACCTTTGAGCGATATTTCCTGACCGACAAGGAAACGCACAAGGAAGTGAAAGGATATTATTATACCCTACGCGACCGGGAAGATATCTGCGACATGATTATGGATGAGTTTGGAGTGGAAGGCGAACACCGCCACATCATCAACGGACATGTACCTGTAAAAGCCGTGAAAGGAGAAAAGCCCATCAAGGCCAACGGCAAACTGATGGTCATCGACGGAGGATTCTCCAAAGCCTACCAGCCGGAAACGGGTATCGCAGGCTATACACTGGTGTACCACTCCCGCGGTTTCCAGCTCGTACAGCATGAACCGTTTACTTCCACCCAGAAAGCGATAGAAGAGGGACTCGACATCAAGTCGACCACACAAATCGTAGAGCTGAGCAGCAAACGAATGATGGTGAAAGACACCGACAAGGGACGCGAACTGATGGTCCAGATTGAAGACCTGAAGAAACTGCTGGTGGCCTACCAGAATGGCATCATCAAAGAAAAGGGAAGCTAACCTCAACCCTACAAGACATAAATCCAGAAAACAAAACAGGTTGTCCTCAATTTGCACTTGAAGACAACCTGTTTTGTTATGCTGTAAAAGCAATCAGGCCCTACGCATCTCTCAAAAAAATGTGGTTGGCGTCCACACAATCACTTGCTCCCACGCCAACCCAATCTAACTAACTTTTGTTTAACTATTACTTAAGTCCAATATAATAGCCTAAATGAGTAGGCTGATTATAACCGATATTCTGCATTGCCTGACTCATGTCATACGTATGATCAGTCATCAGGTGTGGGAAACGATAATCAGTCGGATAATTGGTCGAGAATATATAGATAGCTGTATTATCCTCTGAGCCATAAATAATTTCCTCTCTCCAATCGCCCAAGAAATCACCATAATAACAAGGATTATATTTCGTACCGTGATTTCCCTGATTACTGCCATATCCCGTATTGAAATTCACGATACGGTTCTTATTGGTAATCGGATTGGCCTTATAACTCAAAATCAAGGCACGGTCAAACAGTTCACGAGTCAATTGTCCGGTCCACCAGATAGCACCATTGTACATGACTCCCTGACCAATTCCAGTAGGCATACTGGTCGAAACAGGAACATCTGTAGGACCTCCGCAATTAAACATACCTCTTCCCATTGAAGACCAATACTCCATGTTAGGACTGTCAGGATCCACATCGGCTACAATACAACGTCCGACATCGCCGTTCTTTCCAGCTCCATGAGCCGCAATCAGAGAACCGTCACGAGCATCAATCACCTGACATCCATATCCGAGTCCCTGTTCTGCATACGTGTTTTCTTCCTCAAATGAAGCCACAATCTGCAAGCCATCCCGATCCTTTATGAATTTACCAACATGCAAGCAGTCTCCATGTCCATTGCCAGTACACCAAAGTTCATTTCCGTTATCATCAATAGCAGCTGAACCATAAAGTATTTCATCTTTTCCATCATTGTCCAAATCGGCCACACGGAAAGCATGAGAACTCATTGCCAACCACTTTTCATCATGATCTTTCGTATCAAACTTCCAACGGTTTTCCAGTTCAGTTCCTTTCAAATCAAAGGCCCAAACCTGCCAGTTCTTATAAATACCACGTGTCACAATCAAACTAGGATTGCTTGTTCTAGCCCCAGTCGCCGGATCTGGAATTCCATCCAAATAGGCTGCACCAATAAAGAAACGATCCATACGGTTGCCATAGTCATCGCCCCAATAATCACCCCAATAAGTAGCACGTTCCACTTTGGAGCCTTCTCCACCACGAGGAATATTATCTGTACGGGCAATCTCACGACCATCATATCCACGGCAAATTGAAATATATTCAGGACCCTCAAAAATCAGACCGCAAGTGGTAGGAAGCCCCGCGCCGGAAACCCATCCTGTGCCATTCAAATCACGAATACGGTAATCATGCACCTTCCCATCCTCTCCAGTAATCATCTTTCCATCAGCAAACTGTGTACCTTCTGAAGAGCGGAAAGCAATTTCACAAAGACCGTCTCCATCAAAGTCATACAAAATATAGGAAGTATAATGAGATCCTGAACGGATATTCACTCCCAAGTCGATACGCCACAAGAAAGTTCCATCCAATTTATAAGCCTCCAGCAAAGTGGTACCACTGTGCCAGCCACCTTGATTTGCCCCATCATAGGGTTCACGTTTTACCACAATCTCCATTTCACCATCTCCATCCAATTCTCCGACCTGAATATCATCGGCCACATACGAACCGTTTTCCGGCAGCTCTATGGTGGAAGGATTTGCATTCAATGTAATTTTATGATAATAAGTCTGAGCCATTTCCGGAGTGAAATCACATTCACAGATGGTTTCTGTATTCCCCGACAATGTCACGCGATAATGATTGGTTTTGGTTGCATCTACATTCTCATCCAAGAAGCAAGTGGAATTGAGCAAGGCTTCTCCGTTCAATTTTACCTCCTGCCCTCCATCCACCGACTTATAAATATCAAACGCCACATTGGAGGGGTCGCTCAGCAACAAACGCCAGCTGACTAAAGCCCCATGTATAAATGTTGTAGAGTTGGTATCCTCATCAGGAGTCGGATCATAGCTCACCCACATCGCCCGACCGTCTTTTACCACCTCAGAAGGAAGTGCAGGCAATTCTTCAGTTCCAGTCCGTGGCGCCGGAGTTTCTTCATCCGAACAGGCAGATAGGGCAAAAAGACAAGCCACGCCCACGAAACTTGTAAATAGTCTTTTCATGATATCTTATAGTTTAAATATTTATACTTTTCCGGAATCCGGGACTTACCAGCCCGGATTCTGAGTTAAATTAGGATTCTTCATTCTTTCAGACTGAGGTATCGGGAAAAGATACATCTTGTCATCCCACTGACGAGTGCTAACCACTGTAGAATAAGAATAAGCCGTATTATCTCCTGTCTTAGAGATTTGCAGTTCATCTATATTCACAAAATACTTGTCAGCTTCCTTCCAGCGACGTACATCCCAGAAACGATGTCCCTCAAAAGCAAGTTCCACCATACGTTCTTTTTTGTATGCTTCCCAGAAATCCTCATTCGACATATTCAATGGGAAGGCAGGCATTCCCACTCCTTCACGTTCACGAGTCATGCTTGCCGCCTGACGGGCAGACATCGTAAACTCAGCATCTGTGGCATCCGCGCTTCCCAGATAACGGAACACAGCCTCAGCATAGTTCAAATAGAACTCGCCCAAACGATAAGTTATCCATGTATGATAAGCCGATTTATTGGTACTGTTGGAACGAAGGTCAATATCTCCCTGGCAATACTTTTTCAAATAATATCCAGTCGGAGTACCTCCATTCAAAGGCTGTCCATTGGCACCTCCTTGATAGGTATAAATCGGAGTTTCATTCCATGTAGGCCATCCAGTCTCTTCATTGACACAAATGGTCATTTTCAGACGCGGGTCACGATTCTCATAAGGTTTTGCCGGATCAAACACACGGCTGCCTTCCGCAGTCCATACGCCATCCACCAAACGTACAGGATAACCATCTGTTGTTTCATAAGCATCCACCAAATTCTGTGTCGGACAATTACCTCCATTTCCACCTTCAATACCGGCAGGATAATTATAAGACTCCATAGAACTTGACTCACGGTTCGCACGACGGCCGAAAATCAATTCGTCGGTTGCATTCTTATAATTGTTCTTATCCCACAAAGAAGCATAGTCGCTCACCAACTTCATTCCACGTTCATTCACGCAATAGTCCAACAATTCTTTATTGGCCGTGGCTGCACGATGCCATAATTCCGGATCGTTCTCAGTATTAAACAAGGGACTTGCTGCATAAAGCGCCGCACGAGCCTTCAACGCCAACACCGTAGCCTTGTTCACACGTCCTGTTTCAGGAGATTCACTAGGCAATACCACGTCGGCGGGAAGATTGGCATAATCCTCAATAATCAAATCCTTTATGTCATCACATTCCGAAATGATATAATTGAAAATCTCTTTAGCCGGCGTACGACTCAAGGTGTTACTTTCATCCGCTGTCAGGAAATGATCGGTAAACGGGACGTCTCCATACTGACGCACCAAATTGAAATAAAAATAAGCACGGAGGAAACGCACCTCATACTGGTAGTTATTATACCGGAACATCTGAGGTTTATAGTCCGCATTCTGCTCCAATTCTGGGAAAGTCAGGCCGACATATTTATCCAAGAACAAATTACAGTTTGAAATTCCTGAATAACAAGTGGTCCAAGTTCCACTCTGTGCATTTGTCGGACTCCATGAACCATTATAGAATGTTTCAATAGAGTTTCCAGTATAAGCATACTGCGACTCATCCGTAGCCGAACCCAACACTGCTCCAGAATAGTTTCCAAAATCAGTATCTAGATCCAGGTAAATGGTCGTAATCAGACCTCCCACATTGCTAAAATTCAGCTTCACAAATTCTTCGTCATAATTATTATATTCATGGTAGTTCATCTGGTCTGAGCACGAAGCCAATGCCCCCATACACAACATACCATAGACAATTCTTCTAAGTTTCATTCTTCGTTTCTTTTAAGATTAAAAACCTACTTTCAAACCTATAATCAGACTCTTGTTCAGAGGATTTGTAACTCCATAAGATTCCGGATCCAATACATCAATCTTATCGGAACATAACAAATCGACTCCTCTTACATACAATCTTGCATCACCGATAAATTTCGTCTTCTGCAACCAAGATTTAGGGAAGTTATAATAAACTTCAATATTGCGGAGCTTCAAGAACGAACGGTCGGCCAACCAAACCGTATTGGTCTGATAGTTGTTGGTATTACTCTGAGTACTCAATCGAGGATATCTTGCCTCTTGATTTTCCGGTGTCCAACGATTTTCATAATAATGAGTAGAAAGTGTGGTCGTACTCAACAAAGGCCAGAACATACTCTTCGTATTCAGAATGGCTGAATAACGGCCTGTACCCTGGAACTGGGCATCAAATCCAAGTCCCTTCCACTCTGCGCCCAAATGGAACGTATAATAAATCTCTGGAGCAACTGTACTGTAACCAATTGCAGTCACGTCATTGCTATCAATCACCTTATCCCCATTTACATCCCGGTACTTAATATCTCCCGGATATACAGTTCCGAAACTTTGAGGCAAACTATTTGCAATGTCGTCCGCATCTTTAAAGAAACCAACAGCCTCCAAACCATAAATCTGGCTCAGGGAATGACCGGTCTGTACAAGATTATCATACATTCTGGGCTCTTCCAACTGTTCCTTGATCTGACTCCGGTTCCAATTGAAACTACCCCCTGCATTCAACACTACATCTCCCAGACGCTTCGTATAATCCAGGTTAAATTCACCGCCCCAGCTATCTACTACACCAGCGTTTTCATAAGGAGGAGTCTGTCCTAACACAGCTGTATATTTACCTTCTGAAGAAACCCAGATATTGTTCCGGCGCTGATAATAAGCATCCACTGAAAGGCTCAGCCCTTTGAACAGCGTGGCATCTATACCTACATTATACTTATATCCTCTTTCATGTGTATAGTTCGAACTGGCCAAACGACTGAGTTCCGTAGTTCCAAAGGATGAATCATACGCACTATTGAACATATAACGTGTACCCGTTGTGGTATAAATCTGGTCCCAATAGTCGTACACATCGCTCGCCGGCAAATAATCCGCATTGATGATACCGAATGAAGCACGAAGTTTCAGGAAATCAATCCATGCTGCATTGTTCATGAAGTTTTCTTCTGAAAGCACCCATGCGGCTGAAACCGTAGGAGAAAATGCCCATTTATGACCGGGAGCCAGCAAGCTGGAACCGGAACCTACCAAGGCCAAATCCACGAAATAACGTTTGTCGTATCCATAATGTGTAAACCATGATACGTTCTGACGGTAAATCGTCGTATTCAATCCGTAAGAATCACGATATTCATACTCCCACTTCAACTGAGAATACACATCGTGTTTATCCGCGAAATTCCGATTATAGTCAAATCCTCCGGAAAAATTGAACTGACGTGTCCAATTGTTGATGCTTCCGTCCTTGCCCATTTCCGTAGGTTCACCTCCCGTGGTATGCGTGTACAAAGGACCTGTCAGGTCTGAATAACTGATTGCATATCCACCATAGGTATAAGCCTGGCTATGATCTTCCCAAATAGACGAATAATTATCGTATGCCAATCTGAAATTGAACCCTAAGCCTTCTGTCACAGCCGACAAATCTTGATTTAATGTCAAATCCGCAAACAAACTACGAGTATGTCCTTTTGAATAAGCCGCTCCTTGTGACTGAGCTACCGGGTTTTGGGTTCCCAGCCAAGTCGTATTGTTTCCTCCCCACAGACCATCTTCATCCTTTATAGGAAAAGCAGCTGCAGGTACCGTATAAATCATGTCCCAAAGATTAGCCGAAGCTCCCGGACGCAGAGATTCCGACAAGGTACCTAAAAGATTCACTTTCAATTTGGTGGTACTACTTACATCAATATCCATATTCGTACGCAAATTGGCCCGGGAGTATTTGTTCTGTGTGGAATATCCGTCATTCATATCCCCTTCCTTGATAAATCCCCTGTCGGTCACCAAATCCAACATTGAGTAGTAGCGGAACTTCGAACCACCTCCACGGAACTCAATGGTATATTTGTTGGAGATACCTGAATTCTTGAATGTCTCTCCCAACCAGTCTACATTTGGATACAAATATGGATATTCTCCATTACGGAAATACTCCACTTCCTTATCTGCATAACGAGGTGACAAACCTTCATAACCACGTGCCTCATTGTAAGCCTGCGCATAAGTGGCCGCATCCACGAATTCCGGTTTACGGCTCATGTAATTATTCACATGGTCATACGTGAACTTAATTTCCTTGGAGTTGTATTTACCTCGTTTCGTGGTGATTAAAATTGCGCCATTGATTCCTTTGTAACCATACAAAGCAACCGCAGCCGCATCTTTCAGCACAGATACCGATTCCACTTCTTCCGGACTAATCAGGCTCATGTCTCTTTCCAGACCATCCACCAAGATCAATGGAGAACTACTGGACAGACTCTGAAGACCTCTGATATAAAAGGTAGGTTCTACATCTGCATAATTTCCGGAGTTCTGCAGAACAACCATTCCCATGCCTTGACCTATCAAAGAATTCGATACATTCTTGGCACTCCGTTTATCGAAATCCTCATTATAAATTGTAGACACGGAAGCCGTAGATTCAGCCCGCGTAAATGTACGTCCTGCACCGATATCAATAGACTGTCCTGCATAGTTCAGCACCACTTTCATCAAAGATTTACCTTCCGCCTTTACCGTAGTCATCCCTTTATCCACGGATACAATGTTCAGTTGTTGTCCGGCAGAAGCCTCTATCGAAAATTTTCCCTCTTTATCTGTCTCTACTCTAGTTCCCGGTATGCCGTTCACCATGACAGAAGCCCCATAAACCGGATGCCCCCATTTATCGACAACCATACCTCTAATAGTGTTGTCTGCATCTTGAGCCCCCGCAGGAATAGCCAAGCAGGCCAGGCACGCCCACATCAGATTTTTATATTTTTTCATAAAGCTATTTTCAAATATCAATTACTTATATGTTTACAATCACCAACCCGGATTTTGAATCAGACCATATCCCTTGTTGATTTCCGTCTGAGGGAATGGTGACAAATACCATTTGGCATCAAAGCCATAATCCCACCAGTAACGACGGATATTATGCAAGGTAAATCTTTCATAATCAAAATGAACCGGCTGAGCTGCACCTTGGTTCTGGTCTCCCTCAAACCATTTTGTTTCTATACGATTTCCGTTTGCATCCAAGCGGTAGATTAAAAGTCCATGTAATTCTTTTTCAAAACGATCCGCACGCTTATAACGAATCAAGTCAAAGAAACGGGCATCTTCCATACCCAGCTCACAAACACGTTCACGCAACAGTTCTTCCAATAAATTTTCCTTGTTTGAAGTCAGGTTCTTTTCAGGATTACATTCTTCCAATTTACCTAAACCTACACGTTCACGCACTTTGTTAATCCAAGTCAATGCGCCTGCATTATCTCCTCTGGCCTGAAGCAATGCTTCTGCATAAGTCAGATAAATATCGGAAAGACGTAAAGTAACCCATTGGCAATATTGACGCTGATATTCAGTTCCCAAATAATATTTCATATTATCGTAACCCGTTGCAAAGCGCATGGTTTCATCCCGTGAATTGTTTCCGGCATCGTATCCACCTACCCAAAGTTCATAAGGCTGTCCAGACATCAGACCTGCTGTATTCGACCAGTCCAGCATCTTAGGCAATCCATTTACAATCACACTTTCATACAAACGAGGGTCACGGGTCAGTTCCAGATTGTTGTCTGCCAATGTGCCCTTCATGAACATCTCATCGAGTTTTCCAGCAGTTTCCGTTTCTTCCCAGTTAAAGGGCTTTCCGTCTGCCCATGGGAACATTTCCACATATTCCTGTGTAGGAGTGTAAGAGTTACGTCCCAGATCACTCCAGCTATGCCAATAATAAGTACTGGAATTAAATGCATCTCCCATCTGTACTCTGACGGAATGAATTACTTCCTTACTACCCTGATAAATATATCCCATACGGTATGCATAACGGTAGCCGGCAGGAGTATTATTGACAGACTGGTTCAATTCATAGAAACCACGGGCATTCAGCTCCCGCATGAAATCCTCGCAAGCCTGCAAACAATTCTCCCACAATTCCTGACGATAACCTCCATACCATACCAGGTGTTGCTGTTCTGCTTCAGAACTTCCTCCTGCATAGGGCTGATTATCATTGAATAAAGGAGATGCAGCAAACTGCCAGATCTTACATTTCAGTGCCATAGCTCCCGCCATTGTCCAACGGCCTACGTACGTAGCACTTCCGTCTGCCCCATTTCCATAAGCCCAGGGAAGCGCGCCTGAATCGATTGCCTCATCCAGCATCTTGATCATATAATTCACTGTTTCTTCTACAGTTGCACGAGGACACTCATAACTGGATTCGTTTCCTGCAAACGATGAATACAGTAAAGGAAGTCCTCCATAGTGACGAAACATATCGAAATAACGTACCGCAATCAAACATTTGGCTTCCGCAATCATACGTGCTTTTTCATTGGCATCCAGATTAGGTACACGGTCTATATTTTCCATCAGCAACCAGCACCAGCGAACCACTTCCCAAACTTTTTCATCGTTGTAACAGAACTTGTCCTGACGACGACTGTAGTTTGCCGTATGAATACCACTGTAATACTGTGAATAAAGCTGTGCATCACGCCAATGCAACTGCCAGCAATCTGTTAAGGCTTCCACTTTACCACAATATGGACTACTTGATACAGGTAAAGATGTATCATCCTTATAAGGCAACCCATAATACTGTCTACCATAAATAGAATTCAAAAACTGCTGTGTGTACACTGCGCTTCCAAAAACCGTATCGACTGTAGCAGTACCACCCGGAGCCTTATCCAAAAAAGCATTTCCGAATTTCATATCGTCCACACAAGACGTCGCAATCAAGTTAGCTGCCACGCATGCGCCGAACAAAAGTTTATATCCTAATTTCATATTATGTATTCTTTAAATATTTAGAACCCAAGTTTCAAACTCAAAGTATATGTCTTAGACAACGGATAAGAAGGAGCGTTTGAAGCTCTGGTTTCTGGATCTCCCCACAGATACGGAGTCAAAGTCCACAAATTATATCCACTGAAGGCCAGCTGGAAAGTATTCAATCCCAATTTTTTCATGATTGGAAGATCGAAATTATATGCCACCTGTAAAGTCTTTAAGCGCAAATACTTTGAATCCTGTTCATACAAGGTTGAAGTAGCATAGTTATTATCACGGTTAGTGAAGGTAGCACGAGGATACTTTGCACTCTGTGACGGATTCTCTTCTGTCCATGTATTGGTCAGATGATATGCCAGCAAACCTCCCTGAGAAGCATCTGCAGAAGCATAGAAAGGCTGACGGAACACGTCTGAAATCATACGGCTCACATTCCATGCACCGGTCCATTGTGTATTTACTTCCCAGTTTTTCCAGCTGAAGCCCAGTGTCACACCCGCCATATATTCCGGATCATCCGTGTAACCATAATCGTAACTCATATCATTGGCATCAATCTTACGGTCACCATTCAAGTCGACATACACTGCATCTCCATTACGCAAAACCTGAATCTGTTCCGGATACGGACGATTAAAGGTCTGTTCATAGAGTTCCGGTGTCAGCTCATCGTAATACCGGAAAAATACATACTGTGAACGTGCGCCGATACGATGTCCTTTTGTGTACTGGTAAGAATAACTCTGAGGAGCCTGTTTGTCTTCCAGAATTTCATTCTGGTTATAAGACAAGTTAAAGGTAGCCCAATAGCGGAAGTTGTCGCCAATCTTGTCATTCCAGTTCAGTGACAATTCCCATCCCCAGCTCTGCACTTCACCTAAATTGGCATAAGGTACGGTGAAACCAAGCAGACCAGGAGCAGTACCGTCTATCAAAAGAATGTCCTTACGATGTTCCCGATAGTAATCAACCGATGCACGCAAGCGGTCGTCAAAGAAGTTCATATCTACACCATAGTTCTGTTTCAAGGCTGTTTCCCAACCTACATCCGCATTGTTTTTAGAGGACTCTATCGCTCCAAGGCTGGCTGTACTATTTTCAATACCAAAAGAGTAGCCATATCCACCATTTCTATTAGGCAAACTTTCATTATTTACCTGATACGGGTCTGCCAGATAAAGGAATCGCAAGCTCGTATTAGAAGGTTTGTCATTACCTACCAAACCCACACTGGCACGCAACTTAAGGAAGCTGACCCAAGGTTTCAGAGGCTGGAACCATTTTTCCTCACTCATGATCCAACCGATAGATCCAGCAGGGAAAGTACCAAAGCGACGGTCGGGTGCAAAGTTTTCAGAACCATTGTATCCAATGTTAAATTCTGCCATGTACCGGCTTTTCCAGTCGTAAGTAACACGGCCTACCAATCCCACGTATCCACGAGGAATATCACGATATTGTGAACCGCTTCCTCCATAATAATACTCTTTCGACTGATTATAAAGCAACAGGGCCGTTACATTATGATCACCAAAGGAACGTGCATAATTCAAGCTGGCTTCCATATACCAGTCGCGTGACTTGCCCGTACTGTAAGAATAGCTCACATCCGTATTTTCACCCGATTTACGGTAAGCCAGGCTACCATCTTCCTGCAACACAGGAGTATAAGTTGCTACTGCACCTCCGGTACCTGTTTTTGTTACGACAAATCCACTATTATAAGAACCCTTCAATTTAAAAGAAAGTCCCTTGGTAATAAAATCCAGTTTCTGGTCCAGCACAAGGTCGGCCGTCAGTTTGTTATTGCTGACCTTATCAAATCCAGCGCCATAGTAAGCCATACCGGTTCCACCCGTAAACGGCAGTCGTTCGTCACTATAATCTGTAGCCGTTGTAATGAATTTTCCATCCACAATACCAGGACTGGAGAACGGGGTTGCATAATACATATTCTTGATCATACCCGACGTTCCCTGGCTCGTATGCGGCTTACTGTTATTGTCTACATTTCCAGCCACATTGAATGACAAAAGAGTGGACTTGGTGACATTAATATCAAAGTTCGCACGATAGTTGAAACGTTTATAAGAATAGCTGACATCGTATGGCAAATTGAAACTATTGAACAATCCGCCCTGAGTGTACGCGCCGGCAGAAATAAAATAACGAACCTTGTCAGTACCTCCCGACACACTCATGTTATGCTGACTCTGCAACGCAGAATTTTTCATAATGTAATCGGCCCACCGGGTATCCGGGAAACGAATCGGATCGGAATGAGTACGGAACTTTTCAACAATCGCATCCGAGAAGACCGGATCCTGTCCGTCGTTGGCCATCAACTGATTGTAAAAAGTAGCATACTGATAGGAATTGGCTTGTTCCACCATTTTAGTCGGCTGCAACACACTGGCAGAAGTAGAGAATGAAATCTTCGGCTTTCCTTCCTTACCACGTTTGGTCGTAATCAAGATTACACCGTTCGCACCACGAATACCAAATACGGCAGTAGCAGAGGCATCCTTCAACACAGTGACACTTTCAATTTCATTCGGGTCAATATCGGTCATGCTTCGTTCCACACCATCCACCTGAATCAACGGAGAAGAGTCACCAAATGTGGCTTTACCACGTACCAGAATATCTGCCGCATCCGCACCCGGCTCACCTGAATATTGCACGGTAGTCAAACCGGTCATCTGACCACCCAGCACATTGGTGACCGAACTTACCGGCGTACGCATCAACTCTTCAGAGCCTACACTTGAAATGGCTCCGGTCACACTCACCTTCTTCTGTACACCGTATGCCACGACTTGTACCTCTCCTAACATCGTAGAATTATCCGATAAGGTGATTCGCATATTGTTTTTTGCCGGAACTGTCACCGACTCATAGCCGATAAAAGAAATCGTCAACTTTGTTCCCGGTTTGGCATTGATCATAAACACACCGTCAATATCCGTAATCGTACCCGTAGTAGTACCCTCAATAATTACGTTCGCTCCGATTACAGGTTCACCATTACTATCGACGACCGTACCCTTGATAGCTCCCTGCTGTTGAGCAGCTTCTACAGCAGCATACGCTTTCTCTCCCCACAGAGGAGAAACAGCTATCGCTGAAAGAAGCATTGCCATAGGAAGAGCAGTACTTTTTATATAATTCTTTTTCTTATTCATATTGCTGTTTTACATTTTTAATTTTAGAAAGCTAACATCATACGGAAATATCCCGCTCTGGAATCTCTTTCGCAAATAAGGGCGTATTTTCCACCGTCCATTCCATGAGTCCATTGGAAGGTTTCATTTCTTTGCGTACTACTCCAATAGTGGCCTGTATTCGAATTAGCCGTAACTGATTCCATCTGTTCTCCTCCTACCTTGCTAATACTCTTATTGATATTGGTCAGATTAGCAGCCACCTGATCCCAACACATAATAGAAGGTATATACCATGGAGTCGTACCTCCAGGTACAGTCACTTCATCGCGGAAAGCCATCAAAAACTTATAAGCCCAGTCACAAGTACTTTGTGAGCCTTTCCCCTCGTAACACATGGTCAACAAAGTCGTATTGTTATATCCCAGGAATGCCGGATAACGGTTTTCTGGCAATGTAGACGAGTTGGCCGTATTACAGTTATCAAACTTCCCAGCCCATTCTTCATCACTACTAAACCAGTCACCGTATGTGCCTGATTTTCCACTATGGAACATCTTGGAAGTCATACCTTCGCATGTAGCATTCTTCAAAGCCAGCACAATCCCATGCGTACATCCCGGATAGTCACGGTAAAGCGCATCATTTGTTTCTGTGTAATTAGCCGGATGTGTCACATGCGGCTCAGGATTACCCACATAACAAACCACTCCGATTGCATTGTCGGGTACAGTGGCGGCATCCACACTCACCAAGTTACCGTCGGCACAGAGATAATCGCCAATTTGCAATGTATAATCCAGCTTGTTGGCATCGTTGATGGTGTACATCTTAGCCTTTCCGCTCGCCAGATTTCCTTTTGCACTAAAAGTCATTTCACTGGCTCCCTGATAAGAACCGGAAATAGTATATTCAGTATCAGGTTTTACCAAAGCCATGTACGTACCAGTAGACGAATCATAGTAAGGAGTAGTCTTTACCTTATTGACAAACAATTCTTTCGGAGCTACGTTCAAGCTGTAGTCATCGATTCCTGCATTTGTAAAATCATATGTCAGATAAGGCATCTTCAATACAGCCAAAGCCATGCGGTGTTGCATAGAAAATGTCACTTTCCCCTGAAGACGGCCATCTTCGGCCTTACTGGCACTGGTCATCAAGTCACTCTTGGTATATCTCGTCGAGCTCTGATTGGAGTCAATCGTCCAATTTTCTACCAAAGCGGCGAACGGATCTTCTACAGCCGGGTCAAACTGTACCGCTTCTTGATACGGATAATAAGCATAGAAAGTAATATTCTTAAAACGCTCACTGTCATAATCAATCGGATCGCCTTCCAAATCCCAATTACCTTTCTCGTTCAATGTAAACTTACGGTTCGCCACCCCTTCTACCAACTGGCCATTTTCTACCGCATACACGCCAATCGCATCGCCTGTAGTGAAAGTGGTCGTATAATTTTCATCGATGGCACGTCCGTCTGAGACTCCTTGAAAACCATTATCAAAAACACTGATTTGAAATGTTTGTGCAACCTTGGATTGGTCCTCTATGGCCTCTTCTTTTGTACATCCTACAAAAGCAAGCAAAGCCACCCCCAAAAATGTCGAAAATATCCTATAGCTATTCATTATTCATAGATTTAAGTTTCACATAGTTATTTTCTTATTTCACAACCGGGATAATCTCTTCGTTTTCCATATCTCCCCAAGTGGCATCATTTACATGAGCCTCCGTACCTAAAGCCTTCGCTTCAGGAATCTCTTCTTTATTAATATCTGCCCATGGATTGATGGCCATTCCAGAGAGTTCAAGAAGTGTAGGTGAAACGGTCATGTAATCATTGGCTGTCAAAGTATAGTTGTAGGAATATCCAGACTTCAATTCCGGCCAATCAGTTGCAGGCACTTCCAGATAATAATAGATGCGGCGACCATCTGCCGTACTCATTGCAGCTTCTATCTTTATTCCTTCAGTACCAATAGTCTGCGGTAATAAATATGCCGTAAATGTGTAATCATTGTCAGCAGTCAGAATCTGTCTTAAATCACCTGTGGTCGCATCTTCAGCCACTGCAGCTTCGCCTGTGGTTGTATTAAATGTACCCTGAAGCTTCACTCCCTCCAGATAACATTCGATGTTGGTCAAGGTCACCGGATTACCGTCCGGATCAGTTCCCGGAACAAATTTCAAGTTAACACGACTCATCACATGATTAAAGCTCAAATGCACGTTTGGTTCTGCCTTAGTAGCTTTCGTAGCCGCATAAAGGAAATCAAATTTTTCACGTTCTTCCGAGGTTGCTTGGTTATCCGAAGTGATTTCCACACTTTGAACTGGAGGAACCGTCCCTTCCGTTCCGATAAAAGGATAATAGGCTGTCACATCATACTCATCATTTCCCATTAACCAAATTTCATCGAACTCATTTACCGATGTAAATGAATTGTCGCCCGCATTATAACGATAAGAGACATTACTCTGCGTAGGTCCACAAGAAATACTGACAATGTCACCATCCTCCCAGTTCACTCCTGAAACACGAGATACATCTTCCGAACTTGGATCATTGATTGAGGCACTAAAGGTTACTTTCTCTCCTTCTGCATTCGCAAATTTCACATCTGAATCATGCTTACAACTCACAAGCAGAAAAACGGCAAAAGCCGCCATGAAATTAATGTTTTTCATACATACGATTTTAATAAAATTGTTAATAATCTCTTGGTTTATTTATCACTCATTTTCATTTCTCCAATATTTAAGTTTTTTGTTTTTGATTTGCATTACAATATTAGGATATTTTTAAATAGACAAGCACTGACTTTTGTACAAAAGCATGTAAAATCGTATAACAACCGTGAGAAAGTACCTGAAAGTAGGATTTCAAACTTATTACAGAGATAATACATATCTCGTATGGAAGCATTAAAAAGAAAAAATGTCCTCTCACTACATACCTACAACAGCACTCCCAACCTTTCAACCTCACGTTTCAAATCACATAGAATATTTAGACTCTAATTTGAATTACTTATCAAAATATCAACTTAACGACCTAAGAATATTCGTAAAGCGACTTAAACATATTTATGTTTCTCTCCCCCGAACCGTATGTTTCCGCTACCAGAAACATACGGTTCCCGATAGAAAAACGTATGTCTCCCGCACGGGAAACATAAACAAAGCCACCCCCTTTTTTGATTATTGACCATGTCCTTTAAAGTCCTGAACCGAGGGAAGTATAAAACTGCCCCAAAGGACCCCTAAATACTTTTTCGCATCATTATGCATCTTTTTTTTCGCAAAACGCTTGCATATTCAAAAATAATGCGTACCTTTGCACCCGTGATTGAAAAACGCTTCAACACAAAGCCAGGATGGCCCGTTCGTCTATCGGTTAGGACGCAAGATTTTCATTCTTGAAAGGG
>ERZ857521.1159-NODE-1159-length-33884-cov-9.284283_pt1 | contig 33884 bp, 30 predicted proteins | sample MGYA00519701_ERZ857521 | MGnify/ENA primary metagenome ERZ857521 (study PRJEB31778, sample SAMEA3449346) | human gut metagenome | biome: human gut; feature: human-associated habitat; material: faeces | place: United Kingdom | collected 2010/2012 ...
AAATAAATAGTTGCAGGTGGACATTTTTTGACGCTTCCGGAAACGGGTGGGAACAGCCCTACATTATGTATTTCGCGCGGGCGTGTGTACGCGCACATATACACGCATACGTAGAAGGGAGAGGAAAAGCTACACACCGGACCGGCATAAAAACAGCGGAAACACGGAAAAACCTTCTTCGAAATTTTCCTGCACGAAAGCCAAAAACCGGAAAAAGGCCCGAAAACGCAGGAAACGGAATCACCAGTCCGCCATAAAACTCGTGATTTTCACAGACGGCATGACAAACAACGACTCGGAAAATTCACACCGCAGGCACATTTTTTTCAGAGACTCCCGACATTTTCTATGTTTTCCTCTCGGGAAACGTAGGTTTCCGCTATGGAAAACGTACGTTTCACGGCAGGGAAACATACGTCTCTCCTTCCGGAAACATAGAAAACTTAAAGAAAAAAGAGATTTATCGCCCTAGCATTTCTGAAAAATACTCCCTTCCATGCAACCTCTACAGAAAAAGCTGCTACAAGACCTACAAAAATCATAGAGAATTCCCAAAAATCTACTAACTTAGGCCACTTCATCAAACGAATCAACTTATGGCACTTATAAAATCTGTCAGAGGATTTACTCCTCAAATCGGCGAAAACTGTTATCTGGCCGACAACGCCACAATCATTGGCGACGTAGTAATGGGAAAAGACTGTAGTGTATGGTTCAATGCCGTACTCCGGGGGGATGTGAACTCCATCCGTATCGGCGACCGGGTGAACATCCAAGACGGCACCGTACTCCACACCTTGTATGAAAAATCGACGGTAGAAATCGGCAACGACGTATCCATCGGCCACAACGTGACACTTCACGGAGCCTGCGTACACGACAACGCCCTGATTGGCATGGGGTCTACCCTACTCGACCACGCCGTAGTGGGAGAAGGAGCCATCGTGGCTGCCGGTGCCCTGGTACTGGCAAACACCGTCATCGAGCCCCACACCCTCTGGGGAGGTGTTCCGGCCAAGTTCATCAAGAAAGTCGACCCGGCACAAAGTAAGGAACTCAACCAGAAAATTGCCAACGGCTACCTGATGTATGCCTCCTGGTTCAAGGAAGAAAAGGCGAAATAAACACAGCCGGCCCCGCAATACGCCATGGTAAAACCCGATGGCTTTGCGAGGCCGGCTGCCTGAATCCACTATTTACCGACGGTTATTTCTTTTTCAGTTCTTCCAACAATTCGGCTACATCTTCTTCCCGGGTAGCCCAACTGGTAGCGATACGTACCACCGTCGTTCCGTCGGCACGTTTTTCCCACACTTCAAAACCCACGCGCTGCACCAGTCTCTCAAACAAACTGTTTTCGAGTGTGATAAACAACTGGTTACTCTGCGGACGAATGAAAAACGTATAACCGTACGCCTTCAATCCTTCCACAATCCGCTCCGCCATATCGATGGCATGACGGGCAATCTTTACATACAATCCGTCGGTAAACAAGGTATCGAACTGCAAGCCCAGCAGACGTCCTTTGGCCAGCAACACTCCCCGCTGCTTGATAATCGTATCAAACTGACGAATCATCCCGGGTTGCGGAATCACCACGGCTTCTCCAAACAACGCTCCGACCTTGGTTCCTCCAATATAGAAAATATCACACAAGGCAGCGATGTCCTTCAACGTCACATCCGTATCCCGTGCCGCCAGTCCGTACCCCAGACGGGCTCCATCCAAGAACAACGGAATCTTATGCTTGCGGCATACGGCAGACAAAGCCTTCAGTTCTTCCAAAGTGTACAGCGTACCGTACTCCGTAGGATGCGAAATGTACACCATCCCCGGTGCCACCATGTGGTCCCAGCTCGGATCCTGATAAAAGGCTGTCACATAACGGTCTACCTCCGCTGCATCCAGTTTCCCTTCGTGGTGAGGCAAAGCCAGCACCTTATGGCCTCCCGCTTCCACCGCTCCGGCTTCATGCTGGTTGATGTGACCGGTTACAGCCGCAATCACACCCTCATACGGACGCAGCACTGCCGTGATGACCGTGGCATTGGTCTGCGTACCTCCCACCATGAAATGCACTTCCGCCTGCGGACAGCCGCATGCCTCTGCAATTTTCCGACGGGCCGAAGCACAATACTCATCCGTACCGTAACCCGAAGTTTTTTCCATATTTGTCTGACTCAAGCGCTCCAGAATCAACGGATGCGCTCCTTCCATGTAATCACTCTTAAAATATTGCATATTCGTTTTGTATTTAAATTAGACTTTTCTTTCTTCCAATATCAAACCGACGCCCTTCACGGTCTTCAGCTCCACCGTCTCATCGGCGGCCAGCAATTTGCGCAGACGAGACACGAAGACATCCAGGCTGCGCGAGGCGAAATAATCCTCTTCCGTATTCCACAGACGCGACAAGATAACCTCCCGCCGGACTACCTGCCCCTTGTGCTCGCACAACATACGGAGCAAATCGGCCTCCCGCACCGTCAGCATACGTTCTTCTCCACTTTTCTGCTTCAGGACTCCACGTGTGGTATCAAACGAGAACAGTCGCCCGATGGGTACCTCCGGCACTTCCTTCTGTACCTGCAGGCCCCGGGTCAGTTTCAACAAAGCCGTGACATGCGCATGCAGTTCTTCGGCCAGAAACGGTTTCTTGACATAGTTGTTCACACCCAGTTCATAACCTTTCACCACATCTTTCGGCGAAACCCGTCCGGAAGTAAACAAGATGGGGATATGCTCATCCTCTTCCCGGATACGTTTCACCATCTCATACCCGTCCATCACCGGCATCTCGATGTCGGCCACGATGACATCCGGATGCTCTGCCTTCCACACCGCCAGTCCTTCCTCGCCATTGGATGCCGTCAGCACTTTATACCCGCCAATCATATCCTCCAAGCCTCCCTGAATGATATAACACAGGTTCGCATCGTCTTCCACCAACAGCAGTTTGATTATCTGTCCTTCCATATCACTGTTCCTCTTTTTTATCGTCCATGGCACTCTCTGGAGGGAAAACCAACGTAAACCGACTGTATTCGCCCTCCATGCTTTCCAGTGTCACCCGCCCGTCGTGTGCCTCCATAATCCGGAGCACATAGTTCAGTCCCAATCCGAAGCCGGGAGCACCTCCAGAACGGCTGCGCGCACTGGCTGCTGCCCGTTCGTATTTCTCAAAAATCTTCCGCTGGTCTTTCAACGGAATACCGAAACCATTGTCGGCTACCGTCACACAGACGGTTCCATCCGCTTTCCGTTCCGAAAGGAAGGTAATGTCCACCGACTCACCCGAATACTTCAAGGCATTGTCTATCAGGTTACTGAGCGCTTCTTTCAGGAATTCCTCGTCTGCCCAGACCGTTTCTTCCTGCAAATGCCAGACAAACGTCACTGGCTTGGTTGCCTTCGCCTTGTACTTCTCCGCCAAATCCTCCAGAATCGGCCGGAGCAGACAATCCGTCTGCTCTAATTTCAGTGCATGATTCTCCAGTTTTGAAAGCGTCAGCACCTTGTTAGTCAACGCCAGCAGATGCTCTCCTTCCTCTTTCACAATACGAAAATAACGTTCCTTCTTTTCCGGCTGTCCGTCCAGACGTCCGCTTTCCAGAATCTCCGTTCCCATCAGGATGGAACTCAGCGGCGTCTTCATATCGTGAATCATGGCATACGAAAAGTCCTCCCTCATCTTGGCTATCTTATCCTGCCGGATAATGACACGAATCTGATACACAATACAGATAATGACCAGTACCATAATCAGTACCGTGGCAATCAGCAGCAGCGTCATACGCTGGAAAATCACCCAGTAAGGATTCAGAATCACCCCTTGCAGATAACGAGTATGTGCCATGTCGAGAGCTACCGGTTGCGTTTTCAAGTATTTCTGTCCCTCCAGCTTTGCCTGCGGAGAGGATGCCCGCAACACATTCCCCAACGAATCCGTCATACAAGTCGACACCTTGGCCGAGATACCGACCGAGTCCAGCAGGTGGGCATAAATGGAATCCAAACGATGCAAGGACACATCCATCTTGAACGTATTCAGCACCCCTTCCTGCAGGGCGATAAAGACTGCCGATTCGATGAACTGGCGCGTTTCCGGGGTGGAAGACTGCAGCTCCTTCATCTCCTCTTTCAGTTTAAATTGATAAGTGTACGTGGAATCCTTCTTCCCATACAGTTGTTTCCAGAGGCTCATCCGACAGAAAGTTTCCTGAAGCGCCGCATCCTTGAAGAGTTCATGACTTTGCCGCATGACATTCTCCCGTGTCAGCTTGTAAGTATTGACCAGCCAGACATACTGCAGTTCGACAATCGCAATCAGTCCCACTACCGCAATCCAGCGAATGTGTTTCATCTTCATAACCGTATATTCTTCACATAAACGAAAGCCGTTAACGTAGCGTTAACCTTGCCTTAACCCAAAAAGCGAAACGGGCTTTTTAGTTTTGCAGTGTCAAAGATAATGAAAGATAAAGACACGAACGATATGAAAAAGTATTTTTTAGTGAGCATCTTGTTACTGCTCGGTACGCTGCTCGGCACAGCCACTGCACAAACTATTACAGGAAAAGTCACCGACCCGTCTCATCAGCCCATTGACGGGGCTACGGTCGTACTCCAGACACTCGATTCCGTATTTGTAGAAGCCACCATCACGAATACCGACGGCACCTTTCTGCTGAATCACCAGCCGACACGCTACCGTCTGCTCTTCCAGCATCTGCTGTATGAAACCCTGGAAAAAGAGGGAAGCGAAAAGGAAGCCGGTACATTTGTATTGCAGCCGAAAGACTATGCCCTTCAAGAGGTCGTGGTAGAAGGCGAACGTCCGCTGGTCACTGTGGAAGGCAGCCGTCTGAGCTACGACATGCCGCAGCTGATTTCCCAACGGCTGGTCACCAATGCTTACGAAGCCCTCAAACAGCTTCCGGGCGTAATTGAACAGAACGACGTACTGACCTTGGCCGGGGCAGGCAGCGTCAGTCTGCTGCTGAACGGCCGTCCCTCGTCCATGACCTACGAACAACTCATCACGCTCTTGAAAGGTATGCCGGCCTCTCGTGTGGAAAAGGCGGAAGTGATGTACAGCGCTCCTCCACAGTACCACGTGCGCGGGGCCGCCATCAACCTTGTACTGAAAGGATACAAGCCCGGGGAAGGAGGGCTGCAAGGAGAAATCCGCGGTGAATACAAACAGCAGAAAGAAGCCGGGGGTAACGGAGGCGTCACGCTGGCCTATACTTCTCCGAAGGTCGACCTGGATTTCATGTACAACCTTCAAAGCAACTACACCCGCGGTTACATCGACTTCCTCGCGCATCATACGGTGAAAGGACAGGTGTACGACGTGAACCAGGTAACCGAGCACACGGGACGCAGCCTGGCACATACCCTGCGGGCCGGAGGAACCTACAAGTTCGATGCCGACAACTCCCTCGAATTGTCGTACACCACCCAGTTCAGTCCTAACAGCCAGCACCACAGCCATTCCAGCGGCAGCATCTCCGAATCGTTCAATGATTCCCGTACACACCATCAGATGCACAATGCAGCCTTGAACTACACCTCCGGATTCGGTTTCCGGGCCGGCGCCGACTATACCTACTTCACCTCGACCGATACCCAGAACTTCTTCGACCGGAGCCCGGAAGAAGTGGAAACCCGTTTCATAAGCCGTTCCGACCAGCACATCGACCGCTGGAAAATCTATGCCGACCAGAGCCATTCACTGTCGCACGACTGGACACTGAACTATGGGACTTCCTTTTCCTACGTGTACAACCGGAACATACAGGACTATGACCTGCCGGAGATGCAGGACCAGAATCTGTACAACCGCATCCGTGAATATACCTACAACGTCTATGCCGGATTCGACAAACCGTTCAACTCCCAATGGACGCTGAGTGCTTCTGCTACGTTGGAATACTATCAGATGCAGGATTACCGGAAATGGGCCGTCTACCCCACCCTCCAGTTGAATTACATGCCGTCGGCTTCCCACATCCTCCAGCTGTCCTTCAGTTCCGACAAGACTTATCCCGATTACTGGACACTGAGCGGGGCCACCAGCTACCTGAACGGCTACAACGAGAGTGTCGGGAATCCTTTCCTCCGCCCTTACACTGAATACGATGCCGACCTGACCTACATTCTGAAAAGCAAGTACATCTTTCAGGTAAGCTACAGCTATATACCCGACTATTTCATGCAGACCGTCTACCTGGATTCCGACCGATTGAAAGCCATCTACAACTGGCAAAACTGGGATTACAGTCAAGAGCTCGTCTTTACTACCATCCTTCCTTTCAAGGTGGGCCACTGGTGGGACAGCCGCCTCACCCTGCAGGCACACTTAAAGCATGACAAGGCCAGCGCATATTATGACGCGCCTTTCAACCAACAGCAATGGGTGGGCGTCAGCCAATGGATAAATACCTTCCAGCTGTGTCGCCGGCCCAACCTGAAAATGGAAGTCACCGCTTTCGGGCAGACCCGCTCCATACAGGGAAGTTACGACATCCAGCCTGTAGGCTTCGTGGATGCAGCCTTGCGCTATACCTTTGCCAAAGACAGGGCCATGCTCCAACTGAAAGGCAGTGACATTTTCAACACGATGAACCCCAAGACCAGAGTCCGGAACGGAGCACAGTATCTCGACATGAACACGAAAAGCTACCTGCAGAGTGTCACCCTTTCGTTCAGTTACCGCTTCGGTGGATACAAGAAAAAAGAAGTGAAATCAGTGGACACTTCCCGATTCGGAAACTAAAACGATGTCTTGTCTCACCATAAATATTCAAAAGCAAAACCGACTTTTCTTCTATCATTCTATTTTTTATTTCCGATTTATGTTTAACTTTGTAAAAACCTCTAAACGAAGAAAATTATGAAGAAGTTATTATCGACACTGATGGTGATGGCCTGTCTGGTTCTCGCCATTCCGGCGCAAGCCCAGATAAATTTTGGAATAAAAGCGGGTCTGAATGTCTCCAAACTGCATCTTTCTGAAGATATCGTCAGCAAAGACAACAGAGCCGGATTCTTTATCGGCCCGACTGCAGATTTCACACTGCCTGTGTTAGGATTAGGTATCGACGGTTCTATACTGTATAACCAGTTTGGTGTGGATTCAGATACAGGCACCTCTACTAAAAAAAGCATTGAAATTCCGATTAACCTGAAATGGAACATCGGCTTCAGCAGCCTGATAGGTGCATACGTAGCCGTAGGTCCGCAATTCGGATTTAACGTGGGCGACCGCTTGTTTGATGACATCTGCGAATTCAAGAAAAGCACCACCAGCTTCAACGTAGGCGCAGGCTTGAAACTGTTCAGCCACCTGCAGGTAGGCGCAAACTACAACTTTGCCTTGAAAGATAACGTAAAGATTTACGATGTAGAAGCTCTTACTGGTTTCAAGCAAAACACTTGGCAGGTTTCTGTAGCCTACCTTTTCTAAATTATTAAGTATATATTTTAAAACCTCCTTTAAAGCCTGTTCAGAACCGCTTTAAAGGAGGTTTTATTTTGTTGTGAAGGTATTACACTATTCATTATCACAAGGATATGTCACTCCCCACTCTTTGCGGAGAGCATCCATCTGCTGCATGAGGCGAAGCGTCTCGGCATGCGGCATATAGGGAGATTCCAGCCAACCTTTCTCAATGGCTTCCAGAGAAGCATATACCTGATATTCGTAACCTGTAATCTGCTGCGGGGCTTCGTACACAGCTACAGTCTGATAGTTGGCATCCAAGATTCGAACCGACTGCGGGTTGTTGATATTCTCTACAATCAGATGACCTTTGTCGCCCGAAATCACTCCCATACGGTCGGTCACAGCATGGATACTGGCCTGCAAAGCCGCCATTTTTCCATCTTGGAACAACAGTGTGATGCTTTCCTGCGCATCAACCCCCGTATCGGTCTTCTGACAAACAGAATGTACGGAAGCAACCTCCTTACCGAAATACATGGCGGCAAAGTTGAGCAGATACACTCCCAAGTCCAACAACGCACCTCCCGCCAGCTCCGGACGCAGGATGCGTTCTTTCTGGTCAATCACATACCCCAAATTAGCCGAAAGCGTATAAGGTGTACCGATGACTCCTTCTTCCAGCAGTTCCCGGATCTTCAGTGAAAGCGGCATGTAGCGGGTCCAGATGGCTTCAGTCAAAAATACCTTTTTTTCCTCGGCCAGTTTCAGCAGCTCGGCAGCCTGACGGGCATTGGCGGTAAAGGCCTTCTCACACAATACGGGCTTGCCTTTTTCGATACACATACGGGCATTGTCGTAATGCATGGCATGAGGGGTCGCAATGTAAATCAGGTCTACTTCCGGATCGGAGGCCAGTTCTTCATAGCTTCCGTAAGCCTTTGAGAACTCCCACTTATCGGCAAAAGCCTGTGCCTTCTCCAACGTACGCGAAGCCACGGCATACCGTTTCACTCCTTTCATCCCTCCGAGAGTAGCTGCCATTTTTGCGGCAATGCCTCCACATCCGATAATTCCGATATTATAAATTTTCATCTTCTATTAAATATTAAAAACCATGGCACAAAGCTATAAAAGTTTCGGATGGGAACCAGCTATGTGAGGGGCTTTTTATACCTTTGCAGTATGAAAAAGTTCGTAGATGTCATCGTCCCACTGCCCATTGCCAGCCAATATACTTACTCCCTTCCGGAAAGTCTGGAAGAGAGTGTACAACCGGGCTGTCGGGTTATCGTATCCTTCGGTCCGAAGAGGTTTCATACGGCCATCGTAACAAAGGTACACGAAACGGCTCCCGAGGCATACGAGACGAAGGACATTTCGGAAGTTCTCGATTCGCGCCCCGTCTTATTGGCCCGTCAGTTCTCTTTCTGGAAATGGCTGGCCGACTATTATCTCTGTACGCTGGGCGATGTGTACAAGGCGGCTCTGCCTTCGGGTATGAAACTGGAAAGCGAAACACTGGTGGAATACAATCCGGACTTTGTGGCTTCGGAACCGCTTTCTCCCCGCGAACAACGTATTCTGGATTTACTCAGTGCCGACCCGGAACAATGTGTCACGCAGCTGGAAAAGGCCAGCGGGATGAAGAATCTGTTGCCGGTCATTAAGTCGCTGCTGGAGAAAGAAGCCATCTGCATCAAGGAAGAAATCAAGCGGAGCTACAAACCACGCACGGAAGTACGGGTTCGCCTGACAGAGGCCTTGCAAAACGAACATCATCTGCACATCCAGTTTGATTTGCTGGCACGGGCTCCTAAACAACAGGCCATCCTGATGAAATACCTGGAACTATCGGGATGGAATGCCCAAGGGAAAGACATCCGGGAAGTCAGCAAGAAGCAATTGCTGGAAGCATCCGGACAAAGTCAATCTGTTTTCAAAGGACTGGTGGACAAACAAATTCTGGAAACTTACCTCTACGAAATCGGCCGACTGACCGACAAAGAGACCGAAACGGTCCCCGTACATACCCTCAGCCCCGCCCAGCAACGAGCCTTTTACGAAATTCTGACTTGCTTTCAGACAAAAAATGTCTGTTTGCTGCATGGAGTCACGGCCAGTGGCAAGACTGAAATTTATATCCACTTAATAGAAGAAGTGCTGAAAGCCGGAAAGCAGGTGCTCTACCTTCTTCCGGAAATTGCCCTCACCACCCAAATCACTGAGCGGTTGCGACGGGTGTTCGGGACACGACTCGGAGTGTATCATTCCAAGTTTCCCGATGCGGAACGGGTGGAAATCTGGCAGAAACAACTCACCGAACAGGATTACGACGTGATACTAGGTGTCCGTTCGTCCGTGTTCCTGCCTTTCCGGCGACTGGGACTGGTCATCGTGGACGAGGAACATGAGACGAGTTACAAACAGCAAGACCCAGCCCCACGGTATCATGCCCGGAACGCGGCCATCATGCTGGCCTCCATGTACGGAGCCAAGACGTTGCTAGGCACCGCTACCCCCAGCCTGGAAAGTTACTTCCATGCCCGGAGCGGGAAATACGGACTCGTGGAGCTGACAGAGCGTCATCAGCAAATCCAGTTGCCGCACATCGAACTGGTGGACATCAAGGAACTGACCCGGAAGAAACGGATGACGGCACAGTTCTCTCCCCTGCTGTTGCAAAAGATACGGGAAGCCTTGGAACAGAAAGAGCAGGTCATCCTATTCCAGAACCGACGGGGCTTCGCGCCAATGATTGAATGTCGCACCTGCGGATGGGTTCCCCGCTGCAAGAACTGCGATGTGAGCCTGACCTATCACAAGGTACTTCACCAGCTGACGTGCCACTACTGCGGCTATACCTACGCCATACCCACGGCCTGTCCGGCTTGTGGTGGAGTAGAACTGGTGAACCGGGGCTTCGGCACAGAAAAGATAGAGGATGACATCAAACAGATTTTCCCGGAGGCCCGGGTGGCCCGGATGGACCTGGATACCACCCGTACCCGTACGGCCTACGAACGCATCATCAGCGACTTTGAGGAAGGAAAGACGGATATCCTGATTGGCACGCAGATGATTTCCAAAGGCCTCGACTTCGACCGGGTGAGTGTGGTGGGCATCCTGAATGCCGACTCGATGATGAATTATCCCGACTTCCGTTCGTACGAACGGGCCTTCCAGCTCATGGCGCAGGTGGCCGGACGAGCCGGACGAAAGAACAAACAAGGACTGGTGGTACTCCAAACCAAATCGCCGGAGAACCCGCTCATTCACCAGATTATGGCCAACGACTATGCGAGTATGTACCAAGAACAGATGGAAGAACGGAGACTGTTCAAATATCCTCCTTTCTACCGCCTGATTTATGTGTACCTGAAGCACCGCAAAGAAGACATTCTGACGCAGGCAGCCGACCTCATGGCCGCCCGTCTGCGCCAAGGCATGGGCGAACGGATACTGGGACCGGACAAACCACCAGTGGCCCGGATACAATCACTTTTTATCCGGAAGATTGTCATCAAGATAGAACAGGAAGCCTCGCTGAGCAAAGTGCGCCGTTACCTGACCCAAGTGCAACGGAGCCTGATAGAAGACGAGCGTTTCCGCTCGCTCATGGTATATTATGATGTAGACCCTACCTAAACAATATCACAATGAAGATAGAATTAGATGTACATACGCACACCATCGCCAGCGGCCATGCGTTCAGCAGCCTGCAGGAAATGGCACGGGCAGCCGCCGACAAAGGACTGAAGTTGCTCGGCATCACGGAACATACGCCGGGCATCCCCGGAAGCTGCCATTTGATTTACTTCCGCAACCTGCACGTGGTGCCACGGCAGATGTACGGCATCGAACTCCTGCTCGGAGCAGAAATCAACATCCTCGACACGGAAGGTAACCTCGACCTAGACGAGTTTCACATGAACTTGCTGGACCTGCGGATTGCAGGGATTCATTCTTTGTGTTACACGCCGGGCACTCCCGAAGAGAATACCCACGGCATGATCAAGGCCATTGAAAATCCGTACACGCACATCATCAGCCACCCGGGTGACGGAACAGCCAAACTGCTTTTCGAACCGATTGTACAGGCAGCCAAGGCGAATCATACCCTACTGGAAATCAACAACAGTTCCCTGAAACCCTGCCGCAAGAAAATGGAGGCACGTCCCAACAACCTGGAGATACTCCGCCTCTGCAAGCAATACGAAGTGCCGGTCATCCTGGGAAGTGACGCCCACATCTCGTTCGACATCGCAACCTACGACCATGCTCTGGAGCTGGTCAAGGAAACCGAATTTCCGGAGAGCCTCATCCTGAATACCGATGTGGCCCGTTTTAAACAGTACTTACACCTCGACAAATGAAAAAACAACGCATACTTTTTGTCTGCCTCGGGAATAAATAGAAAAATATTAATAATTTATATGTTGTTGAAATATAGAAAGTTCTGATTTGTTCATTATCTTTGTAGTGTAAACCAAATATAGGTTTTACGCCATAAAATGTAAACTATAATGTAAACTAAAAATAAAGATATGAAGCGGAATTTGCCTACGATTTCAGCGATACTTTATACTTCAAAAACGCTTGCTAATGGTGAGCATCCTATTATGTTGCGTGTCTGCTATAATGGTAAGCGTAAGTACAAGAGTTTGGGGATATCCTGTAAGCCTCAAGAGTGGAGCGATGATAAACAACGAGTAAAGGGCAGACGTGCAAACAGTCTCAACCCTATTATTACAAAGGAATTGGCAGATGCACAGAATTATGTTTTGAGTTTGGAAGGCAGAGAGGACTATTCAGCCTCAACGATAGTTGCCGATTTACAGAAAACAGCACCAACAAGGCTAACCTTATTTGCACTGTTTGAAGAACGAATTGAGTTTTTTAAGACTGAAAAGGGTAAATATAATACGGCTACAGGATATCGGACTTTGCTTAACCGAATAAAAAAGTATACCAACGGTAAGGATTTAGAATTGTTTGAGGTGACAACAAATTGGCTTCGCTCGTTTGAAGAATACCTACGCTGCCATTATGTAGATAATTCCATCCGAAAGTTTTTTGACTGCTTCCAAGCTATCTTTAATTATGCCACAACCAAAGAATATATTAAAGAGACACCATTCACGACCTTTCAGTTCAGTAAAAAACTGAATTGTCAAACAAGGAAAAGGGCATTAACGCTACAAGAAATGACATCTCTTATGGTATATTATTTTAATAGATATGGAAGATTGGGTATTGAAAATAATGATGTATATGGTGAATTGTCAGAAAAGCAATATTGGGTTAATCAGAAGTTTAAGCCACGTGGAACCACCAAATTAACGACCATTAATGCAGAACAATTTTCGCTTGCGTTATTCCTTTGTAGTTACCATTTTCAAGGTATGGCTCTTGTTGACCTTGCTAACTTAAAAAAGAAAGATATTAAATTAATTGAGGTAGTTGATAATGATAAATTCATTAAGGACTCTGCTGAATATGGTTATGATTATGCCATGGCACATATAAAAAAATCTGAATGGTATGAGATATATGTAACACGACAAAAAACTACACATCCAACGAGGGTTATAATTGATGCAAGAAGTCTATTACCATATTTAAATCCTTTTGGCAGCTATATTAGCATAGATGATAAATTAGATGATGATGAGTTGGAAGATTATTTATTCCCTATTTTTGATAAAAATGATGATACGGTTGAGAAAAAATTTGGACGTATGGCATATATGAATTATTTAGTCAATGTCAACTTAAAACGTATTGCAAGAAGATTAGGATTTTCGGAAAATATAACCTTTTATTCTGCTCGACATAGCTATGCTTCAGCTCTATATCATGCAAATGTACCAATGGGATTAATAGCTCAAAATATGGGACGTAATCCTGCTGAGATAGAAACTTATCTGAAAGAGTTCGATATTCATAATATTTATAAAGCTAACGAGAAAGCTTTTATTGTAGGGCAAGATGATTACAAAAATATAAAAAGGGAAAAAGAAAATTTGGAACGAGATAAAATAAGAAAAGAATTGGAAGAGAAAGGTGAATTGGAACTATTAAATAGACTTGAAGGTTTATGGCGTTTTTTTGATGATAATTAAAAAAACATTATATAAATATCTGAGTTTTCATTGTATCTGCTCACTCAGTTGTATAATAATATATATTGATACTAAATGAGGTATCAGTTAGGAGTAGAAAAATTTTTTTCTATGAATTTTGGGGCTATTAACCAATAGCCCTAAATTACACTTGTTATAAATTTAAATATTTATTTTACAGCCTCTTAATAGCCTCATTAAGAATATTTAATGGTTTTCGGTTTTTTCGCAAATGTATTATCCTATCCATCAGGTGCATAAATACTGTTATTAATACATGCTCATCGTCCAAACGTGAATACAAATACTCATCACTTATTCTAAGGCTATCAAGTGTTTTCTTTAAAAGTTTGTGATTTTTACAAGTTATTTCAACTCTATACATTGTTGAATTAAAACCTGTCTTTTCTTGGATATAATATTTATTACTTTCTTGTTCTATTTCCTTTTTTTTATTGTATGTTTTCATCGATAATGTGCTTTTTTCGTTTTTTACTAACATCTGAGGATTGGCAAAAATACGATGTCGGGGATTCCACCATGAAAGAAAGCCAACACCATAAACTGCTTTATTATCAGCTAAGCGACCATTAACAATTAAATCATAGTTATCATCTTTATATTGTCTAATAAGATGTTTTTCAACATTAAAATTAAAATCTACCGCAATATCCAATTTTGATATCTGTAGAAATTCAAGATTAAGAGCCTCTTCAATATAATAACGTGCAGAAACCAACCATGAGTATAGAGCTTCGTTATCATAAATAATATATACATTCTGACGATTTTTGTTGAATGAACCAAAACGCATATAGCCAACTTTTCTGTTATAATAACCTTTGTATTCGCTCCAATCCTTGCACCACATAACAAACTCATTCTTATAATAGCGAGATTCCGACCTTACAAGCCATATTTCTTTATTTTTACCAAAATGAAAAATGTTATTGTCTGCCGATAGGTATTCTTTCATGCTGTCAGTTGTTGTATATGTTATCTCAAGGCAATCAATACTTGCTTGGTATAAATATTCTTTTTTTCTCATTGCTTTTTGAACTTATAAACTATTTATAAATATAAAAATAATTCAATTAAGTTCAATAATTATGGCAAAGAGAATTAGGAGAAAATTATCGGATGCAACTAAATTTAAAATGAGATTGGCGAAATTAGGTACTAAAAATCCGATGAATGGCAAACATCACACTGAAGATGCAAAACGAAAAATCAGTAAAAAGTTAAAAGACTATTGGCGATTAATCCCGATAGAATAACCTATGAACAGGTAAATACTTTCAGTATCATAAATGCTGATACTGCATATATACTGTATTCTCTTTTAGATTTATAGAAATCGAATGTTTAAATACATCTACTTAATGTTATTTCCTATATATCCGTGTGTCGTGTGTTTTAATACAGAAAAATGTATGCTTAAAAATTCTGTATTCAAATAAATCTATAAGTTAATAAGAATATATTGAAATTGTGTATTCAATTTATTCTTTGATTTATTTGCATACAATAGAAAGAAATAGTATCTTTGCACTGTAATAAAAGAAGCAATAATATGAAAGCGGTAATATATTCAAGGGTTAGTTCAACAACAGATAGACAAAACACAGAAAGACAGGTAGCCGATTTAACTTCTTACGCCAAATATAAAGGTTATGAAGTCGCCAAGATATACGAAGAAAAGATAAGTGGAGCAAAAAGAAATAATGAAAGACCTATACTTGTTGAGGCTTTAAATTTTTGTAGGTCTGAGAATTGTGATATATTATTAGTGTCAGAATTAAGCAGGTTAGGTCGAAACGCCTTTGAAGTTTTAGAAATGGTTAAACATCTTGTAGATGAGCGCATTAACCTATATATACAAAAAGAACAATTTACCTTATTGGATAATGAAGGTAAACCATCAATTTTTGCACCTGTCATGATTGCAACGCTTAGCACTTGCGCTCAACTTGAACGTGAAAATATCAAGTTCAGGTTAAACAGTGGACGACAATTGTATGTAGAAAAAGGGGGAAAACTTGGACGAAAAAAAGGTAGTATTAAAAGTAAGGAGCAAAAAGCAGAAGAGTATAAACAAGTAATTAAGGCTTTAAAACGAGGTACAAGTATTCGTAATACTGCTAAATTATTCGATGTTTCCATTAGCACTGTTCAAAGAATTAAAGCAGAATTTTTGTAAAAGCAAAAAGGGAGGTTATCCTCCCTTTTTCCAATGTCTCTAAGCATCAATATTTAAACATTAAAGTAGCATTCCCATTAAATACATAATCCCTACCATCATGGCTCATTTTTAACTGCTCAAATCTGATAGTTATTTCGCTTTCATTGGGATTAACATTAGTTACTATAGCCTTTCCTGAATTGTACTTAAAGGCATCCTCCAAATCAATAATGCTACCATCTTCTTCTTCGTTTAGCGGTGTTAATGCCAAATTCATTGTAGAAAAATCATCGCCTACTTGAGGACCGGTTACATTTCTATATGAGAAAGTATAATATTCCACATTAATAACTCCATTACTTTCATTATCTACAGCAACAGTAAATGTTCCTTTATTCGTAATTTCGTCCCAATTTCCCATAAATCCAACCGCTGATAGATTATAACCAACTCCATTGATTTCAATCCTATTACCGCCTTCTGTTGGGTCATCGTCATCACTACATGAAGTCAGATTAAAAGAAACAGCAGCAAAAAGTATAATAAAAAAATAATCAAAAAACTTTTTCATAATTCAATTTATAAGTTATACTATTTAAAATGAAAATTATCTTTAATCCCATGAATAATCACCATATTCAGCTTTGCCAACTAAGGCATTTGTTCTTCCGTCAGCAATTAATATACTAAGCACTAAGGAATGAATGTGAAAATAACATTCATTAGTGAAATTTATTTCTGCATTTTCGTCACAAACGGTCCCTGATGGTCCTAAAATTCCACCCTCAAATGTAACTTTATAGAACTTCTCACCTGTATTATGATAACGACTTTCACTTATTTTAAATTTGCCTTTATTATCCATAGTCCACTTTCCGTCGCTTGGATTTGCATAATAGAATGTATATTCATCTCCGCTAAACTCAACTTTTAACCAACATCCTATTTTTGAACTGTTAAGAGGTTCTGTATAATGCCATGTTGTGCCATTTAGTAGCTTTTTAAACTCTTCGACACTATTAACTTTTTCTAATTTTTCAGCAATTGCTTCTTCTTTTATCTTGTTATTATTTACATCACAACTGATAACTATAACAGAAACAACAAATAATAATATAATTGAAATTGTTTTTTTCATTGCGTCTATTGTTTATTTATAATATTATACTATAGTCCAAAATCTGTGGGGAAGACAATACAAAAAGCGTGGACCTTACGCTGTATCGACTTCCAAGGTATCGCCAAACACCCAATCAACCATATACAACAGTAAAAGCCCACGCCGATGAGGACGCAGGCATTACCTTGTTATCCTTGGTTGATTTCTGTAGAATTTGGCGATTTTGGAAATTCACAAGATACAAGCTAACGCTTTTTATATTATATGTCTTTTATAAATATTTACATAGGCAAAATTATTTTAGTTCATTGCACAAAGTTAACACTTTCCGTTTTATTAAGATTGAAATAAGGAAGAAAAAACATTGTAAATCAATTCAAATGTCTAAATTTGTATGATTAATATACGGTAATAAGCCATAAATATTGTAAACCATAATGTAAACTAATTTATTATAATGGAAAATAATCAACTGATATACAATAAAAAATACAAGATACTATTCGTGTGTCTTGGCAACATCTGCCGTTCCTCTTCTGCCGAAGAAATCATGCGTACGTTGGTACGTCGGGCGGGAAGAGAAAAAGAGTTTGAAATTGATTCCGCAGGCATCATCGGCTTTCACGAAGGAGAATTGCCGGATGCACGCATGCGGGCACATGCCATCCGCAGAGGCTATGAGCTGACGCACCGTTCACGCCCGGTCCGTACGGAGGATTTCTATCACTTCGACTGGATTTTAGGGATGGACGACCGCAACATCGATGCCCTCCGCGAGAAAGCACCCGATGTGGAGAGCGAACAGAAAATCCATCGCATGACGGAGTTCTGCCGCACCAAGGTCATCGACCATGTGCCCGACCCTTACTATGGAGGGGCACAGGGCTTTGAGAATGTGCTCGATATCTTGGAAGATGCCTGCCAAGGATTGCTGGAACACTTAACGGAGGCTCCCGAGAACAAAGGAACCGCTGAAAAATAACTTGAATCACTTACCTAAACAAAAAATACCATGAATCAAACCATTGCGCCTTTTGCCCGCCCGCTGTATGTGATGACCAAACCCGTCGGAGCGGTCTGCAACCTGGCATGCGACTATTGTTACTACCTGGAAAAGGCGAACTTGTATAAAGACATCTCCAAACACGTGATGAGCGATGAACTGCTGGAAAAGTTCATCCGTGAATACATCAATTTCCAAACCATGCCGCAGGTACTTTTCACCTGGCACGGAGGAGAAACCCTGATGCGCCCGCTCAGTTTCTACAAACGGGTGATGGAACTGCAACAGAAGTATGCCGGCGGACACACCATCGACAACTGCATCCAGACCAACGGTACGTTACTGAACGACGAATGGTGCGAATTCTTCCGGAAGCACAACTGGCTGGTAGGCGTATCGATTGACGGCCCGCAGGAGTTCCACGATGAATACCGCAAGAACCGGCAGGGACGCCCGTCATTCGTCAAGGTGATGCAAGGCATCCAGCTGCTGAAAAAACACGGAGTGGAATGGAATGCCTTGGCCGTAGTCAACGACTTCAATGCTGACTATCCGCTGGATTTTTATCATTTCTTCAAGGAGATTGACTGCCGTTACATTCAGTTCACTCCAATTGTGGAACGTATCAGTCCCCATGCCGACGGACGCCACCTAGCCAGCCCACTGCAAGAGGGAGAGAAGCTGGCCGACTTCTCCGTATCGCCGGAACAATGGGGAAACTTCCTCTGCACCCTGTTCGATGAATGGGTACGTGAAGACGTGGGCAAATTCTTCATCCAACTGTTTGACTCTACCCTGGCCAACTGGGTAGGTGTGCAACCGGGTATCTGCACGATGGCCAAGACCTGCGGACATGCCGGTGTCATGGAATTCAACGGCGATGTGTATTCCTGCGACCACTTCGTCTTTCCGGAATACAAACTGGGCAACATAAACGAAAAGACACTGGTGGAAATGATGTACAGCGACCGCCAGCTCAAGTTCGGACAGATGAAACAGGATGCCCTGCCCCGCCAGTGCAAGGAATGTGAGTTCCTTTTTGCCTGCAACGGTGAGTGCCCGAAAAACCGTTTCACCCATACCGCCGACGGCGAACCGGGATTGAATTATCTGTGCAAGGGATACCATCAGTTCTTCCAGCACGTGGCTCCCTACATGGACTATATGAAAAAAGAACTGCTGGCCGAACGCCCGCCAGCCAATATCATGGAAGCCATCAAAAAGGGAGAGCTGTAACAGCCCTCCCTTTTTTCATATACCAGCTGACAAATTACATCATTCGTTTTTCAACAACACATTCTGAATGGCATCCTTCAGGTTCTTCTTCGGCAATGCCCCCTGCGCCATCTGCGGAGTACCTGTCATCGGTACGAACAGCAGTGAAGGTACACTCCGGATACCGAACAGGGCAGCCAGTTCTTCCTCTTCGTCTACATTCACCTTATAGATATCCACCTGTCCGGCATATTCATCGGCCAGTTCGTCGAGCACCGGAGCCAACATCTTGCAAGGGCCACACCAAGTGGCATAAAAATCAATCAGCGCCGGACGGCTGCCGAGGAACTTCCATTCGTTCGGACTCGTTTCATAGTTAGCTACTTTCGTCAAAAAATCTGCTTTGTTCAAATGTACTGCACTCATATTCTTCTGTTTTTAGATTTTACACTTTTATATTTATCTCTGTTATTTATTCTCTGCCCGATAAGGTTTCACGAAATCCTTATACAAAGCCTTGTTTCCGGTAGAAGTGCCGCATCCTCCCGCCGCACAGCAGGACCAGTTGACCACGGCCATCAGCATCAACAACCCGCCCAATATGATCATCAGGGAGTCCGAGGCATAAATGCCATACCCTGCAAACACCGCTCCGGCCAGAAGGCGTATCACCCGAAGCACATCCCAATTGCGAAATAATCTTTTCATTGTCAACACTTTTTTCTTGGTTTCTGACGCAAATGTACAAGGAAGCAACTACCCGCACAACAGATTTTTCCTATCTTTGTATTGATAAAATCTATTGAACCATGACTTTACAACAGATGGAATACATCGTGGCCCTCGACAAATACCGCCACTTCGTACTTGCCGCCGAAGCCTGTGGAGTGACACAGCCCACCCTCAGCGCCATGATTCAAAAACTGGAAGAAGAACTCGACGTCAAGATTTTCAACCGTGACCGGAAGAATATCTCCCCCACCCGCATCGGAGAAAAGATTATCCGGCAGGCACAGATGGCCTTGAACGAGACCCAACGCATCAAGGAGGTGGTGGCCGATGAAACCGACCGTATGAACGGCAGCCTGCGCATCGGTGTATTGCCCACGGTTGCCCCCTACCTCGTACCCGATTTCATCTATCATTTCCGGAAAGCCTATCCCCACGTCAGCCTCTTTATCGACGAAAGAGAAAAAGAAGCCTTGCTGCAAGGACTGAAATACGGCAATCTGGACATGGTCCTCAGCACCTCCCCGGAAGAAGCGGACGCCCGCATCCTGGAGATACCGGTCTACACCGAAAAGTTTGTGGCCTACCTTTCCGAACAATGCGACCAGGCCAAAGACTGCCTTGCCAATGGTACCCTGCCTCCGGAACAGATGTGGATATTGAAAGAAGGACACTGCATGCCCCACAGTGGCATGAACTTCTGCCAGAACAAGGACATTGGCAATCATATCTACGAGGCCGGCAGTATTGAGACACTGATAAAAATCGTGGACCGCAACGGAGGATACACCATCATTCCCGAGCTCCACCTCCAATCGCTTACAGAGAAACAGCGGAGCCATATTCTGCCGCTTCAGTTCAATCCACCCGCCCAACGCCGCATTTCCATCCTGATAAAAGACGACTTTATCCGCGAACGGATGGTCAATGCCGTACTGGATACCTTGAAAACTCTCATTCCCCCGACCATGCTGGAAAAGCGGCTTGCCACCCATTCCATCAAGTTACGGCATACCCCCACTTCATCTCCATCGAAGTAACGGATAAAAAAGAACTGCAAGCCCCGAATTGCTCCAAAAGCCTGCAGTCACTTACCAAGAAAAAGTGTTATTTATAAAATTTCCGCATAGGATAAATCCCTATCGGATAATTTGTCTTGTTTTCAATCTTCCGCACCAGCGAAGGCGCACTTCCGCTGCAATCGTACACCAGCAGGTAGTTCTTATCAGGCTTTACATCCTCCCGGTACACGTTGGATACCGCCACATACACATACTGGTTGGTCGGATCGGCAATCACGTTGCAGTTCAAATGCTTCCCGTCGGGCGCATCTTTCAGCACATCGATAAACTCTTCACTCTTCCAGGTCTTCAACGACAGGCGTTTCACCATGGTGCTTCCAGCCGCATAATACAGATAATCACCTGCCAGCGTGACTCCGGAAGTGTTGAAGAACTCGGCAGAAATATCCTCCGAAATCCGCTTTGTCTTCGTCACTTTCCACGCATCCAGGTCGACAAACTGAAGATAACTCTTCTTCTCTCCGCCTCTGCCGCAGGTAGCCAGCACGATTTCCCGTTCGCCCGTCTGGAACAAGCCACTGATAAACTCTCCTTTCAAATCGGGTAACACCCGGCTCACCTTGTTCATTCCTTTCGAGAATTCCAGCAGGCGAGTAGACTCCCAGAAGCCTCCTCCCCCGCAATACAGGCAATCGCCCACCCGGAGAATACCTCGGGGAATTGCCACAGCTTCCACGGTATTTCCCTTGTTTCCAAAATGGTAGGCCCCTTCCACCACATTTACCTCACCCGTCGTACCGTCCAGGCGGAAAAAGCCCTGTCCTTCCGCAAAGAAAATATTCTTTTCGTCCAACACGGCGATATTTTCAAAGGGAACAGACAAACTAATCCATTCATCCTTATCCAGGCTGCCTTCCGGACGTTTGAACTTCAGTTCGTCCAGTTTGTAGGTTTTCTCTCGTTTCAGGGTCACGGCATCCACTATCACCAGACTACCATCTCCTTCTTCTCCTCCCGGCGCATAAATTCCATTACTGAGAATGTAAAGCTTGCCATTGTCCATCCATAAATCCTGTGCACCGTTACCCAGCGCCGTAGCGTTCACCTTCCGATACACTCCTTCTTCTATTGTCCCGTCGGGAGCCAAATAAGTAATGGAACTGTTTTCAATGGCAGGTGCTCCCTGGTTCAGAATCAATACTCCATCCGGACGGGCATATCCTCCCAAATACACGGTTTCTCCCGAAGATTCTCCTCCCTCAGAAGGTTTTTCTCCCGTACCCTCCGAAGGGGTTTCAGCCGGTGGCTGTTCCAGTTTCTGTTCCTTTTTACAACCGGGAAGCACACACAAGGACAGACAGGCCATCCATGCAATATAAAATACTTGTTTTTTCATTCTTTCCATCCATTTAATCAATTATTATTCGGGGCAAAAAAGAAACCTGCCGGGAAGTGAGTATAATTCTCATACTTGGCTACCGGAGTTTCTGCATTGGCCTTAAAGTCAAACTCCCAGATTTGATTCGTGGTGAACTGGGCATATCCTTTGATGGTATTGATAAACACATGCCCCGTCACAGGGTGTACTGCCATACCGTTATACAGCAGACCGGCGTTGTCATCGATATCGTTCAGCTCACAAAGCAATTTCTCGGCCTTCAGTCCCGATTCTGAATTCAACTCCTTGTTATCGTCAAAAGTCATCTGATAAACGGTAGTGTTCTTGTCGTCCGTATAATAGAAGTCCTTTCCTTTTACGGCAAATGCCACACCCGAAGACCCTACAAAAGGTGTCACATTAATCTGACGCTGGATAATGGTCTTCGAAGCCAGATTGAACTTTCCAATCGCCTTCTTTCCGTTTCCGGTGGACATCAGCCAGATATCCCCGTCGTCGGCCGCCTTGATACCCAACACCTTATTGATAGGACAAGACACCTTGAACGGGAAGCGGATGCTCTTGGCCTGGTCACTTTCTGGGGAAATCTCCAGAATGCCGCCCACCAAACCTGACTTATACGTATAGACTTTCCCATTCATCACCACGAACTGACTTTTCGGTGCTTTTTCCGTTCCACTCACCAGTTTCAATTCCTTGGTCTTTATGTTCAAGCGATAGATGCCCGCATTGTCACGCAGATACACATGTTCCTCATCCAGCACGGCAATGTGCGTGGGCCAGTCAAGCCCTTGCAGTTCCGTCTTGCTCAGTGCCATCTCTTTTTTCAGCGTCTTGGCATTCATTACAATCAGCATCCCGTCGTTCACGAATTTGGTACCTACCGGATTCTGGTCGCCATTCTGCGTGATGACATAAATCTTGCCGTTATAGAATGCCATATCCTGCGCCACATTTCCCAGCTCCGTACCGTTGACCGCCTTATACGCATCCCCTATCACATAGCCTTCGGGCGTGATGTAAGTGAGCGAACCGTTTTCGGTCGTCATGTTTCCTTCGTTCAGCACAAAGACTCCCTTCGGGTCGGAAAATGAATTCAGGCAATAAAACTCCACCGCCTTCGTCACTTCCTTGGTATCTTCTCCCACCACCTTCAGGGTGATTTTCGCCTTCTGTACCGCCTCCGCCGAAGCCTTCACCGTAACCATGCCCGCCTTCTCATCCAAATCGGCCGTCCAGCCCGTCGGCACATCGGCCACACTCACCGATTTCACATGCTCCGCCGCATATTCCAGTTTGAACACCGAATCCGGAGCCAGCATCACCGGCAGCACGCTGTCCAGCTTGGTTTTCAGTTCAAAAGAAGCGGGTTGCCCTGCTGGAGGATTGTCTCCGTTTCCAATTCCTTTCTCTTTACTACAACTGCCTGCCAGCAAAGCCACGACCAGCAAAAGTGCGGCACCGGCATGTTTCACCTTAAATAAGTCCTTTAGTTTCATGTTACTTTTGGTTTAAAATAGAATGTATGTTACGTTGGTTAGTTTTTCAGCAGATGCAAGTCCTCTACCCCCATCACTTCCGTGGAACACTCTCCCAGCCAGCCGTTCACCTGATGCACCCCGGTATAGATTTTCACGAAATCCACGCCCGGCAGATGCACCGCCTTCCCGTGGGCATCCACTGCCCAATCGATGTCGATGCAGGCTCCCTCCGTATCGTTCACGGCATTGTCGGCATAACCGTAGGCAAAACTGAACAGCACGAAATAAGGTGCTTCTTCCGTTCCGTGGTTCAGTCCGTTCTGCGGCAGACGGGTTCCCTTGAACGTCAGCTTGTCCGACTGAATCCACTGCGGGAAATACGGCTGGCGATGATATTCGTTCTTGGGCAGATAACCTTCGCCCCCCTTGTTGTCCGTCCAGCGGATGTATTGCGCCTCTTCTTCCTGCGTCTTCGGCTCCGCTTTCGGCTTATAGTACGTAATCTCGTAATCGGAATAGCAATGCAGGTCGTTCCCTACCGCCTTCGCTTCAGCATACCAAGGTTCCACCTCTCCTTTCTGGGCGCTGCCCTGAATTTCGTACCACTCGTCGGCATCCGGCTTGCCGTTGCCATTCTTGTCGTAGGCCACCAGAATCACACCGGGCTCATAACTTCCTCCTTGCGCCGTACCGCTGGTAGCCGCCGAAGAATTGCCGTTGAAGGCATTGCCCAACACCCGGAAATCCCGGCTGCCCGGCTTGTTCTCGATGGTATGGTCGAAACCGACTACCACATAACCGCCGAAGCCTCCCAGCGAAACCAGTCCTCGCTTGTTGTGCCCGATGAGTTCCAGCACTTTCCGGTTCATGGTTTCCTGCGTGTCGCCCTCCTTAAATTCCGGCAACACATTGACAAACTGGCCCGGACAGGGCACAAACTCCAACACTTTCGTGATATAGGGAGTAGCCGGCACTTCCGGCTCTTTCTCCATCGGGTCCTCTTTCTCACTGCGGCAGGCAGATAGAAGGCCCCCGCATAGCAGTACCATCCACAGAAGACGGTCTGCCTGATAAATGATTTTTTTCTTCATCTATATTATTATTTATAATTATCACAAGGTTCTTTTTCCCGCTTCTTAATAGAAGTCGGCCGAAGTAAAGGCGAAATGCGCCGGAATGTCCCCGGTACGCACCTTCCATTTCAGCTTTCCTTCGGGAGAGAAACAGTACAAATAACCGGGAGTCACATAGTTCGTGGCATCCGACACGAAAATCTCCTTGGTCTCCGGATTCACCCCAAGCCCGTAAGGAATACTGATTTCTTTTTCCGTGCCGTCCGTAATGAAGTTCCGGGGGAGAATCTCCCGTTTTCGGGTGTCGTACAACGTGTACCGGATTTCATTCTTTCCCGACACATAGCTCCATTCCACACTAATCAGATACAGTTCGTCGCCGTCCATACACATCTCGCTGGCGGCCACTCCCAACCGGCCAATCACCCGCTGTGCTTCCGGGTCGATGACAAACACGTCCGACTTCGTGCCGTAATAGTCCCCACGGGAGCTGACGTAAATCAGTCCGTCGGGCGCCAGCCTCATCCGATGCAGGTTGATGGCCACATCAATGGTATTCACCACCTCGAACGTACCCAAATCGACCACCGACACCGTACGGTCGTAATTGGGGAAACGGTAACCTCCCGAATTGGCCACATACAGCAGCCCGTCCTTGATGACCATCTCCTCCGGCTGGTAGCCGACCACCACCTCCCGGGTGATTTGCAGGGTATTCACATCAAACTCCACAATCTTTCCCGGACGGGCATTGGGGTCAATCTGTACCGGACCGGCATACGAACTCACGTAGGCCTTGTCGCCCGCAAAAACGATGTAGCGGCAGTTGGTGACATTCACACTGCCGATGTGCTGTGCCGTACGCACATCCATCACCTCCACATAGTGCGAACAGTTGATGACCGCATACAGCCGGTTGCCATACACCTGCAGGTCGTTGCCCACATCGCCCAGTTCCTTTACCACCTCCGGGTTCCGCTCCGGATAAATATTGCGGGTGTAAAAACCGCTCCGGAAATCCAGAAAATCGAGGGTACACTTGTTGCTTCCCATGTTGCCCTCGTTCAGGACAAACATTCCCTTTATCTCGTGCGGACTGCCCGGACGACTGACTACCTCACTTTCCGAACGAAGCACCGGAAGGTCTTTCCGGCAAGCCAGACACAGGAACAGACAAACCGCCACCCACAGGTATCTTAAAAATCTACGTTTCATAAGTCTCAAAAGCTATATTGCACGATACACTTGAAATTGATTCCCGGCATGGGATAACACGTCACCACCTCATACTGCTGGTTGAACAGGTTGTTCACTTCCAGCGTCATTTTCAGCTCACCCGGTCCCCAGTCCAGCCGGCGGGCCACCGAGAAGTCACTCGTGTACCACGGCTGCTGGTAATTGACCGGGATATTGGCTTGCGAGGTGTATCGCTCGCCGGTATAAATAAAGCTATAGTTGGTTTCCCATTTTTTCCAGTTGAGGTTGAGCACCGCCGAACCGCTGTGCCAGGGGATATACGGAATCTGTCCCCCGTAAAACTCCGCCGTAGGGTCAGTAAAATCCTGTGCCTTCTGGTAGGTGTAGTTCACCCGGGCCGTCAGCATCGTATGCCGACCATACTGCCACACACTCTGCAACGCCGCATCCACACCCCGGATTTCCACCCGTCCCAAATTAACCATCGTCCAGCGGAAGAAGTTGGAAGTCGGGGTAGCCACAATCTTGTTCTCCACCTCATTGTAATACGCATCCACCTGCAGCTCCAGGTGACGCAGCCAGCTGCCGGTCCACGACTTGCCGTAAGTGAACCCCACGTTAAACTGGTTCGTGAACTCCGGCTTCAAATCCACGTTGCCAATAAAAGTATAATACAAATCATTCAGCGTAGGCATCCGGAAAATCCGCTTGTAAAAGGCCCGCAGGTGAAAATCTTCCTTCCGAAAAGGCCGATAGGAAGCAATCACCGCCGGTGTCCACTCCCGCTTATGGGGAGCCGCCCTTCCGGAACCCTCCACCCGCTCCTGCACGAAGGTACCCAGCAGACTGCCCTGCAGTTTAAATCCGTGATAATCCAAGGCCGTAGCCACAGCCACCATTTCCGTATGCCGGCGAGGATAGGCAAAATCCGTCAGGTCGGCATTCAGCAGATTGAACTGGTAATCCGCCGACAGACTGACTTCCCAGAAAGAGGTCAGCACCCAGCGGTTGGCCAAAGAGGCATACACTTCCTGCTGGTAATAATGATTGTTAGTGTACATCAGCGACTCGTCCTTGTGCGGATCAGCCAAGTAATGCAGGTAATCATACGCATACTTCACGTGGGCCATCAGGCTGTACCAGTCGGCCACGTCCTTCTTGAGCGCCCCCTGTGTAAAGAAATTCGTATCCCACTGCCGGTCCTCGTGCGAGAACTTGTTGCGGACAATCGCTCCCGGGTATCCCCGTTCCGAACGATACAAGTACGACTTTGCCCGCCAGTAGCCCCGCGGCAACTTTCCATAGAAACCTCCTTCCACCCGCAACATATTCACATCGCCGTTCTGCCGCACGGCAGTGGTGTCATACCCGTCCTGCTTGCGGTAGGAAAATTTATATTTTCCCGTGGTGTACAAGTATTCCGCACTCCACGACGTGCTCACCTGCTCCGTCAGCTTCCGCTCCCACAGCAGGGAAGGATTGGCCAGCCCGAACGAACCCGTCTTGAAAGTCGCCTTGACATGCTGCAATTCTTTTCCGGAAAACACAGGCACACGGGACTGCAAATAAATGGAACCTGCCGAACCGAAATCCTTGGCCGGCTGGAAAATGGCACTCTTCTGCCCGTTGTACAAGGTGACAGACTCCATGTTGTCGAGCGAGAAACGTCCGAGGTCAACCGTCCCGTTCTGGGCATTCCCCAGCTCCACGCCATCGTAGAACACCCCCACATGGTTCGTACCCATGCTCCGGATGTTGACCGTCTTCAGACCACCCACACCGCCATAATCCTTTATCTGCAAACCCGAGAAATATCTCAAGGCATCTGCCACACTGTGCGACGACAGCCGACTGAGTTGTTCACCCGCCAGTTGCTGCACGGGTATCACTTCCTTGGGCAACGCACGTACCGTGACCACCACTTCGTCCAAGTGCTGCAAGCTGTCGAGCCTGCTCTGCGAACGAAGGGTCACAGTATTCCCAAGGCATAAAATACCCCCCAGCATGACAGACAGAAACTTCCGTCTACCCATACTTTTTCCGTACTAATTGAAAATCCAAATCGTTTTAACCACCTAATCCCACGAGCGTGGTTAACATGTATGATGGCAGGTCTTCTGACTTACTCCCCTCCTGGAGCCTTCCCGATGGTGTTCAGTCATCAGTGGCATGAGTCTTTTCCAGCAGGTTGAATGGAGCTTACAGCAGCGGGACTGTTCAGGACTTGCACCTGATTCCCTTTTCATCCGAGGGTCTGAACAGACACTCGGAACCATTCGGGCACAAATATAGTATAATTATACAAATTTTTCTTACAAAACGGACAAAATATTTTATCCGATGGAAAACTCCTTCCCATTATCGGGCAACCTTGGGTTGCGTAATATAGTGGTTTTCACCCTCTCCTAAAAAGAAAAACCTCCTGCCAAAGAAAAGATACTCTCACCGCATTTTCTATGTTTCCCTATAGAGAAACGTACGTTTTCCATAAGGGAAACATACGTTTCTGCCACGGGTAACGTACGTTTCCGGGTAAGGAAACGTAAAAATAGCACTGACATTTCATCAAAAACCTCCTGACATCCTCAAAAACTATCCATACCCCTATCTTCTTCAGACGATTTCCGCACTCGACTTTTTCTTACAAAAAGTAAGAATCAGTGACAATATGTCAACAAAATGGACTTTTTGTCGGAATCCATCTATAAGCAAGTGACAATTTGTTACCATTTTCTACCAGGCATACAAAAGTCCTAAGTTCTCATATAAGGGTCAAAGAGATGTAATATCCTCATAATAAAACAATTATAAAAATCCTTCGCAAAAAAGGCAGCTGTGGCACCCGTTTGTGGCACAGCCTTTGCAAATAGAGAAGTGAACTTGAACTTCAAGAAGTTGAAAGACCTCAAGGAGCTCGGGTTCAGAAACAAATTGATAATAAAAAAAATAAAATATAGGAGATTACAACTATGATGCCGACTAGAAAATATTACAATCAGAACTGGTTACCAAGTATCTTTAATGATTTCTTTGATAACGATTGGATGGTGAAAGCTAACGCTACTGCCCCTGCAATCAATGTAGTGGAAAGCGACAAAGACTACAAGGTAGAAGTTGCAGTTCCGGGAATGACCAAAGACGATTTCAACATTCATTTGGGTGAAGAAAACGAACTCGTCATTTCAATGGAAAAGAAAACCGAAAACGAGAACAAAGAAAACAAGAAATACTTGAGACGCGAGTTCTCTTACTCAAAATTCCAACAGTCACTTTATTTGCCTGACAACGTCGATAAAGAAAAAATCAGTGCAAACGTGGCCAATGGAGTGTTGACAATTGAATTGCCGAAGTATTCTCAGGAAGAAAAAGCAAAGGTCAACCGTGTGATTGAGATACATTAATCATAACAATTAACCGAAAAACTCTCGTCTGCACTTACCTGCGGGCGAGAGTTTTTTATTCTGGAACCCACTAAAAACGATTGATATATGGCATTTATTGATTACTATAAAATATTGGGTGTTGACCGTAATGCCACACAGGATGAAATCAAGCAAGCCTACCGGAAGCTGGCAAAGAAATACCATCCTGACCTGAACAAGGATGACCCATCGGCGGAAGGAAAGTTCCAGCAGGTGAATGAAGCCCATGAAGTATTGAGCGATCCGGAAAAGCGAAAGAAATACGATGAATATGGGGAACACTGGAAACACGCTGATGAATTCAAGCAGGAACGTGAGGCATACAGTCGGGCTCAGCAGGAGAACGGTGGCTCAGGCTACTGGTACTCCATGAATGGCGACGAGTTCAGCGGAGGATTCGGAGGAGCTGGCACAAGCGGTTTCTCAGACTTCTTCGAACAACTCTTCGGACACAGAAGCGGTGGCCGTGGAGGATACAGCATGCGGGCCAAGGGTGGCGACATAGAGGCCCAGATGCATCTGTCACTCAGTGAAGCATACGTCACCCACAAGCAGACGTTCAGCGTCAACGGTGAGAACATCCGTATCACCGTCCCGGCGGGAGTAGCCGACGGGCAGACCATCCGGCTGAAAGGCTATGGAGAGAAGGGCATGAACGGAGCAGAAAACGGTGACTTGTACATCACTTTCGTGATTGACAAGGATGCTACTTTTGAACGGGAAGGCGATGACCTTTATACCCACGTGGATGTCGACTTGTACACCGCCGTACTGGGTGGAGAAGTACAGGTAAGAACCATGGACGGTATGGTCCGGCTGAAAGTAAAACCGGGCACACAGAACGGTACGCAGGTACGTCTGAGGGGCAAAGGATTCCCGGTCTACAAACAACCCGGTCAGTTTGGCGACATGATTGTCACGTACAACGTGAAGATACCGACTTCATTGACCGAAAAACAGAAAGATTTGTTCAACCAGCTGCGCGCTGCCAGCTGATAAGATATAAGCAACCCCGTAGGAGGTTTCCGCAAATGCGGAGGCCTCCTACGGTTTTTTTTGTGTTTATCCCCAACCCCTTCAACCTATCCTCGCAGCACATAGCCTTTTTTCATCACAGATTCGATCTTGACCGATGAATCTCCCTTCAACGCCTTGCGCAGATATGTAATCTGCACATTCAAAGCCAAAGAGTTCGCATACGAAGTGTCTCCCCAGACGTGCTCCAGCAACTGCTCCCTGCTCACCACAGAGTCCCGGTTCTTAATCAGCATACGGAGGATTTCTGCCTGACGGGAAGTAATCATCACCTTGTTGGCTTGGGTACGTAATTCATTGTTCGTGTAATCAAAAGTGGTATGCCCCAACGGATAGACTTCCTTAGCTACCGTATCTTCCACCTCTCCGAAACGCTCCTGAATCCGGGCAATCAGTTCCTCCGGATAGAAAGGTTTGGCCAGATAATCGTTGGCCCGCACCTTAAAACCTTCCAGACGATCTGTCTTGTCGGAACGGTCGGTCAGGAAGAAAATCAGCACATGCCGGTCATGCTCCCGAATCAGCCGGGCCACCTCATATCCATTCACCTCGGGCATATTGATATCCAACAACACCAGGTCGGGCTTCACTTCGGGATACTGCTCCAAAGCAATCCGTCCGTTGCCGGCATAGAACACCTCATATCCCTCGGCTTCCAGAAAACGTTTCAGAATCAGGGCATATTTCAAATCGTCATCTGCAAAAAGAATCTTCAAGTGTTTCATACATCGTCATTTTGATTGAGGAATTTCAATGGTAAAAACGGAACCTTTACCCAATATACTTTCTACACCCACAGTTCCTCCATGGGCTTCCACCATCAGCTTTACATAACTCAGTCCCAGGCCAATCCCTGGCAAACCGCGGCCGACCATCTGCTCCGAACGGTAGAACTTGTCGAAAATGTGCAACTGGTCTTGGGAGGAGATGCCGAAACCATTGTCGGCTACCCGTATCACCAGTTTCCCTTCTGCCAGCGACGCACTGATACGAATACACACCTCATTACCCGAGTACTTTATGGCATTTTCCACCAAGTTGCTGATGCTATTTGTGAGATGTACGGAATCGGCAGTTACCCACAACGGATTAGGAGTGAGCCTGGTTTCAAAACGTACATGCTTGTCAGCCGGAATTACGGTCAGCCTCAACAATTTCTCCAAGGTCTCGCTCAAATTGAACAAACGCACCGAGAGCGGGGTCTGCTCATCATCCGCCCGCGTCATCTCACGCACCTTCACTAAATAGGCTGAAAGATTATCGAGTTCAAACATGGAGTCTTTCACCACCTCATCCATCATCTGCTCATCTTTCCGCATCCGCTTGTTGTTCAAGAATGCCACACACATTTTCAAGGTCTGCACCGGACGTTTCAGCTCGTGGATCATCGTATTGACAAAACCTTTCCTCAGCTCATCCAGCTTGTATTGTTTCAAGATGGTCCGTACCTGATAAATCAGACAGAAAATCAACAACAGAATCAGTATCAGCGAACCGACCAGCTGCCACCCCATCTCTTTCAACAACGGGTTTGTCGGCAGGTCGACATAGCCCGTCACCGCATCGCGGACAAAAGGATTGTAGGGGTAAATAAATTTCATGCGATACCTCATGCATGATTTCTCCACCACATACGTCCCCTGCCAAAGAAAGGAATCAAGTTTGACCAGCTGCCAATCCGTCGCATGAATGTGGTGGCTGGTGAAGAGCGAATCTAACGCCTGCAAATCAAACGGCCGGTCTGCATACTTAGTGTAATGCAAACTTGCATTCACAACTTCGTCAAGAGACAAACCGGTAACATTAAATGAGTCTACCAGATGCAAATTCCCCAACGAATCCGCATCATATAATTTAGAAAATCTGACATACGATTCAGCCTTCCCTTCCTCAAAATTCATTTTCAGGGAATATCCCAGCTTGACCAAATCAGAATCTTTCGTTGCCCGGTTCGCGTCCACCATCTTGATGGTATGGTTGGCATCCAGTGCCAACGTAAAGTTCTTATCCTGAAGCACCAGCAAGGTATCATTCAACCGGGCCATATAGTCCAACGCCGTATAGGTATATTGTTGATACAACCAATACACCTGCCCGCCAATCACCAACAAAGCGGTTACGATTGTCAATATCCACACCAGCTTGATTTGTTTTCCCATCTTTCAAATTCTTTTCCACAAAAATAAAAACCTTATGCGATTTACAAGGTATGTCCACCCTCCCAATTTGAAGAGGATAATATTTCAGTAATAACTTTTTTCCATTACTCGCCGCACCACCGTTTACCTTTGTCGCATCAGAAAACTTTAAATTACGGGAATATGAACAAAAAATTATTTCTTACACTCAGCCTTTTAGGCTGCCTGTACACTGCGCTCTCTTCACACGCACAACTCTTTGTGGTAGATACAAGTTCCATCTTTAACCAAGACTCCATTGATACCCAACGCATCAAGGTGCAATATGAGATGACCTATCTGCAAGACACGGTTTCGGAAGATGCCAAACCCGGTCAAGAGACCCTGATGCTGGAAATCGGCAAACAGTACAGCAAATGCTACAGCTATAACTTTTATGTACGTGACTCGTTGTTGATTGCCGACGCCAAAGCAGGTGCATCGAAGGAAACCATGTTACAACACGCCGCTGCAATTGGGGACTCTCGAATCTCTTACCAGATATTCAAGCATTACCCAGCAGGCAAAGTCACCACGCTCGACCGTCTGGCAACCACCAATTTCTTGTGTGAGGAAAAAGAAGAAATGCCGGAATGGACGGTTCTCCCTGATACGGCCACTATTCTTTCTTATTCCTGCCAAAAGGCTACCTGCCGCTTTAAAGGCAGAAATTATACTGCCTGGTACACGATGGAAATTCCCATCTCAGAAGGGCCCTGGAAACTGTACGGATTGCCGGGACTGATTATCAAAGCAGAAGATGACAAAAAGCATTATACGTTCAGCTGTACCGGAATAGAACAATGCAAAACTCCGAAACCCATCCTGATCAATCTCAAAGGAAGGGAAAAGGTTTCCCGCCCCAACTTAAACAAGATGTACGAACGGATGGCCAAAGACCCGATGAGTTTCATCGCTTCGACTGCACCCCATGTAAAGGTCAGTGTGACCGACGAACACGGGAACCCGATGAAATCATTCTCCATACCTTATAACCCTATTGAACTGTCTGAATAATCCTCTGCCGTATGAAATCCTTGATTTTTTTCTTCTTCCTGCTTTTCACCTGTCAGATGCAAGCGCAATCCCTGATCAAAGGGAAAGTCATTGACAATGAAACGCACCAACCGTTGGAAAGAGCTGCGGTCACCCTCACCCGCGACTCAAGTAGCACCGTCTACAAGTATGCTTTGACCGACCCGAAAGGATGTTTCTCGTTCTCCGTATCCGAAGACGCTGCATGGACGGTACATGTCA